>OGZD01002096.1_pt1 | contig 13128 bp, 10 predicted proteins | sample 1576701 | NCBI WGS metagenome assembly OGZD01 (sample SAMEA3541487, study PRJEB24748) | human gut metagenome | biome: human gut; feature: human-associated habitat; material: faeces | place: China | collected 2012
ACTGGCTTCAGTCCGCGCGTAGCATGCAACCACGCTCGGGACTATGGGAATCACGTATACCGATGAAAAGAAGTTCACCAAAGAACAGACGCAGCAACTGTTCCGATCCGTCGGATGGGTGTCAGGCAAATATCCGGAACGTCTGTACAAGGCTCTGATGGGCTCGTCCACCGTGTTCAGTGCATGGGACGGCGACCGCTTGGTAGGCTTGGTGCGCGTGCTCGATGACACTGAGATGGTGGCTTATATGCATTACGTGCTGGTCGATCCGGAATATCAGGGTCATGGCATCGCAGACCACCTGGTGGGCATGGTCAAAGAGAGATATCGCGACTACCTTTATATTGAAGTCATGCCGGAAGAAAGCAAGAACGCCACCTTCTACCAGAAGCACGGCTTCTCAATCATGGAAGACGGCGCGGCCATGCAGATCCGCAATCCGGGAGAACGCCGCTGAAACAAGCATCGTGACGCCAACAATCTTATTGCCCCCGTCTAATGACGGGGGTATTGCTTTTTCGAGTATCCGCCAATACATCGGAGGGTTGGCTCGCATGCTTCACCCGAAAGGATCGCAGCATGACCGGAAGCGACGAACGGAACACGCAGAACGCGACGAGCGTTGGGGAGGCTGCGTTTCCAGCGCCTTCCGCCATGAAGTCTCCTCACCCCAATAGGCGACAGCGGCATGTTGTACTACGACGTCGAAACTACTCGCCCCATCATTCTCACCCACATCCCGCTGTCAGAGACCTGAACGTCATAATGGTGTTTTGGGGAATGAGGTACAGTCATTTTTTGAACAATTCAGAATACGTTCCGAGTCTATAGAGCATCAATCAGGCGTGAGGGCGGCGACTTTTTCGCAGGATGTTTCTTCCTATCTCATATCGCGAACGCTTGTAATCGAAAGAGATTATGATGTGGGAAAGTTACTAACCAGAACCGGTGCCACAAGCACTGGGATACCAACAACCGCGGGCCGCTTTCGGGCGGCTGCAACAAGAAGAAGTAAAGAATGACTGAACAGAATCATCACGATCCGGCAGAGCTTGACAAGCTCACCGAGAAGTTCACCGTGCTCCCGAACGACAACCCGGCATCCGACGCCAAACGTGCCGAACTCATCGACAAGCCGGCATTCGGTCAGGTCTTCTCCGACAACATGGCCCACATGACTTGGACCAAGGGCGAAGGCTGGGGAGACCGCCGCATCGAGCCGTATGCGCCGCTGAAGATGGATCCGGGCGCATCCGTTCTGCACTATGCTCAGGAATGCTTCGAAGGTCTGAAGGCCTACCGTCATGCCGATGGCTCCACCTGGCTGTTCCGTCCGGATGCGAACGCCGAGCGTTTCCAGAACTCTGCCAAGCGTCTGTACCTGCCGGAACTGCCGATCGACGATTTCATCGGTTCCGTGGCCGCCCTCGTCAAGCGTGACGTGAACTGGGTTCCGACCCGCCGCGAGTACACCCTGTACATGCGTCCGTTCATGTTCGCTTCCGAGCCGTTCCTCGGCGTGCGTGCTCCGCAGGAAGTGGACTACTGCGTGATCGCATCCCCGTCCGGCCCGTACTTCCCAGGCGGCGTGAAGCCGGTCAGCATCTGGGTTGAAGACAAGTGGTTCCGCACCGGCCCTGGCGGCACCGGCTTCGCCAAGTGCGGTGGCAACTACGCCGCATCCCTGCTGGGCGAATACACCGGCATCGACCACGGCTGCGAGCAGGTCTGCTTCGTCGACGCCGCTACCAAGACCTACCTCGAGGAGCTTGGCGGCATGAACATGATGGTTGTGCACAAGGACGGCCACGTAGAGACCCCGTCTCTGACCGGCAACATTCTGCCGGGCGTGACTCGTCGCTCCCTGATTCAGCTCATCCAGGACAACGGCCACGACGTGGTCGAAACCATGATCGCTCTGGACCAGTTGCTCGAAGACATCAAGTCCGGCGAAGTCACCGAGGTGTTCGCTTGCGGTACCGCAGCCATCATCACCCCGATCGGTCGTTTCAAGTCCGAGAAGTTCGACGTGACCGTTGCCGACGGCAACTCCGGCGAATTCACCGTGAACCTGCGCAACCAGCTGCTGGGCATCCAGCTTGGCGAGATCGAGGATCCGCACAACTGGATGTGGAAGGTCTGCTGATTTTTCGCGACTGACTTATAGTTCAAAGTCCGCCGAGGGGCGGGGAACATGGTATTCGGCACACTCAAGGCCGTTCGGCCAAGCCTACGGTCGAACACCATGTTTCCCGCCCCTCGGCTTATTGTGTACGATGGGAAGTTGCGAAATCCGAGAGTGGGGGAAGTGAGGGAAGGGAAAAGGATGGGAAAGCATGTCGGTGGCGTTGGAGAGTAATGCCTTCTTTTGGGGGATTGAATATTTGGCGACGTTCTGCTGCGGCATGTGCGGCGGACTTGCCGCCGTGCGCAAAGGCTACGATATCTTCGCGATTCTCGTCACCACATGGCTCACCGCATTGGGCGGAGGAATCATCCGTGACGTGCTGCTGGGCATCGCGCCACCGGTAGGCGTGTCGGATAAAGGACTGGTGATCGTTGCTCTGCTGGCTTCGGTGGCCGTCGCGGTGTGCCATCCCGAAATCAACAGGCTCAAATGGTCCATGCTGTCGTTGGATGCTCTGGCATTGGGATTGTATGCGGTCAACGGTACCAGCAAAGCCATGATGTACCACACGTCAGGCATGACCGCGGTTTTTCTCGGCATGTTCACCGCGCTTGGAGGTGGCCTGATTCGAGACATGCTCATCAACGAAGTGCCGATGGTGATTCGTGACAAACATTGGTATGCGGTTCCATCTGCCGTGGGGTGCGTACTGACGGTGCTTGTCTGCAAAGGCGTGGACGCTGGAATCGTCAGTTTTCCAGCCGAAGTGGTGCTTGATCTGCTGATCGTCGCATTGATGGTCAGCATGCGATTGGTATCGGTGATTTTCGACATTCAGCTTCCGGGAGCGTTGGTGCGTCATAATACATATCTGCCAAGTGAAGCGAAATATTTGAAACGACCGGTCATTCATTCTGATAAGGATTCCGACAAACGCAAGTGTGACAAGCGTAGGTAGCGACAGTGAGATGGTAATTAAACGGAAGACATTTGCGTAACAAAAAATCCCGCAGGAAAAACCTGCGGGATTTTCGTTAGCTGTGAGCTTCTAAAACTCAGAGAGCGTTGATGGCCACGGCAAGACCGGACTTGCGGTTAGCAGCCTGGTTCTTGTGAATCACGCCAGCGCCAGCAGCCTTGTCGAGCTTCTGAGCTGCGACCTTGTAGGCGGCTTCTGCTGCGGACTTATCGCCGGCGGCGATAGCTTCACGGGTGGCGCGAACGGCAGTCTTCAGGCTGGACTTCACGGCCACGTTGCGCTTGTGGGCCTTCTCGTTGGTGAGAACGCGCTTCTTCTGCGACTTAATGTTTGCCACTATTTCTCCAAACGACGTTTTCTATAAGGACATACAAACGATGATGATAACATGGCGCGCGGATAAATTGCCAACGGGCTTAGGAGTGTCGCGACTCACCATGCCGATACTAGCAGTTAGAATCGTTTGCGTCGAATATTTCAAGAGGAGGATGGCGTGGGCCAGCAGCATAACCAGCCCGGTTTCACCGATCAGTCGTTGATTCGCAATTTCTGCATCATCGCGCATATCGATCACGGCAAGTCCACGGTGGCAGACCGTATTCTGCAGCTCAGCGGCATCGTGCCCGAACGTGAGATGCGTGATCGTTTCCTGGATCGTATGGATATTGAGCAGGAGCGTGGCATCACCATCAAATCGCAGGCTGTGCGCGTGCCGTGGACGTTCGACGGCACTGAATATACCCTCGGCATGATCGACACTCCAGGCCACGTCGATTTCACTTATGAGGTTTCCCGCGCTCTCGCCGCATGCGAAGGCGCAGTGCTGCTTGTCGACGCGACGCAGGGCATCGAAGCGCAGACCCTGTCGAACCTGTATATGGCCATCGACCATGATCTGGCCATCATTCCTGTACTGAACAAAATCGATCTTCCCAGCGCGGAACCAGACAAGCATGCCGAGGAAATCGCAGGCCTGATTGGTTGCGATCCTTCCGAAGTGCTGCGCGTGTCCGGTAAAACCGGTGAAGGCGTGACCGAACTGCTCGACCGCATTGTTGCCGACGTTCCTGCACCAACCGGCGATCCGGAAGCTCCCGCGCGTGCGCTGATCTTCGACTCCGTCTACGACTCCTACCGCGGCATCGTCACCTACATTCGTATGGTCGATGGCGAGTTGCGTTCCCGTGAGAAACTGCACATGATGGGTATCGGCATGACCCATGATCCGATTGAAATCGGCGTGATCAGCCCAGACATGATGCCTACGAAGGCGCTTGGTGCGGGTGAGGTCGGTTATGTTATCACCGGCGCGAAAGACGTCAGCCAGTCCAAGGTGGGCGACACCATCACTTCCGCGCTCAAGCCTGCGGCCGATCCGCTCGAAGGCTATCGTGACCCGCAGCCCATGGTCTACGCTGGCCTGTTCCCAATCGACAACGCGCAGTATCCGGAACTTCGTGAGGCGCTCGACAAGCTCAAGCTCAACGACGCGGCTTTGATCTACGAGCCGGAAACGTCCGTGGCGTTGGGCTTCGGTTTCCGCTGTGGCTTCCTTGGCCTGCTGCATATGGAAATCGTGACCGAACGACTGAGCCGCGAATTCGATCTCGACTTGATCTCCACCGCACCGAACGTGCCATACGAGGTCACCGCGGAAGACAATTCCGTGCATCGTGTGACCAATCCGAGCGAATTCCCCGACGGCAAGATCAAGCAGATCGTCGAACCGGTGGTTGCCGCCGACATCATCACTCCGAAGGAATTCATCGGCGCGGTTATGGACTTGTGCCAGGACCATCGTGGACAGATGGGCACTATGGAATATATTTCCGCCGACCGTGTGGAAATGCATTATCGCATTCCGTTGGCCGAAATCGTGTTCGACTTCTTCGACCAGTTGAAGAGCCGCACCAAGGGCTATGCGTCGCTCGACTACCATGAGGACGGCGAACAGTCCGCCGATCTGGTGAAGGTCGATATTCTCATCCAGGGTGAGAAGGTCGATGCGTTCAGCGCCATCGTGCATAAGGATAAGGCGTATTCCTACGGCGTGATGATGACGAAGAAGTTGCGTGAGCTCATTCCTCGCCAGCAGTTCGAAATTCCGATTCAGGCCGCCATCGGCTCCCGCATTATCGCACGTGAGAACATTCGCGCACTGCGCAAGGACGTGCTCGCCAAGTGTTATGGCGGCGATATTTCCCGTAAGCGCAAGCTGCTCGAAAAGCAGAAGGCCGGCAAGAAGCGTATGAAGATGCTCGGCCATGTCGAGGTGCCGCAGGAGGCGTTCATCGCCGCATTGTCGACCGGAGACGCAGGCAACGACCGCGACACCAAAGACAAGATTCGCGCCGCCCAGAAAACCGAAGGCTGATGTTCGAAGCCTACATTCATGTGCCGTTCTGCATACGGCGCTGTGGGTACTGTGATTTCAACACGTATACCGCTGTCGACATGGGAGCGGGCGCTTCGCGTGGCAATTACGCCAATATGGTGATTCGCGAGATGTCAATCGTCCATGATTGGCAGATCGCGCATGGCGTTAACGAACCGGAAGCGGCCACCGTCTTTTTCGGCGGTGGCACTCCCACGATTCTGAAAGCCTCGGATCTGGTCGCCATGTTGAATGCCGTGCGTGACACGTGGGGCATTGCCGACAATGCGGAAATCACCACCGAAGCGAATCCGGACACGGTGAACGCCGATTACGTGAAGGAACTCGCGGACGGCGGATTCAACCGCATCTCTTTCGGCATGCAGTCGGCTGTGCCAAGCGTGCTGAAAACATTGGATCGTACGCATACCCCGGCCAATGTGGCGGCGGGAATCGCAGCGGCAAATGCTGCCGGCATGCGTTCCAGCGTGGATTTGATTTACGGTGCGCCGGGGGAGAGTCTCGACGATTGGCGTGTTTCCGTACGTACGGCGATCGACTTGGGTGTTGACCATATTTCGGCATATGCGTTGACCGTCGCACCGAACACGAAAATGGGACGTCAGATTGCTGTTGGAACCTTGCCTACGCCTGATGATGACGATGAGGCGACCAAGTATGAGATTGCCGACGATCTACTGAGCGCAGCCGGTCTTGAATGGTATGAGATCAGCAATTGGGCACGTCCTGGTTATGAATCGCAACATAATCTTGGCTATTGGCGCAATGTTGATTGGGCGGGGCTCGGTCCCGGCGCACACAGCCATTACGGCAATGTGATGGATGTTGAACAGTCCACGTCGGCTGAAACATCTGAAACGGTCAAATCGTCGGGCTTGCGCAGCTGGGATATTGCGCATCCTCGCATGTGGGGGCAGGCTATCAACGATGATAATGTGCCATGGTCGGGAAGCGAACGAATCTCCAACGAGGAGAACCTCGAAGAAATCATCATGCTTGGTCTGCGCATACGTGAGGGTCTGGATTTGAGTCGCCTTGGAAACATGGTTGATATGGCTCGCATCCAGCCCATGGAAGACGAAGGCCTTATCGTTATCCGTGACGGACGTGTGATTCCAACCCGAACCGGACGCTTGCTCAACGACACCGTCATCGAGCGTTTCTTCGACGCCTGCTCGTTGTAATGCCGATAATCCTCTGACGAATTGGTTTTAGATGATCCATCTTGGTATGGGTGGATACAGTGTGCAGATTGAAACGGGCCTCGGATGCAGGTTGTTGCATTCCAGGCCCGATGGCATAGAGCCTAGAACGAGGCTGTCACCGGATGTTCGTAATCAGCGCATCGTGAGTCCGCCATCGACATGCAACGTCTGACCGGTGACGAAACGAGCGTCCTCGCCAACCAGCATCGCCACACCGCCCGCAATATCATCAGCCGTGGCAAGCCTGCCCAAAGGCGTCTGCGCGATGATGCGCTCGCGGACGTCTTCGGTGGTGGCGCGGCTCGGATCCGTGCCCACCGTCAAACCGGCCGCGATGGCGTTCACCGTGACGCCCCACGCTCCGGCCTCCTGCGCCAGCGAGCGCGTGAATCCGATGAGTGCTCCTTTGGCTGCGATGTAGTCGTGGTAGGGGACGATCGGGCTGTCTACGAGGTTGCTGGAGATGTTGACGATGCGTCCCCATGATTGGCGTCGCATGTAGGGCAGCGCGGTCGTGCAGGTGTTGTAGGTGCCTTTGAGACATCCTTCGAGTTGGGTCGCGTAGTCGTTCCAGCTGGTGTTGCTGAAGGTGTTGCGGTTGCGTGGGTCGAACGAGTAGTGGCTGAGCGCGTTGTTGATGAGGATGTCGATGCCGCCGAAGGTGTTGGCTGTGGTTTGTGCGAGTTCGTTGACTTGGGTTTCGTCGGTCACGTCGGCTTTGCATGTGATGACGCGTCCTTGTGCGTCCGCTTCGTTTTCGATGTGTTGCTTGGTGTGTTGGGCGCGTTCGTCGTTGCTTAGGTAGTCGATGGTCACGTTGGCGCCGAGTTGTGCGAGTCTGAGTGCGATTGCGGCGCCGATGCCTCGGCTTGCGCCGGTGATGATGGCGGTTTTGCCGGTGAGTGTCCGGTGTTCGGATTGCTGGTTCACGTAAGGTCCTTTGGGATTATTCGTAGTCGATGTCGAAGGTGTCGGCGTAACGGTCGGTGTTGCGTTCGATGTCGACGGCTCTGACGAGGTCGAGGATGTTGAATCCGCCGTCGTGGTGCCATCCGGATTTCGCGCGGTTCATTTCTCCGACGGGGCAGATGCGGTCGATGCCGTATTCGCCCACTTGTTGCGCGAGTGCGAACAGTCTGGATGAGCTTGTGGCGATCGCGCAGGTTTGCAGCCACTCGCGGTAGGGTTTCAGTGTGGGCAGCGCGTGTTTGAGTTGGTCCACGGCGACGATGTTAATGGTGCGGTTGAGCGGTGTCCCCAACGAGGGGAGACTGCTGGTATTGGGGTAGTAAAGCACGGTCCAGTCGGTGCCTTGCGGCGATTCGATGACGAACGGTGCCTGTGGGTCGGCCTGTGCGGCGCTGTCTGGAGTCATGGACGTCATGAACAGCGCTTGCATCTCGGTTTGAGAGCGTGCCCTGCGGATGGCGAGGGATTCCGTGTCGGAAGGGGTTGATCGTGGATATTTGCGTTGTTGCGAGTCGAGCTCGCTGGCGAGCAGTTCCGCCGTCTGAGCGGGGGAGATGGCTCCGCCGCGTTCCACGAAGATGGTTTGCGGCGCCAGGCAGCTTTGCTGGTCGTAGGTGGCCACGTCCACGGCCATACGGTGCACGGTTTGCACGTGAGTGTCCGCGCGTAGCGCTTCACGTCCGATGAGTGAGAAGCCGATGCGTGCGCCATAGCTGAGGAACGGTTTGCCCGCGCTCACGCGTGGACGGATCGCCTCGGTGGTGTGCGACGAACCGTAGGCGATCACGGCGTTCGCTTCGCCGATCGCCACGTCTTCAAGCTCTACCGTGCCGCCGCGCCACGGCACTATGGCCAATACGTCGGCGAGATCCGGGTTGATCTGTGTCAGAGAACGAGCGAACAGTACGGGCATCAGCGGTTCGTCGAACGATGATTTGCCGATGATCGCGCTTTTCGTCAGCAGACTCATGGTCATGCTCCATACGGGAATGCCGGGAACATTGCTGGAAAACACGTGGAATGTCAAGTCCGGCCCGTACAGGCGCGTGTATCCGCCGGACTTGTTCGGTCGGTATTCGTCCAGCATGCGCGGGCTTGGCAGTTCGTCATCAAGAAAACGCAATAGTTCGCGTCTGCGGAACATGCGCATGTAACGTTTCAGTTCGATACGCGTCATCGTCGCATCATAGCCGGTGATGGAGGGAATCAGAGACTCCGCTATCTGGCGACCCTCATAATCGGGATTCGTCCACAATTCCACCGCCTCGCCGATGATGTCGACGATGTATTCGACGGAATATGCTGCCAATGTCTGCGATCGATTGCAACGCGTTGTCTCGCACAAATCTTGGACAGTCTCAGGCGTGAGTACCGGATAACGCAACGTGACCTCACCGCGGTCGGTGAGAACGCCGCGTGTTTCGAAATCCTCAAATACGAAGCCGCGCGGCGCATGGAAAATATCGATGACGCTCATGCGTTTGCCGCCATCACCTCGTCGACGGCGATGGAGCAGCCGCGTGCCTCCGCACCCTTCGCACGACCGTTGAGCTCGTAACCGGAATCGGTGCGCACGCCAAGATCTTCGGTCAGAATCGCCAGACAGGAATTCCAATTCGCCAAATCGTAATGCGCGATCACCCCCTGCTCGCCATCGGCGACAGGCGTGAGCGTCGCCGGATCGAGGAACACGGAACGAACCCACGACGGCGTCGCCTTCAGATAATTCGACGAACCATCCGTATAGTACGACAGCAGATTCTGATCGTAAATCTGCGAACTCAACTCCGTCATACCGTACATGTTCACGCAATGCGTGCGTGCGACGCCAAACACCTCAAGGAACTTCGCATACAAATCATCGACGGTCATATCGGTTTTCGTGCTCTTGAAACCACCGGTATCGAAAACACGCGAATCCTTCGCCAACGCATAGGTTTTGCCCCGCTCGGCAAGATAGTCAAGCAGATACAGATACGCGGACGAAGCGCCCATCAGCATCACCGGCTCGCCGTCCGCCACCGACTGATCAAGGAACTTTTCCACACCAGCGAAGTCCAAACCATCCTCATGGAAGAAGAAGCCGCTGCCCTCGCTGCCGCACTGCTCCACCGCACGCGTCAGATAACGGGCCAACGAACCATTATGATTCATCTCCCAGGCAGGGGAGAGCACCGCGATACGCATGCGCTCACGGTCAGGCATGATGAAATGACGGAACGGGCCGATCATCGACGCATCCCACACCTCAAGATCAGGATGATAGTTGCGTCCACGCTGACCCGGATGCGTAGTGCCGCTGGTTATGAACACTGCCTCGCAATCATCTTCAGGCACCGAAGTGAGCGTCAGCATCTTGAACCCATCCACCGGCATCGGCGGAATATCCATCCAATCCGACAACATCTGCGGAGTCACCCTACGAGACATGCAATACGCGCGATACTGCATGTTATGGGCAAACTGGAAAGCGAAAATCTTATGTGCGAGCGCGTCGAACGCCTCATCCGGAGCGACCTCGCAACCATACTTTTCGATGAACTCAAGCACGTTTGCCTTGACTTCCTGCGCGTCGGCACCCAACGACATTGATGTCATATGCGGTATTCCTTTCTATAAACGATACTGATATTCGAAAGCAAATCAGATCTGCGACGGAACTTCAGCTTCGCTGTTTCCTTTACGACGATTGATCAGATTCGGCAGGTCGATCAGCAGTGCCTTGAGAATCACCACACAGAACGCCCCGACCAGAATCGAATTGGAGAAGAACACGTGAGCGCCGCCCTCCAAGCCGCTCAACGCGCTCGGCAGCGCGATGCCCAACAGCAGGGACAATCCAATGACCGCCTGGGAACGGTCGTCCGACTCCACCTTGCGCAGCGTATTGAAGCCCGTGCTGATCAGGCTTGCCGCGGCCGGCAGGAAAATGCCGCCGATCACAGGGGAAGGAATCAACGACAATACCGCTCCGGCCTTCGGAATGAAACCAAGAACCACAAACACCACGCCGGCGATGATCACCGGCACACGGGTACGGGTCTTGCCCTCATCCGTGACCTTAAGCAACGCGACATTCTGCGGATACGCGGTAGTGGTGAAACCGCCGATCAGCGAAGAAATCGCGGAACCGGCAGCCTCGCCGGCCAAACCATAACGAACCTGACGATCCTCAAGCTTGACGCCCTGGATCTCACTGGCCGCCTGATACACGCCAAGCGCCTCCATAATCGCAACCATATATGCGATGAAGAACGGCACAAACACCGCCGCATCAAAGTCAAAACCGCCATACGGCATAATCTGAGGAAGACCAAACCAAGGCTTCGACGCGACACCGGAAAAATCAGCCATGCCAAATACCATCGAAAGCGCAGTGCCGGCAACCAGAGCAATCAGATAGGAAAGCGCCCTGACCATACCCTTGCCGAACTGGGAAAGCGCCACCACCAGCACGCAAGTCACGATAGACACGGCCAACGTCTTCGGATCGGCAAAACCATCATCGCCGGGAGCGCCACCAAGAAACTCGCTCAACGTGAAACTCGACAGCGAAACGCCAACCAGAAAAATAATCACGCCCGACACCATCGGCGCGAACAGAAAACGCATCTTCTCAATCACACGGGTCAGACACAGCACCAAGAAAATCAGCGAACTGACAAAAATCGACGTACCAGCGGCAGCCAACGAACCAGCAGTGCCCGCAGCGATCATCAACGCATCGAACGCGGCGGACGGACCCTGCACAATCGGCAAACGCACCAACCTCGTGGCCTGAATCAATGTGACCAAACCAGACACAATGAAAATGGCATTCACCATATTTGACGACAACGCCAACGGCAAGCCAATGGCACCAGCCACAAACACCGGATCAAGCCACACATTGGACACCAACACATGCTGCAAACCCAGCAGCACATTCTTCGGAGTCAACTTCTTCGAACCCGAACCAAGCTGCTCAGGCACCTGCGACGCATCAGACACGCCAAATCCCTTCTCTTTCCACGAAACACACGGCCAAACACCAGCCGTCAGCACAGAGAAGACGCGCACGCGCACCGTTCGTAACATCCCTACGCAGGCACTACCCTGTTCAGGCCATAAGGGTCCGGGCAAACGCCCATCTCAGCCACATCGGCTCCCCTGTACTCTTCGGACAACCACCAGCATAACGACACGCATCGATACCGGCAACCACCACAACCCAACACATATCCTCCACATTTTCCCAAGAAAAAACAGTCTTGACTTTTCCGAGTATTCGTTATATGGACACGCGAAACGTATTTGATACAGGGGCGCGGTATTCTAAACCACGCATTAAAGAACCGCAAGACTTTTCTTGCCCAAAAACATTGAAGGTGGTTTCGGTGACTTTCCACGCCCCGTTAGATCTCACGATCCATGATTCCCAAGGTATGTACGATCCCGGCGCCGAGCACGACGCCTGCGGCGTGGGTATGGTCACCACCCTCAACAAGCGCCCCGAACGCAAAATCGTCGACGACGCCATCGAAGTGCTCGTCAACCTCAACCACCGCGGAGCCGTAGGCGCCGAAGAAAACACCGGCGACGGCGCAGGCATCCTCATGAGCATGCCCGACGAATTCATGCGCGCCACCGCAGGCGTCGAACTGCCCGAAGAAGGCCACTACGCCGCCGGCATCGCATTCCTCGACCGCGACATCGCCACCTCCGGACAACAAGAACAAGCCATCGCCAAAATCGTGCGCGAAGAAGGCCTCGAAGTACTCGCATGGCGCGTCGTACCCACCAACCCGGACGGACTCGGACTGCAGGCGCTCGCCAGCATGCCCGCGTTCAAGACGCTGGTCGTGGCCGACCCCGAAGGCCAGCTCGCAGGCATCGAACTGGACCGCAAGACCTTCCGCATCCGCAAGCGCGTCGAACACGAGGTGGGCATCTACTTCGCGTCCCTGTCCGCACGCACCATCACCTACAAGGGCATGCTCACCACCATGCAGCTCAAGCCCTTCTTCCTGGATCTTTCCGACGAGCGCATGAAGGCGAAGATCGCCATCGTGCACTCCCGCTTCTCCACCAACACGTTCCCGAGCTGGCCGCTGGCCCAGCCGTTCCGCCAGCTGGCCCATAACGGCGAGATCAACACCATCCAGGGCAACCGCAACTGGCTGTCCGCACGTGAAGGCCGCCTAAGCTCCGAACTGCTCGGCGAATTCAAGCCGCTGCTGCCGATCGCTACCCCGGGCTACTCCGATTCCGGCACGTTCGACGAATGCCTCGAATTGCTGCACCTGTCCGGACGTTCCATGCCACATGCCATCTCCATGATGCTGCCGCCGGCATGGGAGAAGAACGACCAGCTTGACCCCGATGTCAGGGCGTTCTACGAATACAACAATACGCTGATCGAACCGTGGGACGGTCCGGCGCACATCATCTTCACTGACGGCACCCAGGTCGG
>OGZD01002100.1_pt1 | contig 13112 bp, 9 predicted proteins | sample 1576701 | NCBI WGS metagenome assembly OGZD01 (sample SAMEA3541487, study PRJEB24748) | human gut metagenome | biome: human gut; feature: human-associated habitat; material: faeces | place: China | collected 2012
ACTTTCTCCGGAATCTCTTTGAATAATTCTACAATAATCTGCTCTGATTCTCTGGAGGCCGTTCCATTTCCAACTGAAAATAACGTAATTCCGTATTTTCGAATCAGTTTCTTCAGTGTCTCTTTTGCTGCCTGAATCTTCTGAGGAGTAGTCGGTGCAGTCGGGTAAATAACAGTCGTATCCAGCACTTTTCCGGTTGCATCTACTACTGCAAGCTTACATCCGGTACGAAATGCAGGATCCCACCCAAGCACAACCTGTCCAACAATCGGCGGCTGCATCAAAAGTTGTTCCAAGTTCTTTCCAAAAACCTCAATCGCGCCGTCCTCTGCTTTTTCTGTTAGATCACTTCGGATCTCACGCTCAATCGCCGGCGCTATCAAGCGCTTATAGCTGTCTTCAATTACTTCCTGTAAAATCGGTGTTGTATACACATTATCTGAAGAAATGACTTTCTTTTCCAGATATTGCAAAATTCGTTCTTCCGGAGCCTCCACCTTCACAGTCAATATCTTTTCCTTTTCTCCACGATTCAATGCAAGAATACGGTGTCCGGCAAGTTTTGTAATCGGCTCTTCGAATTCATAGTACATCTCGTACACGGATTCTGTCTGTGCATCCTTCGCTATTGAAGTAATTTTTCCTTGTTTCGCAGTCAGATCTCGGATATAGATGCGGTAATCCGCCTCATCGGAAATATATTCTGCAATGATATCTTTCGCTCCATTGATTGCTTCCTCCGCCGTCTTTACCTCTTTTTCTTCCGAAATATAAGATTTTGCTGCTTCTTCTATCGGGACTTTTGTCTTTTGCAGCGTGATCAGCGCTGCCAGAGGTTCAAGCCCTTTTTCTTTTGCGATTGTCGCCCTCGTTCTTCGTTTTGGTCTATATGGGCGGTATAAATCTTCCACAACCACGAGTGTCTCTGCTGCAAGAATCTGCAACTTCAATTCTTCTGTCAGTTTCCCCTGCTCTTCAATTGTCGCAAGCACCTGCTCTTTTTTCTCTTCCAAATTTCGAAGATACATCAGTCTTTCGTATAATTTTCGAAGCTGCTCATCATTTAACGAACCAGTTGCCTCTTTACGGTATCTGGAAATAAACGGAATCGTATTTCCCTCATCGATTAACTTTACAGCCGCTTCCACCTGCCATTCTTTCACGCCAAGCTCTTCTGTTATTTTTTGATTTATATCCATTTCTAAAATCCTCTCTGTTCTACGCATGATACATTATTGTTCACACTCTCTATGCTGCTTTTGCGATCGACTGATATGTGAACTGTAACTATTATATCCAAAAATCCAGTCATTGACAAATCATTTTCCAATGTTATAATAGGGGATATAGAAACAGAAAACACGTTGATGAGACGAGTAAGATGTGAAAGGATACAGAGAGAGAGGTCGCAGGCTGGAAGCCTCTTATTGCGGAAACATCTGAAAACTACCTCGGAGTGGCTGCAAAACAGTCCGGTGATTCCGTTATAATCAGTTGAGTGGTTCTGGTATTTGCCAGTACAATTTGGGTGGAACCGCGAGTAAAGAGAACTCGTCCCTTGTAATGAAATTCATTACAAGGGATTTTTTTCGTTTCATTTTACGTTTAGGGACAGGGCATTTGTCAATTAGGGACGTAGTAAAATTCAATTTTCCTACGTCCCCAAATTAAAAAAGGAGAGATGATTATTATGAAAATTACATTAAAAGATGGTTCCGTAAAGGAATATGCAGAGAGCAAATCAGTATATGAAATTGCACTTGATATCAGCGAGGGGCTTGCGAGAGCAGCTTGCGCCGGAGAGGTAAATGGAGAAGTTGTAGATTTAAGAACAGTTGTATCAGAAGACTGTGAACTGAACATTTTGACTGCAAACGACGAGAAAGGGCTTGCCGCACTTCGTCACACGGCATCTCATGTTCTTGCAGAGGCAGTAAAGAGATTATATCCGGAGGCAAAACTTGCAATCGGACCTTCCATCGATACTGGATACTATTATGATTTTGAACATGCACCATTTTCAAACGAAGATTTAGAGACAATTGAAAAAGAGATGAAAAAGATCATCAAAGAAGGTGCTAAAATTGAACGTTTCGAACTTCCTCGTGCTGAAGCGATCGCACTTATGGAAGAAAAAGGGGAACCTTATAAAGTGGAATTGATCAACGATCTTCCTGAAGATTCTGTGATTTCATTCTACAGACAAGGTGAATTTGTTGATCTTTGCGCCGGACCTCACTTGATGAGCACCAAAGGTGTCAAAGCATTCAAACTGATTTCTTCTTCCGGTGCTTACTGGAGAGGAAATGAAAACAATAAAATGCTGACTCGTATTTACGGAACTGCGTATTCGAAAAAAGATGAATTAAAAGCACATATGGAACATTTGGAAGACATCAAAAAGCGCGACCACAACAAACTTGGCCGTGAGATGGAACTGTTCACAACTGTTGATGTCATCGGACAGGGACTTCCTCTTTTGATGCCAAAAGGTGCTGCTATGGTCCAGACAATGCAAAGATGGATTGAAGATGAAGAAGAACGCCGCGGTTATATGAGAACAAAGACACCGCTTATGGCAAAAAAAGATTTATATGTCATTTCCGATCACTGGGGACATTATAAAGAAGGAATGTTCGTTCTTGGAGATGAAGAAAAAGAAGGCGAAGAAGTATTCGCACTTCGTCCGATGACATGCCCTTTCCAGTATTATGTATATAAACAAAGCCAGAAGAGCTACCGAGATCTGCCATGCCGTTACGGTGAGACTTCTACTTTATTCAGAAATGAAGATTCCGGAGAAATGCACGGATTGACTCGTGTAAGACAGTTTACAATTTCTGAAGGACATCTTGTGATCCGCCCTGATCAGGTAGAAGATGAATTCAAAGGCTGTGTCGATCTTGCAAAATACTGTCTGACAACACTCGGTGTGGAAGAAGATGTAACATATCGTCTCTCTCTTGCAGATCCTGACAATATGGATAAATATCTTGGAACAAGAGAAATGTGGGATGAAGTAGAAGATGTTATGCGTAAAATGTTAGACCATCTTGAAATCAACTACACAGAAGAGACAGGTGAGGCTGCATTCTACGGACCAAAACTTGACATTCAGGCAAAAAATGTTTACGGCAAAGAAGATACTATGATTACAATTCAGTTGGATATGTTCCTTGCAGAACGTTTTGACATGACATTTGTAGACAAAGACGGCGAAAAGAAACGTCCATACATCATCCATCGTACTGCAATGGGATGCTACGAGAGAACACTTGCATGGCTGATTGAAAAATATGCCGGCTTATTCCCGACATGGCTTTGTCCAGAACAGGTTCGTGTACTTCCTATTTCAGAGAAATATCACGATTATGCAAACAAAGTTGCTAACGAATTACGTGGCAACGGCGTAAAATGCACAGTTGACGAACGTGCTGAAAAAATTGGTTACAAAATTCGTGAGACACGTCTCGATCGCGTTCCTTACATGCTTGTTGTCGGAGCAAAAGAGGAAGAAGAAGGCGTTGTATCTGTACGAAGCAGATATTTAGGCGATGAAGGCCAAAAACCTTTGGATACATTTATCAATGATATTTGTAAAGAAATCCGCACAAAAGAGATTCGTAAAATCGAAGTGCAGGAAGATCAGAAATAAATTAATTTTTATCAACAAGGAGCCGAGCAGAAACAGAGTATGCTCGGTTTTCTTGTTTTTTATAAGAAGTTATGGTATACTTCATACAAATCTGTCATTGAATGAAGGAGGGAAAACATGAAAGAACCTGTAGAATTGTCAAAACAACAGAGAAAATCAAAAGAGACAAAAGAGCGTATCTTCCAGGCTGCAAAACGTATTTTACAAAAAAGCGGCTACGAAGAACTTTCCATAAAAAATATTTGCGAGGAAGCAGGCGTTTCCAACGGAAGCTTTTATCATCACTTTAAAACAAAAGATGATCTGCTTTCCTATTATATTGAAGACCAGCCAAGCATCGATCCGGATCGTTTAGAACTGCCTAAAAATAAAGAGGATGCAAAAGAAACGATCATTCATGTCTACTTAAATTATGTGAAATATTGTAAGGAACTTGGCGTGGAATTTATGGCGGGATATTACACTCCGCACAATCAGGCGTTAAACCCTACGATTCGTACCGAGCGTCCATACCCAATCGTCACTGTTCAGCATTATTTAGAACGAGCTTTAGAAGCCAATGCGATTCAATTGAATTTGAAAATCGAGGAAATCACCACAGATATCCGTATGATTGTCATCGGAAATGTATTTGAATGGGCGATGAGAAATGGAGATGCTGATTTTGAAGGAAATATGAGACGTTCCCTGTCTCACTATTTGGATAGTATTTTTGTCGTATAAAAGAGCCTGCCCTAACAACTCAAACGCGTTAGGGCAGGCTTTTATTTTTTTACATATTTCTGGATTTTTCCGCGCCCACTTCCATCGCTTCCATCAAAGCACTCCTGAATCCTGCTGCCTCCAGCACTTTCACTGCCTCAATCGTTGTCCCCGCAGGAGAGCATACCATATCTTTCAATTCTCCCGGATGTTTCCCTGTCTCAAGAACCATCTTCGCGCTTCCCATCACTGCTTTCGCCGCAAATTTATATGCCTGCTTTCTTGGCATTCCTTCTGCGACTGCTGCGTCTGCCATCGCCTCAATCATCATAAACACATATGCCGGAGAACTTCCGCTTACCGTTACGACTGCATCAATCAATCTCTCCGGAATAATTTCTACTTCTCCAAATCCGCGTAAAATATCGCATACATGCTCCATCTCGCTCTCTGTCACATATGTATTTTTGCAGACACCTGTCATTCCTTCCTGAACCATTGCCGGTGTGTTTGGCATTGTTCTCACGAGTTTCACCGGTTTACCGAATTTTTCTTCCAGCCACGCAAGCGTTTTTCCAGGTGCGATCGTCACTACAATCTGATTATCTTTCATAACATCTTTAATCTCACAGATAACCTCTTCATAAAACTGTGGTTTCACAGAAAGTACAATCACATCTGCTTTTTCTGCTGCTTCTTTGTTATCCTCTGTCATATAAATTCCAAACTCTTTGTTCACACGTACTCTGCTTGCCTCTGATTTTGCCGTCCCGATAATCTCCTCTGCCTTGCAGATTCCATTTCCAATAATCCCGGCTATCATGGCATTTGCCATATTGCCACATCCTATAAACCCTAATTTCATCTTGTCTCCTCCTATGTTCTACATCTCTTCTGTATACTTTTTAATTTCTGACGTATTCGTCAATTTTTTTATTCCATCTTTTCCAAGCACAATCAACGTCGGAGCTTGACGGACTCCATATTTTTCTACAAGATCCATCGATTCTTCTGCATCGATTTTTTCATATTCCACATGTGCCTGATCCAGCATAAATCCTGCTACCTTGCAATTCGGACAAGTCTTCGTTGTAAACAGCAACGTTTTTGTCTCTTCCACCGATACATTTTCTTCTGCAATAATCTCCTTTGCCGCCTCTGTTCTCACTTTCAGATGTGATTTCGTAATATCGTATACTTTTCTTTCTTTGAATTCCTGAAGCTTTCCGTCATTCCAGTTCTGCACCGGACGGTAATATCCCGTGATACGGCTGTACACTTCTGTCGTCTTTCCGCAAATCGGACAAGTATATTGTTCCCCTGTCAGATAACCGTGTTCCCTACAGATAGAATAGGTCGGTGATATGGTATAATACGGCAGTTTGTAATTTTCGGAAATCTTGCGCACAAGCGCCGCCGCTGATCTCCAGTTTGGAAGTTTCTCTCCTAAAAATGCATGAAAAACAGTTCCTGAAGTATACAATGTCTGCATCTCATCCTGTATATCAAGCGCCTCAAAAATATCTTCTGTGTATCCAACCGGGAGGTGGGAACTATTCGTATAATAAGGCGTTCCACAGTCTTCCGCCGCTGTGATGATATCCGGGAATTGATCTCTGTCATGTTTTGCAAGACGATACGTTGTGGATTCTGCCGGTGTCGCCTCCAAATTGTAGAGATCCCCGTATTCTTCCTGATAATCCGAAAGTCGTTCTCTCATGTGATTCAACACATTTTTGGCAAACTCCTGTGTTTTTTCATGTGTCATATCTGCCCGCAGCCACTTTGCATTCAGGCCTGCTTCATTCATTCCGATCAGACCGATCGTTGAAAAATGATTGTCAAACGTACCAAGATATTTTTTCGTATATGGATACAATCCTTCATTCAAAAGCTTTGTAATAATGGTACGTTTTATACTTAAAGAACGTGCCGCAATATCCATCAGATGATCCAGTCTTCTGTAAAATTCCGCTTCATCATTCGACAAATAGGCGATTCTTGGGAGATTGATCGTCACAACTCCGACTGACCCTGTACTCTCCCCGCTTCCGAAATACCCCCCTGATTTTTTCCGAAGTTCCCGAAGATCCAGACGCAAACGGCAGCACATACTTCTGACATCACTTGGCTCCATGTCACTGTTTACATAATTGGAAAAATAAGGTGTTCCGTATTTTGATGTCATTTCAAACAGTAATTGATTGTTCTCCGTGTCTGACCAGTCAAAATCTTTCGTGATAGAATAGGTAGGTATTGGATACTGGAATCCTCTTCCGTCAGCATCTCCCTCAATCATAATCTCAATAAATGCCTTATTCACCATATCCATTTCTTTTTTACAGTCTTTATATTTAAAATCCATCTCTTTTCCACCAACAATCGCCGGAAGCTCTGCCAGATCATTTGGCACCGTCCAGTCCAGCGTGATGTTTGTAAACGGAGACTGTGTTCCCCATCTGCTCGGTGTATTTACACCATATATAAATGACTCAATACATTTTTTCACCTGCTTATAATTCAGCTGATCCGCTTTGACAAACGGTGCCAGATAGGTATCAAACGAAGAAAATGCCTGCGCTCCTGCCCACTCATTCTGCATGATTCCAAGGAAATTTACCATCTGATTGCAAAGCGTGGAAAGATGTTTCGCCGGAGCCGATGTGATCTTTCCTCCCACGCCTCCGAGACCTTCCTGAATCAGCTGTTTTAAAGACCAGCCTGCACAATACCCTGTCAGCATCGACAGATCATGGATGTGAATGTCTGCATTTCTATGTGCATTTCCTATTTCTTCGTCATAAATCTCTGAGAGCCAGTAATTTGCTGTAATGGCTCCTGAGTTGCTTAAGATCAATCCACCCACAGAATAGGTCACTGTCGAGTTCTCTTTTACACGCCAATCATTGATATTTACATAGTTATCCACAATTTCTTTGTAATCAAGCACAGTTGATTTCATATTCCGAATTTTTTCACGTTGTTTGCGGTACAAAATATACCCTTTTGCTACATCTCCGTAACCCGATTGAATCAGCACAGACTCCACACTGTCCTGTATATCTTCTACTCGAATGAGATTCTCCTGAATCTTCGGCTCAAAATCTGCCGTCACTTTTAAGGCAAGCATGTCGATAATATCCGGATGGATCGCTTTTTCCTGTGCTTCAAATGCTTTCGTGATCGCAGCTACAATTTTTTTCAAATGAAAATCAGTTATTTTCCCGTCTCTTTTTGTCACCTGATACATCTATCTCAACCTCCATCATTTACAAATCATGAACCCATTGTAGCACTGTGTGAAACGTGCGTCAATAGCACCAGAAAACCATATATTGTGTATTTTTAGTTTTACATTCCTATATATTGTTATATACCACGCAGTTCTACGTTTGAAACATAGGGTCTTATAACCTCCGCAAACGCCTGCATTTCTGCCTTTTCGCATCCGTTTATCTCATCACCGATCAACTCTCCTGAGTCCACAAAAGACTGCAAAAAATATTTTTCAGCCCCCCGTATCCACCGTCCAATTTCTTCAAACGATTCCCTCGTATGATATTCTTGAATTACCGTTGTTCGAAACTCATATGCAACCGGGTGTCCCAATAAAAATGCCACGCTTTCCTGTATCCGTTCCATCAGTTCCCTGCTTTCTTCGATTCCGGCTGTCTTACAGTATTGTCTTTTACTATTCTTAATGTCCATCGCAACGTAGTCTGCCAGTCCATTTTGAACAAGACTTTTCAACTTCTTTGGAAAACTCCCATTCGTATCCAGTTTTACCAAAAATCCAAGTTCTTTGACTTGTTCAAGAAATCGCTCAATATCATTTTGGAGCAATGGTTCTCCTCCGCTTACACAGACACCGTCCAAAATTCCCTGCCGCTTTTTCAAAAATGTAAAAATCTCTTCTTCCGGATACTTTTCTGTCTGTCCTGTCCCAAGAACGAGCGGCGCATTATGGCAGAACGGACATCTAAAATTGCAACCCGAAGTAAAGATTGTGCACGCCACCTTTCCCGGATAGTCTAAAAGTGTCAGCTTTTGCAGTCCTTGTATATTCATAGTATCACTCTTTTCTTTTTTCTAGCATTCCTAACTACCATAGCACTATCAGATGATATTTTCAATGTTTGGAATGTTTCTTAAAAACCAAATCGAGCATTGTACCTTTCTTGCGTATATGCTATACTTTTCATAACATACGTACTAATTACAAAGGGCAGATTTTTCTTTCTGATACCTGAGTAAAAAGGCGGACCGAATAAAAGACCGATCAGACTTATCAAGATAAGTCTGCCCTTTTTGAACCTTCGCCATAGGCGTAGGTTCTTTTTTAGGAGGGAGTTGTTTATGGAAACAAGAATTGCACTCATTGGCATCATTGTCACAAGTCATGAATCCATTCAGGAATTGAATACATTGTTAAGCGAATACGGCTCTTACATTGTCGGGCGCATGGGCATCCCTTATCGAGAGAAAAATGTCTCAATCATCAGCATTGCCATCGATGCACCAAATGATGTAATCAGTTCACTGTCCGGGAAAATCGGAATGCTTCCGGGGCTCAGCACAAAGACCGTTTATTCCAAACTACCGTTTTAATAAGGAAGGATGATTCAAAAGCTTATGAAAGAATTGATTCAAAAATTAAAAGAAACTCAAAACTTGTCAAAAGAAGAATGGATTTCACTGATTGAAAACCGCTCTGTAGAGCTTTCGGACTACCTTTTCGCGCAGGCGAGAGAGGTTCGACATCAATATTATGGAAAAGAGATTTATGTACGCGGATTGATTGAATTTACAAATTACTGTAAAAATGATTGCTTTTACTGCGGTATCCGAAAAAGCAATGCGAATACTACCCGGTATCGACTTACAAAAGAAGATATTTTGACCTGCTGCAAAAGCGGATATACACTTGGCTTTCGCACATTTGTCTTACAGGGTGGCGAAGACGGCTATTTTACCGACTCTCGTCTTTGTGATATCGTCTCTTCGATCAAGAGTTCTTATCCTGACTGCGCCATCACACTTTCCGTTGGTGAAAAATCTTACGAGAGCTATCAGGCATTATTTGAAGCTGGTGCAGACCGTTATCTTTTGCGCCATGAGACATTTGACTCCGTGCATTACCAAAAACTGCATCCGTCTTCTCTGACTGCCGAAAATCGTCAGCAATGCCTTTGGCATTTAAAAGAAATCGGATATCAGGTCGGTACAGGATTTATGGTCGGTTCCCCTTATCAAACTTCAGAAAATCTTGCCGACGATCTGTTATTTATTAAAAGCTTAAATCCCCAAATGATCGGAATCGGCCCCTTTATCTCACACCATGATACTCCGTTTAAAGACCAGACATCCGGAAGCTTAGAATTAACACTTTTTATGCTTGGTCTTTTGAGATTAATGCTGCCGAAAGTATTACTTCCAGCCACGACGGCACTTGGAACTATCAGCCCTAACGGACGGGAACTCGGTATTCTGGCAGGTGCCAATGTCATTATGCCGAACTTATCCCCAATCAACATCCGGAAAAATTATCTTTTATACGATAATAAAATCTCTACAGGAGACGAAGCGGCAGAATCTTTAAATAGTTTAAAAAGAAGCATGGCAGATATCGGATATCAAATCGTGGTATCCCGCGGGGATTCCCTAAACTAGCACTACGTAAACCTGCCCTCACCTGCTCAATTAGGGACAGGGCTATTGTCAATTGGGGACGTAGTAAAAGTCACTTTTACTACGTCCCCAAACTAAGAAAGGAGACAAACCTATGTATAACCCAGCATCAAAAAAAGCGGAAGAATTTATCAACCATGAAGAAATTTTAGCGACATTAAACTACGCAGAAGAAAACAAGCACAACGAAGTGCTGATCACAGAATTAATCGAAAAAGCCAAACTTCGCAAAGGGCTCTCACACCGTGAGGCATCTGTCTTACTGGCGTGTGACATCGAAGAAAAAAATCAAGAAATCTATGCTTTAGCCGAACAGATCAAGAAAGATTTCTACGGTAATCGAATTGTCATGTTTGCCCCACTATATCTTTCCAATTACTGTATCAATGGCTGTACCTATTGCCCATACCACATGAAAAATAAGCACATAGCAAGAAAAAAACTGACGCAAGAAGAAATCCGAAAGGAAGTCATCGCACTTCAGGATATGGGACACAAGCGTCTTGCCCTCGAAGCCGGTGAGGATCCTGTAAACAACCCAATCGAGTACATTTTAGAATGCATCAACACCATTTACAGTATCAAGCATAAAAATGGCGCTATCCGCCGTGTCAATGTCAATATCGCTGCAACAACTGTCGAAAACTACCGCAAGCTTAAAGAAGCCGGAATCGGAACTTACATTCTCTTCCAAGAGACGTACCACAAAGAAAGTTACCTTGAGCTTCACCCGACCGGACCTAAACATGATTATGATTATCACACCGAGGCGATGGACCGTGCAATGGAAGGCGGCATCGATGATGTGGGAATCGGCGTCCTTTTCGGTCTTGATAAATACCGCTATGAGTTTGCCGGACTTTTGATGCATGCAGAACACCTCGAGGCAGTCTGGGGAGTCGGCCCGCACACGATCAGTGTTCCTCGTCTGAGACACGCAGATGATATTGACGCAGACGCATTTGACAACGGAATTGACGACGATATATTTGCAAAACTGGTTGCCTGTATTCGTATCGCCGTACCTTACACCGGCATGATTATTTCTACCAGAGAAAGTCAGAAATGTCGTGAACGCGTTCTCCATCTTGGCGTCTCCCAGATCAGCGGTGGTTCCAAGACAAGTGTCGGCGGCTATGCTGAACCGGAACCGGAAGAAGACAAATCCGAACAGTTCGACGTAAGCGACACAAGAACCTTGGATGAGATCGTCAAGTGGCTGATGGAACTTGGCTATTTCCCAAGCTTTTGTACCGCCTGTTATCGGGAAGGACGCACCGGAGACCGTTTTATGTCTCTTTGTAAAAGCGGACAGATTCAAAACTGCTGCCAGCCGAACGCACTGATGACCTTAAAAGAATACCTGATGGATTATGCTTCCCCTGAGACAAAAAAAATCGGAGAAAAATTAATTTCAGAGGAAATCAACCACATTCCAAATGAAAAAGTAAGAAAAATTGTCATTGATAACCTGAAGGCAATCGAAGAAGATAACCGCCGTGATTTCCGGTTCTAGGAGGAAAATTATGAGTCTCAATAACACACCATCTTCCGAACGTATTCATATCGGAATCTTCGGGAAACGAAATGCCGGAAAATCCAGCGTCATAAACGCCATCACCGGTCAGGATCTCGCCATCGTATCTGATATCAAGGGCACGACGACCGATCCTGTCCTAAAATCCATGGAACTGCTGCCTCTCGGTCCAGTTGTCCTGATTGACACACCGGGACTTGACGATGAAGGCAAGCTCGGTACACTTCGCATCAAAAAAGCATATCAAATGCTAAACAAAACCGATATTGCTGTCCTTGTCGTGGATGGCAGCATCGGCATGACAGAAGAAGACGACCGGATTCTTACTCGAATCAAAGAAAAAAACATACCATATGTCATTGTCTTCAACAAAATGGACTTAATAACAGATGCTTCTGTGAATACCAGACAAGAAAGTCATTCCCTACAAGTCAGTGCCAAAAACGGCTATCATATACAGGCATTAAAAGAATTGATTGCAAGTCAACTTCCAAAAGAACTGACTAAGAAAAAAATTGTAGGAGATTTGATTGCACCACTTGATTTTATTGTGCTTGTCGTTCCCATTGACAGTGCTGCTCCAAAAGGCAGACTCATCTTGCCACAGCAGCAGACAATCCGCGATATTCTGGAACGTGGTGCTCTCTCTCTTGTTGTACGAGATACAGAATTAAAAAGTACCCTGGATCATTTTCTTGCACAAGGTGTCTGTCCGAAACTTGTCGTTACAGACAGTCAGGCATTTGCACGTGTTTCAAAAGCTGTGCCGGAAAACATCACCCTGACTTCTTTTTCGATTCTTTTTTCAAGATATAAAGGAGAACTGGAAACTCAGCTGAAAGGTATTGCTGCTCTTTCTTCTATTGAAGATGGTGACCGCATCCTGATTGCAGAAGGATGTACACACCATCGCCAGTGCGGAGATATTGGAACATGCAAGATGCCTGAATGGATTCGAAATTATACCGGAAAGAAGCCTGTTTTTGAATTCACTTCCGGAACAGAGTTTCCGGATGATGTCTCTTCCTATAAAATGGTGGTTCACTGTGGTGGCTGTATGTTAAACGAACGTGAAATGAAGTACCGTATCGCCTGCTGCCAGGATCAGGGTGTACCGATTACCAATTACGGAATCCTGATCGCACAGGTGACAGGTATTCTGAAACGAAGCCTCGGGCCTTTCCCGGAGATGAAGAAATTAATCTGAGACTGCCTTCATAACCAATTTAATTTCTTAATTTTAACGTTTCTGTGCTATACAGTCTCTGCATATTTATGTTATATTTGTAATTGAATTGTAATTTTTTACTCTGGTTTCACAAAACTATAACATTTTTTCGTTATACTAAAACCTCGAAATATAGAATCTGTTTTGGAATTTTCCAAATACGATTAAAAAGGGAAGTACTTTTATCAGGGAGAATATTTATTTGAATGAGGAGGATTTATTTTTATGAAATTTACCAAAATGCATGGAATCGGAAACGATTATGTATATGTAAAATGCTTCGAAGAAAATGTAAGAAATCC
>OGZD01002101.1_pt1 | contig 13104 bp, 9 predicted proteins | sample 1576701 | NCBI WGS metagenome assembly OGZD01 (sample SAMEA3541487, study PRJEB24748) | human gut metagenome | biome: human gut; feature: human-associated habitat; material: faeces | place: China | collected 2012
GGCAATTTTTAATGGATTTTTGCGCGTGACTGTGAAGGTACTGAACAGTTACGAAATTAGTAAGATAGGAGCAGAACAACGTGGCAAAATCGTTATTTATAGCCGAGAAACCGAGCGTGGCGCGTGAGTTCGCAAATGCACTCAAGGTAAATGGACGATCGGTGGATGGCTATATTGAGTCGGAAAATGCGGTTGTGACCTGGTGTGTTGGACATCTGGTCACGATGAGCTATCCGGAAGTATATGATATGAAATATAAGCGCTGGAGTCTGGAGACACTTCCATTTCTCCCGAAAGAATGGAAATATCAGGTTATCGACAGCGTGAAGAAACAGTTTGGAATCGTGAGCGGTCTCTTAAACCGGGCGGATGTAGATACAATCTACGTCTGTACCGACTCGGGACGGGAGGGAGAATATATCTACCGCCTCGTCGCGCAGATGGCTGGCGTGCAGGGCAAGAGACAGAAGCGCGTCTGGATCGATTCACAGACGGAGGAAGAGATTCTGCGCGGCATCCGCGAAGCGAAGGATCTGTCCGAATACGATCATCTGGCGGATTCGGCATATCTGCGGGCAAAAGAAGATTATCTGATGGGAATTAACTTTTCCCGCGCACTGACGTTGAAATATGGACCATCTGTTTCTAACTATATGCGAAGTTCTGACCGGACCGTGATCTCAGTCGGACGCGTCATGACCTGTGTCCTCGGTATGGTAGTCCGCCGGGAGAGGGAGATCCGGGAATTTGTCAAAACGCCATTTTACCGCGTGATTGGTACATTCGGACCGGCAGGCATCTCGATTGACGGCGAATGGCGGGCGGTGGAAGGAAGTCGGTACTATGGAACGCCTTGTCTGTATAAGGAAAATGGTTTTAAGGAGCGAAGGGACGCGGAGGCGCTGATTGCATGGCTGTGGGAACGCGAGAATGGAAGCGAAAATTCGGGAGTCATGCAGTCAGAGGTCAGCGACGCAGGAAAAGCGAACGCGGGTTTAATGAGCGTATATAATACTTCGCAGGGAACCATTTTAAAAGTGGAAAAGAAAAAGGAAACCAAAAATCCACCTCTTCTCTATAACCTGGCGGAGCTCCAGAATGATTGTTCTAAAATGTTTAAAATCAGCCCGGATCAGACCCTGAAAGTGGTGCAGGAGCTGTATGAGCGAAAACTGGTTACCTATCCGCGAACGGACGCGCGTGTGCTTTCAACGGCGGTGGCGAAGGAGATCAGTAAAAATATCGGCGGTCTGACGCATTATGAGCCGCTGGCGGCATTTGCATCGGAGGCGATGCAGGCGGGGCTGTGGAAAAACATAGCAAAAACGCGCTATGTCAATGATAAGCAGATTACCGATCACTACGCAATCATACCGACCGGACAGGGACTCGGTGCGCTGCGAAGTCTCCCAGAGTTGAACCGTAAGATTTACCAGGTGATTGTGCGCCGTTTCTTAAGCATCTTTTATCCGGCGGCGGTTTACCAGAAATATGCGGTTGAGATTGAGGTAAAAAGTGAACATTTCTTTGCCGGTTTCAAGGTATTGAAAGAAGCGGGATATCTCAAGGTGGCGGAAATTCCGAAAAAGAAAAAGGACACCGCCGGGGAAAGTGTCGGCAGAACGAACCGCCTTGAACCAGGTATAGATGGAAATGATGCGGAAAATCCGGCAAGAGAAGCAGATGGAACAGACAGCAGCCAGCCAAAGGTAATTGACGCGTCCCACCCAGAGTTTATCCAGATGCTGGAACAGCTCAAAAAGGGGATGAAAGTGTCACTGGATGATTTGCAGATCAAAGAGGGCGAGACATCTCCGCCGAAGCGTTATTCCTCCGGTTCGATGATTCTGGCGATGGAAAATGCCGGTCAGCTTATCGAAGACGAAGAGCTGCGCGCCCAGATCAAGGGCAGCGGCATCGGAACGAGTGCAACCCGCGCGGAGATCTTGAAAAAGTTGTTCAACATCAAATACATGGCGCTCAACGAAAAAACGCAGATCATCACGCCGACCTATCTGGGAGAACTGATTTATGAGGTCGTACACACCTCCATGAAGCAGCTTCTCAACCCGGAGCTGACGGCAAGCTGGGAAAAAGGTCTGACCTATGTGGCAGAGGGCAGCATCACACCGGATGAATATATGCAGAAATTAGAGCGCTTCGTTATCGGACGCACCTACAATGCGGTTCATATGGGAAATACGTATGGGCTGCGGCCGGCATTTGATGCGGTTGCTGTGTTTTACCAAAATGCAGAGAAAGTGTCGCGAAGCAGAAGCGTAAAGAGTAGGGGAACTGCGAAGACTGCAAGAACAGTAAAAGCTGAAACTAGCTCTGAGACGACAAGTATTACATCCGGACAGGAACAAAGTAAGTGAAAGTAAACAATCTATTTATAATAATAGAAGAAATTGAATTTCAGGAAAGGCAATGATCATGAAAAAAGAAGAAATGAAAATCACAGAATTATATGATTTAACCCATACGCTGGCTTCGGATTATCTGAAACAGTTTACATACCCGTGGGAGGCACTGGCAGGTCTTAGTGATTTTATCATCGAACTGGGAAACAGCCTGGATCCGGCAGAATATGAGAAACGCGGTGAAAACATCTGGGTTCATAAGACAGCGAAGGTATTCGACAGCGCCTATCTGCACGGACCGGTCATCGTCGGCAAAGACGCCGAGGTGCGCCACTGTGCATTCGTCCGTGGCAGCGCCCTGATCGGAGAAAGTGCGGTAGTCGGAAACTCCACTGAGCTTAAAAACGTCATCCTGTTCGACAAAGTACAGGTACCGCACTACAACTACGTCGGAGACTCCATCTTAGGCTACAAATCCCACATGGGCGCCGGTTCCATCACCTCCAACGTAAAATCCGATAAACTTCTGGTAGAAATCCACGCCGAAGACGGCAAGGTAGAAACCGGACGCAAAAAAATCGGCGCCATGCTCGGTGATAACGTAGAAGTAGGCTGCGGCTCCATCCTAAATCCAGGTAGCATCATCGGACGCGGCACCAATATCTATCCGCTTTCCAGCGTGCGCGGCGGGGTGGATGCAAACTCCATTTATAAGAAGCAGGGAGAAATTGCTAAAAAAGAAGTGCGCTGACAAATCTCTATATTGAACGGTTTTTATACTAAATGAAACACATCCACCAGCAAAATTTCTGCCAGTCCATAATAAGTCACAACCGCTACCAGATCATTCACCGTCGTGATAAGCGGACCAGACGCAACTGCCGGGTCAACCTTCAGCTTGTGAAACAGCATCGGCACCAGTACGCCGACCAGGCTGGAGATTACCATTGCGGTCAGAAGAGAGATGCCGACACAGCCGGAAAGTGCAAACGAGAAGAAAAGACTCTTCTGCTTCATAATATGGATGAAAATGCCGATTACGACGAACGAAGCCGAGCCGAGCAGCAGTCCATTTAAAAATCCGATTCGCATTTCCTTGAATACAAATCCCAGCTTCTGCATCGCGGAGATATCCTCATCCATCAGGACACGGATGGTGACAGCCAGCGACTGGGTGCCGACATTGCCTGCCATGTCGAGGATCATCGACTGGAAGCAGATAAGAAGTGCGATACGGTCAACGATCGGCTCGAAAATGCCGACTACTGAGGAAACCCCCATGCCGAGGAAGAGTAGCAGCACCAGCCACGGGAGACGTTTTTTCAAACTCTGCAACAGTGGTTCGTGCAGATCCTCTTCCGAAGTAAGACCTGCCAGCTTTGCGTAGTCATCACCCATCTCGTCGTCGATCGCCTCGGCGATGTCCTCGTAAGTGATGGCACCGATGATCTTATGGTTCCGATCGAGTACAGGGATAGAATCCTCGCTGTAATCGATCAGCTCTTCCATACAGTCCGAAGATTTTTCATCCGCGTACACATACGGATAGGAGGTACTGATAATGTCCTCCAGCTTCATGTACTCACGGGCAGTGATTAAATCCTTCAGCTCGATCGCACCGAAATAGCGCCCATTTTCGTCTTCGACGTAGATGGTGTCGATGTTGTCGTTGTCCTCCGCCTGGGAGATCAGATGGCGCATTGCCTGCTTGATCGTACAGTTATTGGGAATGACGATGTAGTTGGTCGTCATCCGGCTACCGATCTGTTCCTCATCGTAGGAAAAGATCAGGTGGATATCATCCTTAGATTCCTGATCCATGCGCGCGATCAGGGCTTCTTTTTCCTCCGGATCTAAATTTTCGAGGATATCGACCGCCTCATCGGCATCCATCTCTGCCAGAACGGCTGCCGCCCGGTCAAGTCCCAGCTCATGCAGATAAGGCGCCGGTTCATCGAGATAGGTGAAAATCTCTGCCGTCATTTCCAGAGAGAGAATATTGTAGAGGCGTTTCCGGGTCGCAGTGTCCAGTGTTTCCAGAACCTCGGCAATATCGTTTGCATGGTAATTGTCGAGGTCATCCCGGATCACGCTTGCCGGTTTTCCGCTGCGGATGATCGCGCGGATATTTTCTTCAAAATTAGCATTATGCTCTGCGGTTGCGGCGATCGGAGCCGTTTCCGGGGAGCTTGTTTTCTTTTCGTCCATTTCTGGAGTCTGATTCATATTTGGTTCCCTCGCTTTCTGTCGTTCTATTTAATGCCGTTTGGGACGTACAGGGCGAGCAGTGCGGGGATAAAAAAATCCACCGCCAGTCGGGAACAGGATGAAATGCCGCAGATGGCAGTTTCAAACCCGCGCCAGGGCGATGGACAAATATATATGAAAACCAATCGTGCCGGGAAACGTTCAGCACTGAATCACCAGCCTGTTAAAGCAGGCAAAAATGTGCTGCCAGACAGCCCGATTCACACTCAAAAAGACCCTGCGGCAGACCAACAGTCTGGTACGCATGGTTGGAATTCATAGTTTGATTTTGCCCATCGCGACGACTTCGCCCGTTGCTGTCACAACTGTCCATGTGGTTCTCCTTTCTGAATTTTTAAAAATTGCAGTTTTATTAAAGCACGGAATTTCGTGAAAGTCAAGCCGGATTTTCCAGCACCCGGATGCCTTTTAAGATAAAGTCCTCTGTCAAGATTGCCATCTGTTCTGTGGATTCCTTCATGCCGCTTTCGATCCAGTACTGAACGGTACCGACACAGCCGGAAACGATAAAGGCGGAAAATGCCGCGAGCGTATCCGGATCGCTGGAACATTTGAGATCCAGCCAGCCTTTTAAACATTTATCGCTGACAATGCGTTTCAGGCGGTTGACAAAATTCAGATCACCGTTTTCTCCTATTAAGATAGAAACAATCTCTGCATTTTCCTGTACAAGAGGAAATAGTTCTGAGAGTGCGAGGGAAGGGCGCGCTACCAGTTCGGGAACGGGATGGTGCGTCAGGACAGACTCAACCTCCTCGATCAGTTCATTTTTGATCTGATCCATCAGGTCAAAGACATCTTTATAATGAAGATAAAAGGTGCCGCGGTTGATGTCAGCCATCTCGGCGAGTTCGCGCACCGTGATATCCTGAATTTTTTTTTCTTTGAGGAGGCGGGTTAAGCATTCTTTTAACTGGCGTCTCGTCTTTCGTACACGCCGGTCGAGTATTTCTTCTTTCATAGTGACTTCCTTTCTGAACGTTTCCAGACGGGGAAACGCCGTATGACTGTGTATCGGAGGCTGTGGATGAAGGGAGTGTTAAAAATAAGTAAAAATGGGCACACCAGATACAAAAAACAAACATAATGTGATGAAATGTTGATTAAAATACAACTGACGTAAAAATGATTATTGTATTCATTCGAACAACTTAGTATAATGCATTATAGTTCAAAAATGAACAAATGTCAATTAAACAGACATGAGTTGTATATGCTCTATTTTAGATGTAACTGTTCACTGCGAAGAAGTCTTTTGTATGGAACGTTTCACAGACGGCAGGAGTGGCTGACAATCGTGAAAGGAACGGCTATGAGAACCTGCAGCATATGCGAAAGCAAAAGGAAATAGATACGAAGGTGGAATCTGGTATGAAAAATTTTGTCATTACAATCGGAAGAGAGTTTGGAAGCGGCGGCCATAATCTGGGGAAGTCTCTGGCAAAGGAACTGGGAATTCCCTGTTATGACCGCCATCTGATAGAGGAAGCAGCGGTGTGCGGCGGATTTAAGATGGAGGAACTGGAAGAGGCGGACGAGATGAAGGCGAACCGTTTTCTTTTTAAGGTTCCGGCCAAGTGCAATCCGTTTACCGGTTATGGAAAGCCGATGAATGATACCTTGTTTGTCGTGCAGTCCCAGTTGATCCGGGAGTATGCGAAGAAAGGTCCATGCATTATCGTGGGACGCTGCGCTGACAAGATCCTGGAGGAGACAGAAGGGCTTATTTCTCTATTTATATATGCCCCGATGGAGGCGCGCGTGAAGGAGATTATGCGGCGTTACGAGACAGATGAAAAAGAAGCTGAATACCTGATCAAACAAGCGGATAAAATACGGAAAAATTATTATAATTTTTATGCAAAAAAGACATGGGCGGATAAAGCAAGTTATAATATGCTGATTGACAGCAGCCGGATCTCGGAAAAGGAGCTGGCGGCGATGCTTCGGGCACTTTTAACGGCACGGGGGGTGGAACTGGAAACAGATGGATCCGATCAATAAGCATAAAGAAGAGTGAGGACAGCGTATGAAGGACAGAAGTTTGTGGATGAAGAAGGAAGAAAAACGGACGGCGCCGGGGTTAAAAAGGGCGCTGAAAGCGGTTCTGGGACATAAGATAGTACGGCTGGCAGGAATTGCAGGAGTAAGTCTCCTTTTCTCAGCGTCTGCCGCCCAGACAGTGCTTGCGGATGATGCGGGTGTCTGGCAGCCGGTGGAGAATGGTTATTATCTGGTGGGAATGGACGGTTCTTACCTGACGGGTTGGCAGCAGATGGGCGGAAAATGGTACCTGCTCGGAGCAGACAGTTTGATGAAAACGGGCTGGGAGCAGGAAAATGGAACCTGGTATTATCTGCAAGGGGACGGCGCGATGGCGACCGGCTGGCAGAATATCGACGGAAAATACTATTTCCTGAAAGACAGCGGCGCGATGGAGGGAACGACCTTCACAAAGGATGAGACGCAGTATACGATCAACGCGGACGGCAGCCTGGCGAACGCCAAAAAGAAGAAAAACACGGGCGGCGGCGCGTACACGCTGGCATTTCTGGATGCAGATACCCAGGCGATGGCGGACAGCTTAAATGAGCTGAAGGCGGACGCGTTTGACGGGGATGAGGAAGAAGATTACTATGACGATGACAAAAAAGATTACGATAAAGATGCCAGCTTTATTTTAAATGGAAAATTACAGCAGATCGCCGAACACCGTCTGGCGATGGCACGCAGTAAGGGCTATGGAAGCAGCCGGATCCCGGATGAAGGCACACTTGATGATTACCTCAAATCCATCGGGGAAAGCACTGCGAGACGTCATACGGAGATTTACCTCATCAACTGTGATGATGTGACGCAGGCAGAAGAAAAGCTTCTGCGTAATCACGACAGCGACGAGAAAAAGCGCGTGGACCGGGTGATTTATTATAAGGAAATGGGTGTTGCACATCAGCAGGTCGGCGATAAGCATTATTATATGATTATTTTGATGCGGTAAGGATCGCAATCATTGTATGACAGGAGCAAGCAGGCATGAAACTGAAATTTTTACATAAACGCAAAGAAGAAAAACAGACGGAAAAAGAAGCCTTCTCCCTGCCGAAATTCATCATTGAGCGGAGCAGGGCGATCGAGATTGTCTTTCTGGTTCTGGTGCTGATATCAGCGCTCATGGCGCCGTTTGTCGAGATCAACTATGATCTGACGGAATACCTGCCGTCGACCGTCCAGTCCAAACAGGGACTGGACCTGATGGAAGAGAAATTCGGCTACCCCGGCACGGGGCGCATCATGATTGATGATGTTTCGCTTTATGAGGCGAAAGCCTACAAGGATAAAATAGAGGCGTTGGACGGAGTCGATCAGGTCATGTGGCTCGATACATCGACCAGCGTATACGCGGCGGACGCATTTATCAACTTTAATAGTGTTGATGAGTATTACAAGGATAATACGGCGGTTATGGATATTGTTTTTGTAAACGGCGACACGGATAAGAGGACGTCCCAGACGATCGATGAGATCAAGGACATTCTCGGAGACAAGGGACATTACGTCGGCATGGCGGTTCAGAACAAATCGCTGCAGGAAAATGTTTCGAGCGAGATGAAGCTGATTATGACGCTGGCGGTCGTGGTTATTTTCCTGATTCTGACCGTGACGACGAACTCCTGGTTTGAACCGGTGCTGTATCTGACGGTCATGGGCGTGGCGATCGTCCTGAACAAAGGAACGAACCTGTTTATCGGGCGGATATCCTTTTTGACGAACAGTGTGTCGGCGGTCCTGCAGCTCGCCTGCTCGATGGATTATTCGATTTTCTTAAGCCACGCGTTTGCGAGGGAAAAGGCAAAGGGACTGGATCAGATGACCGCGTTAAGCAACGCGATCAATGAGGCATTAAACTCCATTTTCGCCAGCAGCCTGACGACGATCGTCGGATTTATCGTTCTGTGTTTTATGAAGTTTAATATCGGATTTGATATGGGACTCGTGCTGGCAAAAGGTATTGTCCTGAGTCTTCTGACAGTGGTGTTTTTCATGCCGGCGATGATTCTGCGTATGACGCCGATGATTGAGAAAACATCCCATCGTTCGTTCCTGCCGTCGTTTGATAAGCTCAGCCACGGTATCTACAACAGCCGCCGCATTGTGCTGATTCTGATTGCGGTGCTGGTGATCCCGGCATACACGGCGCAGAGCATGAACGATTTCCTCTACGGAAATGACGCGGTCGGTGCCAGCGAGGGAACGACGGTATATGAGGATGATGAGCTGATTACAGCGAAATTCGGACGAAGCAATATGATGATGGCAATCGTGCCGGATACTTCTTTTATCAAGGAAAAACAGTTCACGGATGAGCTGGAAGACCTGCCGTACATGAAGAGTGTAACGTCCTTGTCCGGGCAGCTCCCGGAGGGCGTACCGGAAGATTTCCTTCCGTACAGCATCACAAGCCAGTTACATAAAAAAGATTATGCGAGAATCCTTATTTACGTTAAGAGTAAGGGCGAGAGCAAGCTGGCGTACCAGTGCTCGGATGAGATCCAGACGATCATGAAGAAATATTATCCGGAAAATTCGTATCTGGTCGGCACAACACCGTCCACACAGGACATCCAGACGACGATCACGAAGGATTACAGCCGTGTCAATGTGATGTCGCTGATCGGCGTATTTGTGGTTGTCATGTGGAGTTTTAAATCACTGATTATTCCGCTCCTTATCATGATTCCGATTGAGGTCGCGATTTTCGTCAATATGGCGGTACCGTACATCGTCGGAGACACGATGATTTTCATTGGTTACATTATCGTAAGCTGTATCCAGCTGGGCGCGACCGTCGATTATGCGATTCTGACGACGAACAATTATCTGGAATGCCGCAAGACGATGGATAAGAAGGAAGCGGCGATAGGGACGCTGAATCTTAGTATTCCGGCGATTCTGACATCCGGTTCGATCCTGACCTGTGCCGGATATATTGTATACAAGGTATCGAGTGTCGCGGCGATCGGCGATCTGGGACATTTGATTGGACGGGGGGCTCTGATTAGTATGCTTTTTGTCTGCTCCCTGATGCCGGCATTTCTGGTATTGTTTGATCATATCCTGATGCAGAACGAATTTGAGAGGATTCATCTGTTTTTCAAAAAACGGCGCGAACGCCGCCATGCCCGTATGAAACGGGCGGCAAGACGCGTGGCTGGTGCCGTGTGGAAAGGGAAAAAGCCGCTGGTGGATTCAGTTACGTCGAAAAGAAAACAATTCGAAGCTGAAACGAAAGCGCTGGAAGATACAGAAATAACAGAGACGGGCGGTCCTCAGGAGAAAACAGATTCCGATGCGGAGGCGCGGGAGAAACACAGAAGAAAGCTCCGGCTACTTGGAAAAGTGAGAGAACGAAGAAAAGACCGGAAACGGAAGATGACAGAAAAAAGGGAGGCTGGAAGCCATGAAGAAGATCATTAGAAGAGGAGCGGCGGCGACGCTGGCAGCGGTTACGCTGGTAACGAGTGCGGCAGTTCCTGTCCGGGCGGCTGCACCAAGGGTTCAGGTAGATGAAACGATGTATGTCAATCTGGACTATTATGGAACGGCAACGCAGATCAATGTGGTCAAAGGCTGTACCACGAATGGATTGACCGAATATACCGATTATGGTACCTATGACAAGGTGGTCAACATGACGGACGACACGGCGCCGGAAATTGGCGATGGAACCGTCACATGGAAACTGCCGGAGAAGAATTCGCGTTTTTATTATCAGTGTACGATGCCGAAAAACAGCGTCGATCTGCCGTGGACGTTTGACGTTTCCTATAAACTTAATGGAGTGGAAGCGGATGCATCCAAACTGGCGGGGGCGTCTGGTCTGGTTGAGGTCAATGTAAAGGCGACCCCGAATGAGAAGGCGAAGGCGTATTATAAAAATAATATGGTGTTGACCGTGCTTGTGCCGGTGGATATGGAGAAATGCTATAGTGTCGATGCGCCGGGGGCGCAGGTGCAGTCGGTTGGAAGCTATCAGGCGGCAATGTTTGCGGCGCTTCCGGGCGAGGACGGCGATTTTACAGTCCGGGTCGGCACGGATAAGTATGAGAATATCGGAGTCATTATGATGATGGTTCCGGGGACCCTGGATGAGCTGAACCGCATCAAGGATCTGAAAGAGGCGAAAGATACCTGGCGCGAGGATGGAAACAAGATGTATGACAGCATGAATGCGCTGTTAAAGACGATGGAATCCATGAAGTCGGATGTTTCCGGCGTGAAGGGCGGTCTGGCAAATCTCGATCAGGCGCGTGGAACCGTCAGTGCTAACCGGAAACAGATCGAGGCGCTCTCGACACAGGCGCTTGCCGATCTGCAGGCGGTCACGGATCAGACGACGGTCATGATTCCGTATTTACAGACGGCGCGCGATGCGGTGACGGATATTAACAGCAACACACAGGCGCTTTCCAATACGATGGAAGATATGCAGGATGAACTGGATCGCCTGTATGACCGCCTGGGAAGTCTGAGCAAATCGCTCCGGTCGGCTTCGGATGAATTAAATAAGGGTCTTGTCAGCCAGCAGACGCAGGATGCGATCGAGAAAGATATTGTCCAGCGGACGGCGGAAGTCCAGAAAATTTTGGAAGAACTCGATAAACTTCTGGGACAGGGAAATACCTCCCTGGCGGTGACAGAACAGGGGATTGGAAGCCTGAATCAGAGTTTAGCCACGTTAGACGGCATGAAGCTGAAACGGATCCGCAAGATGAAGAGTGCGGAGAAGGAAGAGACATCTGTATCGTCGGAGGCGGCATCTGGAAACGGAAATGGTCAGACAGCGGGGGCGGCTGGCAGCGCAGATATCACCGATTCTGCAGGTGCCGCCGATCATGCAAGAACTACGGGTTCTGCAAATACCACGGATGACGCGGAAATGGCAGCAGGCACTTCGGCCTCTGGCTCAGCAGGAACAGAAAGTAAAGATTCGGCTGAACAGGAAGCAGCGGGCGCAGGCACAGCGTCTGGTGCAGTTGGTAACCAGGCGGAAAAAGCGGCTGAATCAGCGACAAAGACGGAAGAGAAGAATCCTGCTTCGACGGCAGACAAGGCAGAGGCGGATTCTGCTAAGAATTCGGGTTCCGCTTCGGAAGACAACTCCTCGGGTCAGGATGCAGAGGTGAATGCATTTGGAACCGAGGTTTCTGCGGGAACCCTGACAGCCGGACCGTCCGGCGAGCCGGGAAGCGGCGGTGTCAATGATGCGAGTTGGGAAGATGAGATTGGCAATGCAGAAGATGATGTAGAGGAGGCACTGGAGTCTCTGTCAGCGACTACTTATTCTGCGGATGCTGCAAGTCTGGTGGAAGAGACGAAGGGCATTTTCCAGAAAGTGGAGCAGGCGCAGAAAACTGCGAAAACGATTGTGAATAAAGTGAATGGTGCATTCAAGACGGCGGGAGATATTACTGGCAAGACGGGTTCGACTTTATCGGCGCTCAGAAGTTCGACCGATGAACTGATTAATTTGCTGGATGATATGCGGGTCCTGATTGACACAACGGATAAATATGTGCCGACGATGCTGGATTCCCTGTCTGATTCGGAAGAACTGATGAACCGGCTGACCAGGGCGCTTTATACCACACATGATATGCTCAGTCTTTTGAATGACACGCTGATTTCGGCAGGTGATTCGCTGGATGCCGGAACCAAGGCAACGCTGCAGGGCATGGAGAAGATTCTTGATAAGAACCTGACCATGATCGATCAGCTTGCGGCGGTTCGGGAAGCGGGGGAAGACATGAAGAGTACGCTCGATGAGCAGATCGATAAGTTTGAGGATGAGAACAACTTCCTGAACATAGATCCGGAGGCGGAGAAGATTTCCTTTACCTCCTCGAAAAATCCGTCCCCGAACAGCGTGCAGATCGTCCTGCGGACCGATGAGATCAGCGATGATGATGAATCAACCGATATCTCCGATCAGGAGGCAGACGGCAGCAGTGAAGAAGGTCCGTTAAAACGGATGTGGAATGTGCTGGTGGCGATCGTGAAGGCGATTATTGAGATATTCCAGAATCGGTAAAAGATGCAGAATAAAAATAGATAAGAAAAAGAACTGCCGCATCAGCAAATGATTTGCTGGGCGGCAGTTCTTTTTAGTGGACCAGACGGGAGTTGAACCCGTGTCCAAAAACCAATTCCCTGTTCTTCTACTATCATAGTCCGTTCTTTGACATTCCCTCTATCCTGCGGAAACGAACATCCTCAGAATTTCAGTAGTTCCTGATACGCCTGACAGTCCGAAACCCGCCTGTCATCGTTTCTCACATATTCGATGCCAGATTCTTAAAGTGTGAGTGCTCTAAGGCTGACAACTGCCAAATTAGGCAGCGTATGCTAATTTGTTGTTAGCGTTTAATTTTAAGTTTGCCATTTAACGCATCGCATGCGGATAGCTTCACCAGCT
>OGZD01002118.1_pt1 | contig 12987 bp, 10 predicted proteins | sample 1576701 | NCBI WGS metagenome assembly OGZD01 (sample SAMEA3541487, study PRJEB24748) | human gut metagenome | biome: human gut; feature: human-associated habitat; material: faeces | place: China | collected 2012
GCGTTGAACGCATACGGCACACCTCCATCAGTTTGCGGGTTTGCGACTCGACGCCCTTGGCACCGTCGATGACGATGATGACCGAATCGACGGCCGTCAGCGTGCGGTAGGTGTCTTCGGCGAAGTCCTCGTGGCCCGGGGTGTCGAGGATGTTGATCTTGGTGCCCTTGTATTCGAAGCCCATCACGGCCGTGGCGACCGAGATGCCGCGCTGGCGCTCGATCTCCATGAAGTCCGACGTGGCGCCTTTCTTGATCTTGTTGCTTTTGACCGCCCCGGCGACGTGGATGGCACCGCCGAAGAGCAGCAGCTTCTCGGTGAGGGTGGTTTTACCCGCGTCGGGGTGGGCGATGACCGCGAAGGTGCGGCGGCGTGTGATTTCTTCCTGTAATGTCATGTATTTGTTCGAATGTTTCTGCCGGGATCCGGCGCAGCCGGTGCCGGCGACTGCTGTTGCCACGGCTTCGGGCCGTGTTTGCAAGCCTGGCCCGCCCCAAATCCCTCCCGGGGGAGAGGCTTGTCGCATGCGGCCGGAATATCCCGGTAATTTTAAACCTTTGTTATTCTTTCGGGTAGTCGGCGTTGTAGTGGCAGCCGACCGACTCCTTGATCTCGCGGCCCTGTTTGATTACCAGGTAGGCTACGGCGATCATGTTGCGCAGCTCGCACAATTCGCGGTTGGGCTTGGTCTTGTTATAGAGCTCCTCGGTCTCTTGCCAGAGTATCTCGAGGCGGCGCATGGCGCGTTTGAGCGAGAGGTTCGAGCGGACGATGCCCACGTAGTTGGACAGGATGGTCTGCATCTCGCGCTTGGACTGGATGATCATCAGCATCTCCTCGGTGTGCTGCGTGCCTTCGAAGTCCCAGTCGGGGATGCCCTCCTGGATCTCGACCTTGGGGAGCAGCGACGCAGCGTGGCGTGCGGCCTGGTCGGCATAGACCACCGCTTCGATCAGCGAGTTGGAAGCGAGGCGGTTGGCTCCGTGCAGCCCCGTGCAGGAGGTTTCGCCCAGCGCGTAGAGGTGCCTGATCGAGGTCTCGCCGTTGGTGTCGACCTTCACCCCGCCGCAGCAGTAGTGCGCTGCGGGCGTCACGGGAATCCAGTCGCGGGTGATGTCGATGCCGATCGAAAGGCATTTTTCGTAGATGTTGGGGAAGTGGCTGCGGATGGCTCCGGGGTCTTTGTGCGTGACGTCGAGGTAGACGAAGTCCGAGCCCCGCTTGGTCATTTCGCGGTAGATGGCGCGGGCCACCACGTCGCGCGGCGCCAGCGATTTCATCGGGTGGTATTTGTCCATGAACTCTTCGCCGGAAGGCAGGCGCAGGATGGCGCCGAAACCGCGCATGGCTTCCGTAATGAGGAAGTTGGGTTTCTCGCCGGGGTTGTAGAGCGTCGTGGGGTGGAACTGGATGAATTCCATGTTCTCGGTGATGGCCTTGGCGCGGTGGCACATGGCGATGCCGTCGCCCGTGGCGACGACCGGGTTGGAGGTCGTGGAGTAGATGTTGCCGCAGCCGCCCGTGGCGACGACGGTGAACTTGGCGAGCATGGTCTCGATCTCGTTGGTGGCGAGGTTGAGCACATAGGCGCCGAAGCAGGCCAGCCCGCGCGTATGGCGCGTGACGAATTCGCCCAGGTGGTGCTGCGTCAAGAGGTCGATGGCGAAATGGTGTTCCAGCACCGTGATGCCGGGGTGCCGGCGAACCGACTCGACCAGCGCCCGTTCGATCTCGGCGCCCGTGAGGTCTTCGTGGTGGAGGATGCGGGGTTCGGTATGCCCGCCCTCGCGGTTCAACTCGAAACGTCCGTCGGGAGTCCTGTCGAAGCGCGTGCCCCATTCGATCAGGTCGCGGATCAGCTCCGGGGCCCGGCGTACGACCAGTCCGACGGCCTCTTCGTCGCATTTGCCGGCTCCGCAGACCAGGGTGTCGTGGATATGTTTTTCGAATGTGTCGGGGGCGTAGGTCACCGAGCAGATGCCGCCTTGTGCAAAGTTGGTATTGCACTCGTTCATTTCGCCCTTCGTGACGATCGTGACATGCCCGTGGGCCGCGGCCTTGAGCGCGAACGAAAGGCCCGCTGCGCCGGAACCGATAACCAGAAAGTCGGTTTTCATAGTTTTGTGAGCAATTATGCGACGCAAAGTTATAAAAAATGCCCGGTAATCGGGCCTTCCGCCGGGAAAAACCTGTGCAAAAACAGGGCGATCCGCTGTGGATGCCCGTTTCTGTCGGCTATATTTCCCTGCGCAGCGGGCCATATCCGGATTTTTTCCTACTTTTGTCACGATACAACCCTGATTATTCTATGAAAAAATTGCTACTGGCCTTTGCCGCAGGCGTGTGTCTGTCCGCCTGCGCCACCCACGATCCAAAAATCTCGATCGTACCTTATCCCAACCACCTCGAACCCGGGCACGGGACGTTCGCCGTCAAGGGCGAAGGCGTCGTGTGCGACAGCCGTGCCGACGAGCGGACGCAGCGCGCCGTGGCGGAATTCGCCGCGCAGCTGGCGAAAACCTCCGGCGGGGAGAACCCCGTGACCGTCGCCGACGAGCTTCCCGCCTCGGGCATCCGCTTCGTCCTCGACCAAACGCTGCCGGAAGAGGGGTACCGGCTCGATGTCACCCCGAAGGGCGTCGAAGTCCGTGCGTCGCGTTTCCCCGGCTTTTTCTACGCCGTGCAGAGCCTGCGGCAGATGCTGCCCGCGGCGGTTTACGGGACGGAGCCTGCGCCCGGCGAGGAGTGGGTGCTGCCGTGTGTGAGCATCGAGGATGCCCCGCGTTTCGCTTACCGGGGCATGCACCTCGACGTGGCGCGCCATTTCTTTTCGGTCGAAGAGGTGAAACGCTACCTCGACGTGATGGCGATCCACAAGCTCAACCGCTTCCACTGGCACCTGACCGACGACCAGGGGTGGCGCATCGAGATCAAAAAGTACCCCGAGCTGACGACCGTGGGCAGCATCCGCAAGAAAACCATGATCCGCAAGGAGTGGGACAACTACGACAATACGCCCTACGGCGGTTATTATACGCAGGACGAGATCCGCGACATCGTGGCGTATGCGGCCGACCGCGCCATTACGGTGATCCCCGAGATAGACCTGCCGGGCCATATGCTTTCGGCGCTGACCGCCTACCCCGAGTTAGGCTGTACGGGCGGCCCGTATGAGGTGTGGGGCCGTTGGGGCGTGGCCGACGACGTGCTGTGCCCCGGGCAGGAGAAGACCTTCGAATTTCTGGAGGACGTGTTGGACGAGGTGGTCGGCCTGTTCCCGTCGGAGCTGATCCATATCGGCGGCGACGAGTGCCCGAAGGTGCGCTGGGAGAAATGCCCCCGCTGCCAGGCGCGTATCCGCCAGTTGGGGCTCAGGGACAAGGACGGCTATACGGCCGAACACTACCTGCAGGGGTACGTGACCGACCGCATCGGGAAATACCTGGCCGAACGCGGCCGGCGCATCATCGGCTGGGACGAGATACTCGAAGGACAGGCGCCGTCGGACGCCATCGTCATGTCGTGGCGCGGCAGCGCGGGCGGCATCAAGGCCGCGAAGCTCGGCCACGACGTGATCATGACCCCCAATTCGCATTTCTATTTCGACTACTACCAGTCGCCCGACGCCGATGCCGAACCCTTCGGGATCGGGGGCTGCGTGACCATCGACAAAGTCTATTCGTTCGACCCGATGGCCGATCTGACACCCGGGCAGCAGGCGCATATCCTCGGCGTGCAGGCAAACCTCTGGACGGAGTACATCGCTTCTGACGACCACCTGGAGTACATGCTCCTGCCCCGTCTGGCGGCGCTGAGCGAGGTGCAGTGGTGCCAGCCCGGGGTGAAGGACTGGGTGCGTTTCCGCGACGGGTTCCGCATGGACAGGATTTATTCGCAGATGGGGTACGCATTCGCCAAACATATCTTCGGTATCAAGGGATCGTATGCCGTAGACCCGCAGAAGGGCGCCGTGGTGATGACCCTCACCACGCAGGGCGACGCTCCGATCCACTATACGCTCGACGGCTCGGAACCCACGGCCGCCAGCCCGCGTTACACGGGGCCGGTCGAGATCGGCAAGAGCGCCCGCTTCAGGGCGACGGCATTGCGCGAGGGCGGCGAGAACGCTTCCTATTCGCGGGAGTTCGCATTCAGCAAGTCGACGGGGCGCCCTGCGGTGCTCAATACCAAGCCCAACGACAGCTATACCTTCGAAGGGGCTTCGCTGCTGGTCGACGGTTACCACAGCCGCCCGGTCTTTACGAGCGGTGCCTGGCTGGGGGATCTGGACGAGCCGCTCGACGTGACCATCGACATGGGCGGGGAGCAGTCCTATCGGTCGGTGGAGCTGGAGACGCTCGCCGAGAAGGGCGACTGGATATTCCCGCCCTCGTCGGTTACGGTGTGGGTTTCGGACAACGGTACGGATTTTACCGAGGTGGCCTCGGTCACGGTGCCCGAAGCGAAGGCCGGGGATGCCGACGGCATCGGGCGTTACCGGATGCAGTTCCCCGAAACGTCGGCCCGTTACCTGAAGGTGGTCGCGCAGAATGCCGCTGCGATCCCGGCCTGGCATCCGGGCGCCGGCAGCAAGGGATTCCTGTTCGTGGACGAGATCGTGGTGGAATAATCGCGGCGGGTGCCCGCCGCAGTGTCCGGGACATTCGGGGCGTACCTGTGCGGCCTTCGGGGCGTTGCCCGGGTGGCCGGCAGGACGGATAGCCCGGGCGTTTGGATAAGTTTCGGCAGGGGCCGTGCGGTATTTTCGTACGGTTCCTGTCGTTTTGCAAGGGCGGTTTTTCGGGCGCAGGTGTCCGTCCGATTTAAAAAAAACGTACATTTGTGCCCATGATTGAACGACATATCGACATAAACCGATTCGACTACGACCTGCCCGACGGGCGGATCGCCAAATTCCCGCTTGCGGAGCGGAGCTCTTCGAAGCTGCTCGTGTACCGTGGCGGGGAGATCTCGGAGGCGCATTTCGCCGACATGGGCGACGTGCTGCCCGCCGGCCAGCTGCTGGTATTCAACAACACGAAGGTGATCCGGGCGCGGATTATCATGCACAAGCCTTCGGGGGCGCGGATCGAGGTTTTCTGCCTCGAGCCCCACGACCCGGCCGACTACGAGCGGGCGTTCGCCGTCACGGGAACCTGCCAATGGTCGTGCATCGTGGGCAACCTCAAGAAATGGAAGGAGGGCTATGTGGAGATCAATTTCGAGCATGAAGGCCGTCCGGAGCACCTGCGGGCATGGATTGCAGAGAACCGCGGCCGCGAACACACCGTGCGTTTCGAATGGTCGGCGGCGATGACCTTCGGACAGCTGCTCGAGTACCTCGGCCGGATTCCGATCCCGCCCTACCTGAACCGCGAGAGCGAGCTGATCGACTATACGCGCTACCAGACCGTCTATTCGAAATTCGAAGGGTCGGTGGCGGCGCCTACGGCGGGGCTGCACTTTACCCCGGAGCTGATCGAGGGGATGAAGGCGCGCGGCTTCGGGTTCGAGGAGGTGACGCTGCACGTCGGGGCGGGGACGTTCCTGCCCGTGAAGGACGAGGACGCTGCGAAGCATCCGATGCACACCGAGCATTTCGAGGTGCGGCGTGCGACCATCGTGGCGCTGCTCGCCAAGCCGGGCGCGGTCACGGCCGTGGGGACGACCTCGGTGCGGACGCTCGAATCGCTTCCGGCGCTGGCGTGGCGTATTCACACGGGGGTTCCGATCGACGGCCCGGGCCCCGTGGGGCAGTGGGAGTTGTACGACATTCCGGCGGATTACACGGGGCGCGATGCGCTGGAGGAGCTGCTCGCTTATATGGATGCGAGGGGGCTCGACCGGATCAAGGCCGCGACGCAAATCATGATCGCGCCGCTGGGGTACGAGTTCCGCATCGTGCGCAACATCATCACCAATTTCCACCAGCCGAAGTCGACGCTGCTGCTGCTGGTCTCGGCATTCGCGGGCGAAGACTGGCGGCGCATTTACGACTACGCGCTCTCGCACGATTTCCGTTTCCTGAGCTACGGCGACTCGTCGGTGCTGATGCGCTGACGGGACGGGTGCAGGACAGGGGCGGACGGATATACGAAAACAGCAAATCGGAGAATCATATGGCAATAGAACGGGTCAGGGCTTATCTGGAACAATACGGCGCTGCGGACAGGGTGCTGGAGTTCGGCGTGTCGAGCGCCACGGTCGAGCTGGCGGCGAAGGCACTGGGGTGCGAACCCGGCCGGATCGCCAAATCCCTGTCGTTCGGCGTCGGGGAGGGGTATATCGTGATCGTGACGGCCGGCGACTGTAAGATCGACAACGCGAAATACAAGGCGAAATTCCATGCCAAGGCCCGGATGCTGACCCCGCCGGAGGTGGAGGAGCATATCGGCCATGCCGTGGGCGGAGTCTGCCCGTTCGGGGTGAACGACGGGGTGGCGGTCTATCTGGACGAATCCCTCCGGAGGTTCGGAACCGTCTTCCCGGCATGCGGGAGCAGCAACAGCGCCATCGAACTCACGGTCGCGGAGCTGGAGCGGTATTCCCGGTGTGCGGAGTGGGTGGATGTCTGCAAAAGGATCGGACAATAGCGCCTCATGCGGCGATACGTCGGTTCGGCCACATCTCTATCCGCATAATGAAAGGCGGCATCCGATTCCCGGCGCCAACAAGAATATGGCTGTTCATCCGTTTCCCTTTATTTCGGTAATATCGGCAGATACATGTTCTCTTTTTTTGCATTTTTACTACCTTTGCAGAAGTTATTTTCAACATTGATTATTTATGAAAAAAGCCTTGCGTCCCAATGAACGAACCCTGATTTCCTTGCTGCGAAAGATCTTGGCCGCATTGGGCAAAACCGTCGTTGCACTCATACTGATCGCTCTTTTGGCAGTCTTTGTGACAAGTGTAAGCCCCATATACGATTTCAGCGAACCCAAACCATTCGGCGGCCCTGACATTTTCAATCCCTACAAGCGGGCTGGGGAAGACTCGGCATTTTGTTGGAAAAGGGCCAACTTCCACACGCATACGCGTGTGAAGGGCATCCTGAACGAATGCGAGTATTGGCCCGCCCAAACCGATGAAGCCTACCGGAAATTCGGATACGACATCGTAACATTCTCGAATCACAATGAACTGACCGTACATCCGTACGACTCCCTGTTGTAGGTCAATGTCTATGAGCACGGCATCAATCTGTTCAAGTATCACAAACTGGTGTTCGGATGCGAGGAAGTCAACCGCTTCGACCATTTGATTCCGCTTTTCGCTTCCCAAAAACAATTCCAGTTGGATATGCTCGGGGAAGAGTCCGATTTCATCCAGATGAACCATCCCCTGAGAACGACGGGCACGTCGAAAAGCCACATGCAGAAACTCGGCGGTTACAGGATCATGGAACTCGACAGCGGAAAGAGCACCGAAAACGAATATTGGGACTGGGCCCTCAGTGCCGGGCATTACAGTTTCGGGCTGGCCAACGACGACCTGCACTATCCCGATAAGTCCAGCCGTATCGCCGTAAGGTGCAATTTCCTATGTTGTCCGTCGGCGAGGTATGAAGACATAAAGGAAACGCTTCTCGGAGGGTGCTATTATGCGATGCGCGTTCCCGACTACGGACATGGGGACTGGGAGGTGAAATACGCCAAAAACAGGGAGCTGCCGTCGGTCGAGAAGATCGGCCTCGACGGCGAAACGATCTACATCGCCTTGTCGCGCCAGGCGGACAGTATCAAGGTGACGGGGCAGGATCACACCACCCTGTCGCTGGCCCGAAACTCGTCCGAGGCCAGCTATACCATGACCGGCGACGACCCCTATGCACGCATTACCGCCTATTTCCCCGACGGCGAGGTGATCTACACCAATCCGTTCGCACGATACGACGCTTCCGAAATGGAAACCCCGTATACGGTTCCGTCGCATACGGTGAACATCCCGTTGACAATCCTTTTCAACTTTATGCTTCTTGTCCTGTGCGCGGGAGTGATCCTTACATTTTATAAAACAGTTATCAAATGGTAAAGCCTCTGAAAGAAAAGACCAACCTCACCCGCATATCTTCGGTACTCAGCCTGTTTACGCTCGTGGCGTTCCACTGGCCGTTCTTCCGGCTGGTGCTCGGCAACATCGAAGGGGGCTTCAATGGCGTATTGATCACCGGAGGGCTGGGCGTGCTGATGTTCGCGCTCAATTTTCTCGTCTATTACCTCGTGCTCTTTCTCGGGCGCTTCGTCGGAAAGTGCATCCTTGCCTTCACATTCATAGGCAATGCCATAAGCCTCTATTTCATAAATACATACCAGGTGCTCATCACGGACAAGATGATGGGGAACGTATTCAACACCCGGTATTCGGAGGCTTCCGGATTCTTCTCATGGTCTGCCGTATGGTATCTCCTCTTCTTGGGGGTGGTTCCATGCATCTACATTTTTGCAAGGCGGTTCGACTACGGAAGCTGGAAGCGTTTTTTCGCCCGCACGGGCATCGCATTGGCGGTTTCTTTGGCCATAGCGCTGATCAATATGCAAAACTGGCCGTGGATCGACCGCAACGCGCCCAAGCTCGGCAGCCTGGTCATGCCGTGGTCGTATACGGTCAATTCCGTACGCTACTATAATTCCGTAAAGAAGCAGAACCGGAAAGAGATTCCCCTGCCCGACGCGAAGATCGTTTCCGACAGCAAGGATGTATGCGTGCTGATAATAGGAGAATCCGCCAGAAGGGGGAATTTCTCTTTATACGGATACGGCAAGCCGACCAATCCGCTTCTGGAGAAAGACAGTGTGACCGCACTGATTGCAGATGCGGCTGCGACCTATACCACGGCAGGCGTGAAGGCCATTCTCGACCATAAGCCGTCCAACAAACTTTACGAAATCCTTCCGAACTATCTCAACCGCAGCGGCGTGGATGTAGTATGGCGCAGCAACAATTGGGGAGAGCCTCCCGTACACATCGACAAATTCTACAAGATAAAGGATATCAAATCATTGCACCCGGAAGCCGACGACAGGTACGACGGCATTCTGCTCGCAGGCCTCCGCGAAGAGATACTCTCCGGCAGCAAGGACAAGATGCTCGTCGTACTCCATACCAGCACGAGCCACGGCCCCACGTACTATAAGAAATACCCGCCGGAGTTCGAGGTGTTCAGCCCCGTATGCACTACGGTGGAGATGTCCAAAGCGGATCCGAAGGAGCTGATGAATGCCTACGACAACACCATCGTCTACACGGATTATCTCATTCATTCCGTAATAGAAATTCTTCGCGGGATTCCCCAAAGGCGCAGTTGCGTGATCTTCGTATCCGACCACGGAGAGTCCCTCGGCGAAGGGAATCTGTATATGCACGGCGTGCCCATACTTGTCGCGCCGAAGGAACAGATCGAGATCCCGTTCATCGTGTGGACATCGGATGAAGCGCTGGAAATAGATCCGGAGAAAAAGGTCGGGCAGTATCATGTCTTTCACAGCGTCCTGTCGTTCCTCGGGATCGACAGCCCTGTCTATGACGAATCGTTGGATATTTTCAGGCAGCCCGAAAAAGATAAAAACTAAAGCGTGGAATCTTTCGTGCGGGCAACTGTCCGACAGAAATCGCTCGATATGTGATATTTACATATCGAGCGGTTTTTTAATGTGCCCCGAGCCGGGCGAACAGTTCCAGGTGCCCGTCGACATAGCGGGCGAGCGTTTCGGTCACCTCCTCTTCCATTTCGCCGAACTCCTCCTCCAGTTCGTCGAACGCTTCGTACTGCTCGTACATGGCCATGAACTCCTCGTCGGTGCGCTCCCTTTCGAGGTCTTCGCGGTGGGCGTCGTAGATTTTTTTCGCGGCGTATACCAGTTTCGAGAACCGTCCCGCGCCCCACAGGCGCATTACCCTGGCGAACGGGTTGCCGAAGATGTAGGCCCCGTAACCGTTCTGGATAAGCTGGCAGAACCCGCCTTCGGTCACTTCGTCGCGGAAGATCCGGTAGGCAAGCAGCGAATGCTGTTCGCCGTTGAGCCGGGAGATCGTCTCGGCCGTGGGGTCGCCGCCGAGAGCCTCGCGGTATTTGTCGGTAAAGGCCCGGAGGAATGCGTCCATCCCTTCGGCGGCAGCCGCCTGCAGGGCCGTGTCTGTAATTTCGATCAAAGTCGTCGTCGTTTTTAGTCCGTAGTATTTTCGGGAGCCTCCCCGGAGGGCGTGTTATGCTTCCGGTTCGGGGGTGTAACTGCGCAGGGCGAGTTTCTTGACCCAGACCACGAAGCCGCCCGTGAGGATGAGGTTCAGCACCAGCGTGAGCACCGAGATGATGAGCGCCGGGCCGCCGAGGCTGTATCCGAGGGCGATGAAGATTACGCCTGCGCCCACTTCGCCGCGGGTGAACATGCCGATCGAGAGCGCCAGGCGCTCGCTGACCTTGCGGTCGCGGTAGAAGAAGAGCGGCACGAGCTTGCCCAGGTTCGAAAGTACGGATACCGCCACGACATGCAGGAGGAGGGTGCCCCACGGCATCATGGGCTGCGATCCCGTGACCGAAGCGGCGGCCGCGGTGTCGGCCGGGGCTCCCGTGACGAGCGGCATGCTGAGGCCTACCAGCAGCATGAAGAGAAACGATATGCCGGTGGAGACGCGTTGCTCCGCAGGTGTGTCGATGTGCTTATGTTTCATGAGCATGCCCACGACGAAAGCCGGGAGCAGCACTTCGATATGGATGCTGTTTTCGGGGCCGTATAGCTTCGCCGTGGCGATGTAGACCGCCTGCGTCAGGGCGCAGACCACGACGGCCAGCCCGAGGATGGTTTTCCAGTCCTGCCGTACGTTCCACCGCGCCTGCCAGCGCCAGCCGGCGGCCAGCAGCACGACGACGATGGCGATGATGGCGAACATCTGCCATTTGAGGCCGATCATCAGGATTTGCAGGGGGATCATCAGCAGGATGGTGTCCAGGTCGTCGAAAATCGCCAGCACCTGTATCTTTTTGTATATCCAGCTTTTTTTGAGGCTCAGCGCCGCGAGCATCGTGAAGAGGATGCCGGCCGAGGTCGGGGCTGCGAAACGGCTCAGCAGCAGGTTCTCCTTCCAGGCTTCGCCGCTGCCCCACAGCGGGGGCGGCAGCAGGACGAAAATATAGTAGAGTACGATGAGTATCCAGGGCAGCGCCGCGGTGGCCATGGCGATGAAGTAGTCGGCCGTGTAGGAGCGCCAGCGGGATTTGTCGATCTCGAATTCGCGCCCCACGTTGATCATGATGAACCCCAGGCAGACGTAAAGCAGGGTGTCGGAGCAGGCTTTGAAGCTTGCGTATCCTGCACCGAGCGCCCCCGGGAGGAGTTGGGAGATGACGAGTCCCAGCATCAGGAACAAGGAGAAGGAGAGGACTTTTCGCATTAATTGATAGTTGTTTAGGGGTATATGGGGTGCATTCGGGGGCAAAGATAATAATTTATGGGATTCCCCCGAAACCCGAGGCGCCGTTCGTGAAAAAAATAACAATTAGGAAACCTCAATTCACAATTATTTTGTACCTTTGCGGTGCAAAAAAGGAAGTCATTATTTCAAACCATAAATTCAAACGTTTACAACTATGCAGATTGTAGAGATTCACGCAAGGGAAATCCTCGACTCGCGAGGCAATCCGACCATCGAGGTCGAAGTTCGCACCGTTTCGGGTGCATTCGGACGCGCAGCCGTTCCGAGCGGCGCATCGACGGGCGAGCACGAAGCGCTCGAGCTCCGCGACGGCGACAAGGGCCGTTACCTGGGCAAGGGCGTACTGAACGCCGTCAAGAATGTCAACGAGGTGATCGCCCCGGCCATCATCGGCATGAACGTTGCCGACCAGGTGGGTATCGACAAGGCCATGATCGCGCTCGACGGTACGCCTACCAAGTCGAAGCTCGGCGCAAACGCCATCCTCGGCGTGTCGCTGGCCGTTGCACGTGCCGCTGCCGACTATTTCGGCATGCCGCTCTACCGCTATATCGGCGGCGCGAACGCCAAGACGCTGCCCGTCCCGATGATGAACATCATCAACGGCGGTTCGCACTCGGACGCCCCGATCGCATTCCAGGAGTTCATGATCCGTCCCGTGGGTGCCCCCACGTTCAAGGAGGCTATCCGCATGGGCGCCGAGGTATTCCACAACCTGAAGAAGGTGCTCCACAAGCGCAACCTTTCGACGGCGGTCGGTGACGAGGGCGGTTTCGCTCCCGCGCTGAACGGTACGGAGGACGCTATCGAGTCGATCCTCGAGGCAATCAAGATGGCCGGTTACAAGCCCGGCCGCAAATGCGAAGGCGGTGACGTGTCGATCGGCATAGACTGCGCTTCGTCGGAGTTCTACGCCGACGGCGTGTACGACTACACCAAGTTCGAAGGCGAGAAGGGTGCCAAGCGCAGCTCGAAGGAGCAGGTAGAGTACCTCAAGTCGCTCGTAGCGAAATACCCCATCGACTCGATCGAGGACGGTATGTCGGAGAACGACTGGGAAGGCTGGCAGCTGCTGACCGCCGAGATCGGCGACAAATGCCAGCTCGTGGGCGACGACCTGTTCGTGACCAACGTAGATTTCCTGAAGAAGGGTATCGAGACCGGCTGCGCCAACTCGATCCTGATCAAGGTAAACCAGATCGGTACGCTGACCGAGACGCTCGACGCCATCGAGATGGCCCACCGTGCAGGTTACACGTCGGTTACGTCGCACCGTTCGGGCGAGACCGAGGATTCGACGATCGCAGACATCGCCGTGGCAACCAACTCGGGTCAGATCAAGACCGGTTCGGCATCGCGTTCGGATCGTATGGCCAAGTACAACCAGCTGCTGCGCATCGAAGAGGAGCTCGGTGACGAGGCGATCTACGGTTACACGAAGGTCTACCGCAAGTAATTTGCGACGGGCGGCCGCTCGTGCCGCATGATTTTCCCCGGGTGGCATCGCCGCCCGGGGATTTTTTTGCCCCGGCAGGGCAGCTCTGGGGGCGGGGA
>OGZD01002137.1_pt1 | contig 12879 bp, 9 predicted proteins | sample 1576701 | NCBI WGS metagenome assembly OGZD01 (sample SAMEA3541487, study PRJEB24748) | human gut metagenome | biome: human gut; feature: human-associated habitat; material: faeces | place: China | collected 2012
TTACAGGCGTTCCGCTGGAGGAACTGCGTACGGTTCCACTGATGAAAAATGCAGAGCTTCATCGTTATGAACTGATGCGTGAATAAATAAAAAGCGGAAGGACACATTGAAGTTAGGTTCATGTGGTGGACATGGCTTAACTTTTTGTATTATTTCCCTGCTTGATGAACTTTTCAACAGATTCCAATCCGCCTGCCGATAAGTCTACGTTGTATTCCCGTCCGTCAGAACTGCGCAAGATGCATGACTTATGTTTGCCATCTACTTTGTAAATCATTTCTCGGTTGAGTAGCAGGTTTCGTCCGGCTCGGATAAAATATGTTTCACCCAATCGGGCTTCGATGACTCCCATACGTTCTAAAATGATTTCTTCACCGGTTGTCAAAACGGCATGCGAATAATTGCCGTTGGCACGTACAAAGACGATTTCTTTTTTTCCGATGAACAGCGTGCCGTTCAATGTCCGGAAAGGATATTTGTTTGTAGCAAAGTTTGTGGGTGTGGATAAGAAGGCATTGTGTTCGTCACGGTCTTTGATTCGTTGTATGGCTTTGGCCAGTTCGGACACGTCCACCGGTTTTAGCAGATAGTCGGCGGCGGCCAGGCGGATGGCCTGAAGCAGGTACTCCGAATTGTCGTAGGCCGTGGTGAAGATGATGTGCGGCAGGGGCATGGCTTCCTTCAGTTCGCGCAGCAGTTCCAGTGTGGTGTGTCCCTGCAACTGGATGTCGAGGAAGAGGATGTCCGGCCGGTGGCGCAAGATGGCCTTCAGTGCCGAACCGTAGTCTTCGCAACTCTCCACGATGCTGATTTCGGGATGGTAGTCTTCCAGTTTCCGTATGAGCGACAGACGGGGAAGCCGTTCGTCTTCGACGATGATAGCGCGGTAGTTCTTCATGTGCAGGTTCGGTTTAGAAATAGTTATAATGGTAGGGGATGTACAGCTCGAAGCGCGTGCCGCAGGCTTTCCCGTCCGGGTCTTTCAGGTCGGTGACGGTCTGCACGATGTGTTCGGCGTTGCACTGGTTGTAGAGCTCGATTTGTTGCTCCATGATGTTCAGTCCTTGCTTGGTGGAAGTGGGCGAGAGGTTTGCCGCCGCTTCTCGTCCCACACCGTCGTCGGTGACGGACACGCAGACGCCTCCCGTCCGGGTTTTGACCTCAATGAGGATGTGCCCGCGTCCGGGTTTGTTGCGCAGGCCGTGCTTCACGGCGTTCTCGCAGTAGGTGTGCAGCATCATGTTGGGCACCTGGATATGCAGGTTCGCATCGGGGTCGGTATGGATGTCGTAGGCCAGATTCTCGCCGTAGCGCAGCTGCTCCAGGGTGAGGTAGAGGCGGGCGTACTCCAGTTCCTCGTCGAGGGAACGCGAGGGCTTGTCTACGTCCATTAACAGGGTGTTGGTGAAGCGGGAGTAGAGCGAGAGGTATTTGTTGGCCTCTTCTACCGAGTGGTTCATGATGAAATATTCGATGCCGGCCAGCACGTTGGAGTTGAAGTGGGGGATGGATTTCAGCCGGATGGATTTCACCAGCAGGTTGTTCAGGCGGGTCTCGCGTTGCAGCTTGTGCATTTTTATGCGTTCCAGGCGTTTGTAGTAGTGGTAGGCCGATGCCCAGATGCCGCCGGCCAACAGCAATCCGATGAGTGCCCAGAACCACGGGCGTTGCCACAGGGCCGGGCGCAGGTATATGTCGATGTACACGGGCGCCGAGGCCAAGGTGCCTATCAAGGCCTCCACTTCCAGCCGGTAGCGGCCGGGCAGGAGGTTGTTGAACTGCACTTCGCGTGCCGTCTGCGGTTGCGACCACTGGTCTTGAAGTCCCTTCAGCCGGTAACGGTAGCAGACGTTGCCCGTGGCCGAGTGGGACACGGCAATGAAGGAGAAGCGCAGGTGGCGCACGGGATGGGACAGCGTTACCTGCCGGGTGGGGACGGGCAGGGGCTGCCAGTCTACATTGTCGGTCGAGGCTTCGGCCGAGACCATCTCCAGCCGGGGCACGGTGTATTGATACACAAGGTCGCGGGGGCGGAACGAGACGGTCTGGCCCACGCACGGTACCCACACGGTGCCGTCGTCGGACTCGGCGATGTGGGCAATGAGCGGTTCGATGCCGGTGAAGCCGTTGTAGCGGTTGAAGAACATCGTCTGCAACAGCCGGTTTTCGGTGATGTACAGTCCGTTGACCACAGCCACGATGAGGTAGTCGTCGCTCGTCTGGCAAATGGAGCGGATGGGGCTTCCGTAGTGCTGGAGCAGGATGGCGGAGTCGTTGCGCACGGTATAGAGCTTTTCACCCGAGGCCAAGAGTATCTCGCCTTGCGGGGTAGCGGTCATGGCGGTGCAGGGAATGCCCTCGTCGGGCTGGTGGATGGCGGTCTGTTCGTTCCCGTGAATCCGCACGGGGCCGTAGGCGGTGCCCACGTACAGGTTGCCGTATCCGTCGGGGCAGGCGCAGAAGATGCCGCGCAGCCCTTTGTGCGTGGAGCGGATGCGACCCCGGCGGTCGGTCACGAACAGCTCCTGTCGGGTGGCCACGAGCAGGCTGTCGCCGTGTGCGGAGAGGAAGCGGTAGTCGAGCATAGGCAAGTCGAGCCATTGCCTGCGGTTGTCTTCGCAGGCCAGCACGCCTCCGCTGCCCAGCAGGTAGGCGGTGCGACCGATGCGGGCGGCGTAGGGATGGAAGAAGTTGTCTTTGCTCCGTGGATAAGGCATCGGGCGCAGTTCCCGGGCCGCAGGGCCGCCCAGCAGTTTGCCGTTCAGCGTGCCGACTGTCAGCAGTCCTCCGGGGGCGGTGTCGATGGCGCGCAGGATGTCGTTGCGGTCGGTCAGCGTGTGGTTCATGAAGTTCAGTTGGAAGAAGTTGTACACGCCCTGGTAGGTGGCGAGCCAGATGTTGCCTTCGCGGTCGATGAACATCTGCCGGATGAGGTTGATGCCGTCCACCAGGAGCTCCGTCTTCCCCGTGCCGGGGTTGAAGCGGTACAGGCTGTGCGCGTCGTGCAGGTAGATGTTGCCCTTGCGGTCGGCGCAGGCTTCCACGCCGTAGTCGGGTGCCGTGAAGCGGAACGGTGTTACCCGCTGGGCCGAAGCCCCGTGGCAACGGTACACCCCGTCGGCGGCAAAGAGGTAGAGCGTGCTGTCCGTGCGGAGCAGTGTGTAGCCTTGTGGCACGAGCAGGGCGGGCAAAGCGGTGCCGTCGGCCTTGAGGCGGTAGGTGCGTTCGGCGGTGGGGATATAGAAGGTGCCGTTTGCCGTGTCGGCAAACACGCGGCGGCAGGCGTCCATCTCGTCAAACAGGGGCGAGCGCAGCACGGTTTCCGTCCTGTCGTCGGTGAAGCGGCAGATTTCGCGCTCTTCTTCCTGCTCGTTTTCCAGCAGCAGGTAGCCGGGCGGCAGTGCGGACGAGTTGAAGTTGTTCAGCAGCAGCCCCCGGTCGTCCAGCGGACGGGTGTCCGTCTGCCCGCCTTTTCCGGCCAGGTGCCTGCGGCGGAAGCCGAGGGCGGTCACTCCGCGTGCGTCTTCGTGGAAGCCGACGATGTTCTCCGGCCTTCCCCCCTTCAGGTAGGGCACGAACTCGAAGCCGTCGTAGCGTACGAAGCCGGCGAGGGTGCCTATCCAGATGTATCCCCTCTTGTCCTGGTAGATGCACTCGGTGAGCATCTGCGGCAGGCCGTCAAGTGTGGTGTAGTGGCGGCAGGCGTATTCCGAGGTAACGGCTGCCGCCTCCTGTGCGGCGGCGCCGGTGGCCGGCCATGCCAGCAACCCCAGCGGCAGGAGCAGGCAGGCAAGTATGCGGCGTATGTGTTCCATCTTCTGCATGTTTGGCGAATATATCTGTCTGCAAATATAGCTTTTCCCGGGAATTAATCCAAAGCCAAACGGGGCAGAAAAGGATAAAAACGCGTTCGTGTATGCGGTTCCCCCGTTCGTGTAAACGGCGGGGGTGTTCGTGTATAGGGGGTGTTCAACCTATTGTAAATTAAAAACTTATCCCTTATCTTTAACTTGCCGAACGGGAACTGTAGTGCCCCGAAGTCCCGGCTTGGCATCCTGCCTCCCCGCAGGCAGACGCCCGGTCTCCCCGCAAGGACGTTTAGGCATACCTTTTGTTTAACTATATAATTAGGGAGGAACCAAGTTATGAAGTACAAACTGATTCAGAAAGTGAACCCCAACCGTCGGGACGACCCGCCCCAGTGGTATGTCACCCCTATCACGGGCGAGTCGGAAGGTGCTGATGCCACCCGGCTACCGAGAACACCACCACTGCCCCCATCGAACTGACAGCAGGGCTGGTGCACCTCTCTGCATACGCCGTCACCCGGCTGATGAAGGGCGAACCCGTATCGCTGGGCGACATGGGCGACCTGCGGATTACGTTCCGCAGCAAGGGAGTGGCGGACATCAACAAGTTCAACCCCAACACCATGATTTACGAACCCCGCCTGCGTTTCGTGCCCAAAAAGGCGTTCCGTGACGCCATCATCAACAAGTTCACCTTCGAGAATGCCGGCGTGCTGGCCGACGGCATCGACTATGCCTCACTGGCAGCATACCGCAAGGCGAAGGGGCTGCCCTCGGGCGAGGGTGAAGAAGAAGAAGGCGGACAAACCGAAACCCCGCTGTGATGATACTCCCCACGTATCGAATGGTTAAATACTCACTTAAAACTTCAATGCCATGAAAACAATCAGATTCTACTTCCGCCTCGCGATGCTGTTCGCTGCCCTCCCGCTAATGACGGCGTGTGGAAGCGACGACCCGTCCGGCATCGACGAACCGACTGAGCAGACGCAACTTGCCACTCCGGTGGTTGCGGTGAATGTGGACAGGAATGCAAAGACCATCATCGCCTCGTGGCAGGCGGTGGAGCATGCGGACAACTACCATTACAAGATTTCCGGCGACGAAACCCTGTACAAAACCGGGGAGACGCGCCTCGAACTCCAGCCGTACAGTAAATTCGAGGGAGGCAGCCACTCCATCACGGTGCAGGCGGTCAGCAACGCCCAGCCCGGTTTGTTCAGCCCCTCGGAGTGGGGCAAGGCAGACTTCTCCGTCGGAAGCGCGAAGCTGCAGGCGCCCGATGCGCTGAATGCCGATGTGGATAAGGAAAGCTGCACCGTGACCGTCACGTGGGCGCCCGTCGCGAATGCCGCTTCCTATCTCTACAAGATAGACGACGGGAAGGAAGTGCCCGTTTCCGAACCCGGAATCAGCTTCAGCCTCTTCGACTACGCTCCGGGCGAGCACAGCGTGAGCGTCAAGGCACTGGCTGAAGGCGATGCTCCGACCGGACGCAGCGCGAGCGTCAAGGCGGTGACAGCGGTGGCATCGTCAGACTGGAGCGAGGTGTACACCTTCACCATCACCGACGAGCCGCTGCCCGGCATGCTGGGCAACAAGCCGCTCGACCATGCACGCTTGGGTGACTTCTACCTCAACGACGGCTCCCTGCTGCGTGGCGACAGCGAGCTGAGCGCGGAACTGGCGGATGCCTGCATCGGCATCGTGTTCTACGCCGGAAGGCATGAGACCGATCGGTCCGACTATACCCGACCGCTCACTGCAGGCGGCCCCGTGCTGGGCAGCACCGTCCACGGCTATGTCGTATCGCTGACGCATGCACCGAACCTTTGGGAAGATTACACACATGCCACGGACAATTCGCCTCAAAGCATATCGGAATGGGGCGTATACGACAGGTGGTGCAACGCCTTGGAATATGATGATACTTATGGTTACATAAGCGACGGTAACACACGACATGAGCATCGTTATGCGTATATGGGTACCATCGATAGCGAGGAAGATTTCAACGGCTATTACAACTGCATGGCTATGCTGGAATATATAGCCGCTACAAACCATGAATGTTGTGAATACCCTGCCTTGACACTTGCCATCAACTATGGTAAAAAGAGCTTTGGATGGAAAGAGACATATTATGGTGAAAAATGGGATATTAAAGACCTTTTGGTTAAAATGGATGTCGGGGACGTTTACGACTGGCAACTTTCGTTCGCTGCTCCTCAGAATAGCAGCGGATGGTTCCTGCCATCATACGGACAAGTTTGTTACGCCGGAAATGACTATTGTAAGGATAGTGACGGTAATGTAATATTAAGTGTCTGGGAATTTATGGATGGACAATTCGAGAAGGTCAAGAAAACGACCACGCGAGAAGATTTGAAAGAATATATACGTGCGATTAATAGATATGTTTCTCAGGAAACTATAAATGATCCAAATGATCCCGGTTGGAGTGACAGAAAGATATGGTTTTATCGTAATATTCGCACCTCATCTGAAGAGAAGGATAATTGGAATCGTCAGCGCGAATATGGATATAATGGTACCCAAGGCGATTATGTACGTCCTGTTCTGGCTTTCTGATTCTTGATATCCCAAATTACGATAAATACCAACAGCATGAACATGTATCCCATACTACTGTTGACTGCCTGCCTCACCGCCGGGTGCGGAAGTGCTTATCAATGAATATAACTTATAAAAGGTATGACATTATGAAAACGAAATTCTTCTACTTGGCAATGTACATTTTAGCGGTCCTCCCGCTGATGACGGCGTGCGAAAGCGACGAACCGACCGCTATCGACGAACCGAACGAGCAGACGCAACTCGCCACTCCGGTCGTCACAGTGAATGTGGATATAAACGCAAAGACCATCACCGCCTCGTGGCAGGCGGTGGAGCATGCGGACAATTACCATTACCAGATTTCCGGCGACGAAACCCTGTACAAAACCGGGGAGACGCGCCTCGAACTCCAGCCGTACAGTAAATTCGAGGGAGGCAGCCACTCCATCACGGTGCAGGCGGTCAGCAACGCCCAGCCCGATTTGTTCAGCCCCTCGGAGTGGGGCAAGGCAGACTTCACCGTGGAAAGCACGAAGCTGCAGGCACCCGAAGCACTGAATGCCGATGTGAACAAGGAGAGCTGCATCGTGACCGTCACGTGGGCACCCGTCGCGAATGCCGCTTCCTATCTCTACAAGATAGACGACGGGAAGGAAGTGCCCGTTTCCGAACCCGGAATCAGCTTCAGCCTCTTCGACTACGCTCCGGGCGAGCACAGCGTGAGCGTCAAGGCACTGGCTGAAGGAGACGCTCCGACCGGACGCAGCGCAAGCGTCAAGGCGGTGACAGCGGTGGCATCGTCCGACTGGAGCGAGGTGTACACCTTCACCATCACCGACGAGCCGCTGCCCGGCGTGCTGGGCAACAAGCCGCTCGGCCATGCACGCTTGGGCGACTTCTACCTCAACGACGGCTCCCTGCTGCGTGGCGACAGCGAGCTGAGCGCGGAACTGGCGGATGCCTGCATCGGCATCGTCTTCTACGCCGGAAGGCATGAGACCGACCAATCCGACTATACCCGACCGCTCACCGAAGGCGGCCCCGTGCTGGGCAGTACCGTTCACGGCTATGTCGTATCGCTGACGCATGCACCATCTCGATGGTATTACGCCCAAAATAGAACTTATGATGATTGGGGTTATTGGGAGTACTTCGGGTTAGAGGCCAGGGCATGCAACGCCACAAGCTACCAAGATCCATGGGGTTTTGGAAGCCCGGTATTGGCCGCCGACCTTGAAACGCGAAAAATGCATAATGCAATGTATATGGGTACCATTGATAGCGAGGACGATTTCAACGGCTATTACAACTGCATGGCCATACTGGAATATCTGAAAGGTATGAATTGTTGTCTTTGCCCACCTCTGGAAGTTGCCATCAACTATGGTAAAAAGAGCATAGGATGGAGATGGAGGGATGACGGTTTAGTTGGTTATACGGAGAACCCTATGATAAGAACAGATGAAACCGACAAATACGAATGGCAACTTTCGCTCGCAGCTCCTCAGAGTAGCAGCGGATGGTTCCTGCCATCTTACGGACAAATAGCTTACGCCGATATTGGCTATCATTTGAATCGTCCCGATGTCTGGGATTTTATGGTTGGACAATTCGATAAAGTCAAGAACGCGACCACGCGAGAAGGTTTGAAATGGAAAATACGTGAGGTTAATGCTCCAATTGATCCTGATTGGGATGGCACAACAGATTGGTTTGATCGTCTCATTTTCACCTCATCTGAAGAGAAGGACGGCAGTGCGTCTTCCCTGCGCGAATATGCTGGAGATGGGGACGGCGATAGGGGCATCTATGTACGTCCTGTTCTGGCTTTCTGATTCTTGATTTCCCCAAATATGATAAATACCAACCGTATGAACATGTATCCCATACTATTGTTGACTGCCTGCCTCACCGCCGGGTGCGGAGGGGCAGGAGGAAGCGAAAGCGCTGCCGAGGGGACGACCCCGGCAGGGACGGACGAGCGCAAGCCTACCGCCACCGTGTACAATGAGACAAGAAAGGTCACCCTGTACGACCCCTACATGCAGAACGCCCAAGTGCTCACCATCGAGTGCCTGCCCGGCTGGCAGTTGGTGGGCAAGGTGGACTTGGAGGACTTCCAGCAGGCCAACGGCTCTCCCAACGCTCAAATCAAAGGGAGTGACGGAGCCAGACAGCTGGGCTTCTACATGGAGATGGTCCGTTCCTACTACGACGAGAACGACGGTGTGGCTACCGGACAACGCCACCCCCTGCTGCGCAGCATGAAGCGGCCATATACCACCGCCGAAGACTACCTGCAATACGTGGTAAGGACGCAGTTTCCCCATGCACGCTCCATCGAACTGAAGGATGTGCAGACTTACGACAAGCTGCCGGACGCGATGAGACAATACGCTGACAAATACGGCCAAATACTCCTGCGGAATTTCCAACAGGGTCTGGCCAACTCGGTGATGGGCAGTAGCTTTACCCAGATACGCGGTGCCAAAGCAGATGCGGCGGCCATCGGCTGTGTCATCAAGCTGGAGGATGGCAAGGAGGTGTACCACGTGGCGACGGCCTGCTTCTTCATCCTCGACGTGAGGATGCCTTACGGCACAATGCGCACCATCGACCGCCGTCTATGGAACGTACTTGAACTGACCACCTTCACGGCTGCCGACGAAAAGAGCCTGGACGTGGCCGGCACCGAAGCCTCGCGCATGAAAGGGTCAATTCAGCTCAATCCCCAGTATTCGCAAGCCATCGTTTCCATGCAGCAGGCGGGCATCGAGCGAATCAAGCAGAATGTGCGGGCGGGCATCATACGCAATCAGCAGCAGGCCGCCCGCATCAGCGAGCAGCTCCGGCAGAATGCCGCCGAAATCAGCGACATACAGATGTCCATGTACGAGAGCACCAGTGCCATGCAGGACCGCGTGACGCAACTGCACAGCGAGGCCATACGGGGCGTGAACCCTTACGTGAGCAGCGACGGTACGGTGGTGGACATCCCCATCGGCAGCGGTACGCAGGTGTGGAGCACCTCGGACGCAAGCACCATTCTCTCGTCGGACAGCTACTTCTTCAACCCCAACATCGGGTCAACCATCGAGTACCAGCAGATGCAACTGCTACACTGATTGCGTGGATCCGGATGACATTTGTTTAACCCTTAAATAATAACGACTTATGAAACGGATGATAATGCTGGTTATCGGCTTGTTAGTGATGGTATCGGCAGCAAATGCCCAGTTGAAAAAAGGAGATCTTATCGTAGGAGGAAGCGTTGGCTTGATGCTGGACATCGGTGAATCTGAAAGCGTGGATTTCTGGGGTGCCCCTACCAGCAGCACGGATGTTGACGTGACTTTTTCCCTTATCCCAAGTGTCACTTACATGCTTACAGATAACTGGTATATTGGCGGAGAATTGGGATTGTCTGTCGCTCCGGGCGGAGCAAGCATGTTTACCATCGGACCGAGCGGAGGCTATTACGTGCCGTTCAACAAGACGATTGGGATGATGAATACCGTAGGCATGGGATTTGGAGTGGTGGAAAAAGATTTTGCCTTTACTTTTGGCTATACCCCCGGACTGTTTATCTCCCTCTCTCGTAAAATGTATCTTAGCACCTCGTTAGGTTCACTGGGATATAACTCTGGAAGTAAATCCTTCTCCATCAACTTGCTGGGTGGAGCTTCACTGGGATTCCACTATGTATTCTGACAGAATGTTATAAAGACAGCCATCCGGCAATCCGGACGGCTGTCTTGTATCTTTTTTGATGCAGTGATAATCAGTTGTGTACCAGCGTACCGATGTTTTCGCCAGACATTACCTTTTTCAGGTTGCCCACTGTATCCATGTCGAATACAATAATCGGCAGGTTGTTTTCCTTGCACATACAAGTAGCGGTCAGGTCCATTACTTTCAGTCCTCTTGCCAGTACTTCATCGTAAGTGATGTCATCGAACTTGGTGGCAGTCGGATCTTTTTCCGGGTCGGCAGTATAGATACCGTCCACGCGCGTACCCTTCAGCATCACGTCGGCTTCAATTTCAATACCTCTCAAAGAAGAACCAGTGTCTGTAGTAAAGAACGGATTACCTGTTCCGGCTGACATAATCACTACTTCTCCGTTTTCCATGGCTTCAATGGCTTTCCATTTGGTGTAGAACTCACCGATGGGTTCCATGCGGATGGCTGTCAGCACGCGGGCCTTTACACCGGCTGCTACCAAGGCAGAACTTAATCCCAGGCTGTTGATAACCGTAGCCAGCATACCCATCTGGTCACCTTTCACACGGTCGAAACCTTTTCCGGCTCCAGACAATCCGCGGAAGATGTTACCGCCACCAATCACGATACCAATCTGTACCCCCATGTCGTGGATTTCCTTGATTTGCTGTGCATATTCGCCCAGACGTTTTTCGTCAATACCGTATTTCTTTTCTCCCATCAAGCTTTCGCCGCTGAGTTTTAACAGGATGCGTTTGAATTTTGCCATAATCGTATTTGTTTTTAGATTGCTACAAAGTTAGTAATAATTTGCATATATCCCGAGGCTTGTCGTTAAAACTATACCTGTCGGTGGAGGTTGGTGTGTGGCATCCGGTAGAGTATTCCTCCCTGCACAATGCCTCGTAATGCCAGGTACACAATAAAAGCCATCCACAATGCATGATTTCCTAACGTGGTATGGAATCCATAATAGAGTAGGAAGAAGCTGGCCGAAGCCACTAACATGGAGCGGAGCATTACGCGAGTAGCTGTGGCACCGATACAGATTCCATCGAGCAGAAAGGCTGAGAATCCTGCCAGCGGAATGGCCAGTACCCAATAGATATATTCTTCAGAAGCCGAAATGACAGAAGTGTCGTTGGTGAGCAAGCCGAGAAAGCTTTTTCCTCCTGCTCCGTAGAGTAACGTGAACAGCAGTGACAAGGCGATTCCGCACTTGAAAAGATGCCGTATGGTCAGTCTTAGCGACTGGTTGTCTTTGGCCCCGATGTATTTCCCGGTCAGTGCCTCTCCTGCGTAGGCAAATCCATCCATGAAATAAGAATAGAGTGTAAATAGCTGCATCAGCAGGGCATTCACGGCCAATACCACATCCCCGTAAGCCGCACCTGTGGAAGTGAAGAAGACGGTAACTGCAATCAGGCAGAGCGTGCGGAAAAAAATATCCCGGTTTACCTGGAAGAAACGCTTCATTTCCATACGGTCGAACAAGGCTTTCTGGCGAAGGTATTTCCGGAGTGGACGGTAATAAGCCAGCCAGAGCAGACAGGCCATGCCCAGTCCGGCATATTGTGCCACGAGCGTGCCTAAGGCCACGCCTTCTACCTTCATCTTCAGTACGAATACAAAGAACAGGCTGGCCGCAATATTAACAATGTTCTGGGTGATGGCGATGAACATCGGAAAGCGGGAATTCTGCATGCCGATGTACCACCCCGTGAAGCCATAGAGGCCTAAAGTGGCCGGTGCCCCCCAGATACAGATGTGGAAATACAATGTAGCTAATTGCCGGACTTCCTTACTGGTGTCCATGCACATAAATGCGATATTTCGTATCGGATATTGCAGTAACAGCAAGGCAAGCGCCAGCAGCAGGCTGATGCTCAGTGAACGAAGCAGGATACGCGTCACTTCCTGCAGGTCATGTCTGCCGTAGGCCTGTGCGGTCAATCCCCCGGTTCCCATGCGGAGGAAACCGAACAACCAGTAAATCATATTGAACAGCATGCCTCCCACTGCAATGGCACCGATGTAAGATGCGGCTCCCAAGTGCCCTACAATGCTGACATCAATCAGGCCTAACAAGGGAACCGTAATATTAGAAACAATGGAAGGAAGGGCGATGTGAAGAATCTGTCGGTCAGTACGTGTCATAAGATGTATTCCACTTCCTTAAATAAATACCCCCTTGTCTGTCCGTCCTCGTCTTCCAGTATCAGTCGTCCGTTCGGTTCAATGTCGGCAATGCGTGCCCGGAAGTCACCGTCTTTATCGCGGAACAGATGCAGTCCTTCTTTTCGGTAAAGCGCCTCCTTGTAGCGTGTTTCCTGTACCTCTGTCCGGTTCTCTTTCAGAAGTTGATAGTACTCCGTCACTTTTTCCATAATCTGTTCCAGTATCTCCCTCGGGTTATATTGGTTGCCCGTAATCTGGCATAATGAGACCGGATTGGGAGCATCGCTGAGGAAACGTTCCTGGTTCAGGTTTACGCCCGTACCCGAAATGGAACGGCTGATATGGATGCCTGTCAGGTCATTCTCAATCAGTGTGCCACAAATCTTTTTGTCTTTCCAGTAAATATCGTTAGGCCATTTGATGGAAATGCCCTCCGTGTAAGAGGACAATACATCATGTAGTGCCAAGGCAGTCACCTGTGAAAGATAGAACTGGCGGTGTGCCTCCAGAAACTCCGGATAAACTACAAAACTGAAGAGCAGGTTCTTTCCGGCTTCCGACTCCCAGCTGTTGCCGCGCTGGCCGCGCCCAG
>OGZD01002140.1_pt1 | contig 12860 bp, 9 predicted proteins | sample 1576701 | NCBI WGS metagenome assembly OGZD01 (sample SAMEA3541487, study PRJEB24748) | human gut metagenome | biome: human gut; feature: human-associated habitat; material: faeces | place: China | collected 2012
ACGGCGGACTCACCCCCGAACCGGACGACGGCCAGGACCCATGCGGCAAGGACGGCTGCAAGACCGTGGACCTCACCCTGCAGAAAGTGTGGCGCAACGGCCAGCTGGAACGCCCCGACGCCATCACCCTCGAGGTGACCGCCACGTACACGAATGCGGCGGGCGAACAGGTCAAGGCCGGGAAGCTCGAATGCTTCAAGGACGACTGCGCCACCGAGGAGCGGACCAACCCGTTCACGGTGACCATGACCGCCAAGGAGAACGGCTCCGCGTGGAGCGACACGTGGCGCACGAAGCTCACCGGCCTGCCGGTCGCCTTCGTTGATAAGGGTTCCGGCCCGAACGGCGAGGACGTGACGCGCTACTACACGTACACCGTCAAGGAGCTCAACATGACCTACGCCTCCGGCGACACGGACGGCAACGCCGAGACGAAGACCCCGGCCGAGGCCGGCTACTCGGTGTCCGTCAAGTACGGCACGGACAAGGACGGCAAGTACGTGGCCACCGTCACGAACTTCTCGCCCCTGCCCGAGACCGGCGGCAACGGCACGCTCCTGTTCGTCATGCTCGGCGTGCTCATGCTCGCCCTCGGCACCGCATGGTACCTGCGCGCCAACCGCATGGAACCGGCCGAGGCCGGGGGAGCGGGCGCGGGAACCGCGCTGCCGGTCGGCCGCAAACGCGGTCGGCACACCCGATAACCAGACTTCCCGCCGTCGCACGGCGGCGGGGCAACCAATGTAACCAACTCGAACCGGCCCCGACCGGGACCGATGCAGTACAGAGAAAGGAACAGTGATGAAGTCACTAATCAGGAAAGTAGCGGCGGGCGTCCTCGCAGCCGCCACGATGCTCGGCATCGCCGGCCTCGGCGCCACCACCGCCAACGCTCAGGAAGCCAACGGCAGCATCAAGGTGAGCAGCACCAACGCCGAGTTCGCCGGCAAGGAAATCAAGGCCTACCAGATGTTCTCCTACGATCTGGATGCCGTCAACGCCGGAACCGCCGACAACGGCGGCTTCACGCTGAACTCCGAGTGGAACCAGTTCTTCATCTCGAACAAGACTGAGTTCAACCTTGGCGATGACACCACCGTCGACAACGTCGCCCAAAGGGCCTATGACTACGTCTCCGGCCTCAAGGACGGGAAGACCCAGGTCGTCCCGTTCGCCAAGAAGGCCTCCGATTGGGCGAAGACCCAGACCGGCCTGACCATTAAGACCGAGAGCGCGGCCAAGATTGCCGTGGACGGTAAGTACACGGCGACGTTCACCGATCTGGCCTACGGTTCCTACCTCGTCAGCCCGAAGGCCGGTTCCACCGATACCAGTGGCAAGCGTGGCACCGATGCCATCCTGCTCAATGTGCTGAACAGCACCGCCGTCGAGCAGGACCTCAAGAGCACCTACCCGACCATCCAGAAGACCGTCAAGAACGGCACCGACGACAAGAAGCACAACAGCGTCGAGATCGGCGACACCGTGGACTTCAAGCTCGCCTCCACCGTGCCGGACATGACCGAGTACACCAACGGCTACACTTTCAAGTTCACCGATACCCTGTCCAAGGGCCTTACTCTGAACGGCACCGCCGAGGGCGGCACGTTCGCTCCGACCGTCAAGATCGGCGATACCACGCTGACCAAGGACCTCGACTACACCGCTACGTACACCACGGACTCCGATACTGGTAAGACCGCTCTTGAAGTCAACATGATGAACTTCAAGAATCTGCACCAGAATGACGCCGGCAAGGCCATCACCGTCGAGTACTCCGCCACCCTGAACAAGGACGCCGAGGTCGGTTCCACCGGCAACCAGAACGACGCGAAGATCGAGTACAGCAACGACCCGGCCTCTAACGGCACCGGCACCACCAAGGAAGACAAGACCTACACCTACACCTTCAACTTCGACATCGAGAAGGTCAACGCGGTCGACCACAACGATAAGCTGAAGGGCGCCCAGTTCGAACTGCAGCGCGAGAACGGCACCAAGATCAATCTTGTGAAGGTCTCCGATGGTGTGTTCCGCCCGGCCAAGGGAACGGAAACCGTCGCCGATGACAAGACTGTGGTCACCGACAATAACGGCAAGCTGCAGTTCACCGGTCTCAAGGAAGGCACCTACAAGGTGAAGGAGATCAAGGCTCCGACAGGCTATAACCTGCTGAAGGATCCGATCACGGTCACCATCTCCGCCACGTACGACGAGAACACCGGCATCCTGGAGTCCTGGAAGGTAAACAACGCCAACGCGCAGGGCACCACCGTCCCGGTCATCACCGTCGAGAACAACAAGGGCGTCACCCTCCCCGAGACCGGCGGCATGGGCACCGTGCTGTTCACCGTGTTCGGCGTGGCCATCGTGGCCCTCGGCGCGACCTGGTACGTCAAGTCCAACCGCAAGTCCCGTCACGCGGCCTGAGACCGCCACTGACCCCCGGTTCCCCTGACCCGCGTCAAGGGGACCGGGGCGCCGGCCTTCCCTGACCGGGGAAGCCCCACCAAGGAGATCCATGGTTAAGAAGCTGCGCGGCCTCGCGCCGTTGCTGGTCATCGTGATCGGACTGCTCGTCCTGTTCTACCCGACGATCAGCAACTTCCTCGTCATGAAGAACGCCTCGCGCGTCGTCAGCAACTACGACGCGGCCGTCGAGGCACTCTCCGACGAGGAATACCGCAGCATGATCGACGCCGCGCACGCCTACAACACCAGACTCGCCGAGGAAAGCTCCGGCACCACCAGCGCCCTCACCGGAGCGGTGAACACCGAAGCCACCGACGCCGAGTACATGAAGCTCCTCAACCTCGCCGGCGACGGCATGATGGGATACGTCACTGTGCCTAAGCTCAAGGAGACCCTGCCTATTTATCACGGCACTTCCGAGAAAGTACTGCAATCCGGCATCGGTCACTTGGAACAGACCTCACTACCAGTTGGTGGCGCGTCCACTCATGCGGCGCTGTCTGGCCACCGAGGGTTGCCCACGGCAAAACTGTTCACGGACTTGAACCTTATGAAAAAAGGCGACAAGTTCTATATCACAATACTTAAAGACACGTATGCGTATCAGGTCGATAAGATCACTACCGTTCTGCCGACTGATGCCAAACAACTGGCGATTGAGCCCGGCAAGGATTTGGTCACGCTCATTACCTGCACACCGTATGCGGTCAACACGCATCGGCTGCTGGTGCGCGGTCATCGTATTCCATACACACCACAGCAGCAGAATGACGCCAAATCCACATTCCACGTGGACATTCCGCTGCAGTATTTGTTGCCGTCTCTCGCGCTGATTGCCTTGCTTATTGCATGGCATTTGTGGCAGCGGCATGAGCGGCGACGCCGGCAGAGTGGGAGCGCCAAGGTCGCGTCTGATGATTCTAGCTCCGCAGCCATCGAGCCGGACGGTGACTTGCCTCCTCAGCCAGACAGTACAAATAACCAATCACATTCATCACGGCGAAAAGGACCGGGCAGACATGTTAGACCCGCATAGCGGAAGCGAGTATGGTGCGGCGCGCATTGCTGCCATGATTGCCGCCACCATTACTATCATCCTCACTGGTCTTGTGTCTTTCGGCTTCATGGTGCCATACGCGCAAGCTGATTCCTTCGGCACTCTCACCATCAATGCCGTGTGGAACCGAGACGCGGCTTCACCCAAATCACTTGCCGGCGATACCTACGCCATCGTGCGCGTCGCTACCGTCACAACGAACAGCAACGGTAGCGTTTCCTCATATAAAACCGTCAGTGATTTTTCCGGTCTCACTGCCGATTGGGAACGCCTGACATCGAGCGAATATCACGATGCCGCCAAGAAGCTGGCTGCACACGCGGCGAAAAACAAGCTATACCAGCATTCCGGCACCACCAATGCAGCTGGCCAACTTACTTTCCAGAACCTACCGCTTGGCCTATATCTGGTCTCCCGCACGGATTCGGCGAAAGCCAACAAGGCATACGACTGTGATCCGTTCCTCATCTCGATTCCCGGCAGCGGAGATACGGCCGCCGATCTCAACATCACGGTAGAGCTGAAATTCAGCACCAGTACTCCGCCCACCCCGCCTGAACACGAACACAACCCAGGAGAGATGCCGGGCAATCCTGGCGTTATCGGCAATACCGGTGCCGCCGTGGGAGGTATCGCCGGTGTTGCGGCCGTCATACTTGTCATCGCATTTGCCGTGTTGAAACTACGCGTGCGATATCGCTCCGATGATACCGAGTCATCACACCAGTTCCGTGCCGACGGAGGAAAAGCATGACGCATAGCAAGGCCTCGTTCTCATCCGCACAGATAAAACGTCTGATCAAGCTGCGGGCGGTGGTGAAGGTATCGCCATCACGCATCAGGTATGCCGAGTGGTTCAAACGGGAATGCGTGATGCGCGCCGATGCCGGCGAATCGCCCACGTACCTGTTCCGTGAGGCGGGACTAGGGCCTGAGTTCATAGGCGAAAAACGTATTGAACGCTGCATGGACCGATGGCGGAAGAAAATGCAGCTGGAAGATCTGGAAGTGGCAAGCAGCCCGGAACGCCTGTTTTCTGTGGATATGGACACGGCGCAAGACAGAGAAGTCAGCAAGGTCGATGTGCGTGACGTGCGCGATCTGATCATCTGCAAGCAAACACGTTATATCGAGAGCCTGCAGCGGCAGATCGATGAGCTGCGTTTGCAGCTTGCACAGCAAACCAAGTCCAACGATATGCAATGAGCGGCATGGGGCGAGTTGAATCGTCCGTAAACATAACGCGCCGAAGTCGTGGCAAAGGAGCACACATCGCGAACGACACGTAAAATCGAACACATGGAGTTGAACGAATTGCCCCAGATGGATCCGCGTGCGCTGAAGGCCACGTCTGTCAAAGCCGAAGACGAACACGCCAATTCAGCCGAACCGCAAGCACTGAAAATCACCGCCGCCAGCTCGAACCCAAAGATGTTCACGCTGCCCTGGCACAAGCCCTTGGCCACCTGGCCTAAGGACCTGCTGGCCAACCTGCCGCGAGGCATCTCCCGCCACGTCGTGCGATTCGTGCACGTGGGCGACGAGGTGTACGCCATGAAGGAGATCACGCGCCAGGTGGCCGAGCGAGAGTACGAGATCCTGCGTCGACTGCAGAAGCTCGAACTGCCAACTGTGACCCCGATCGCCGTGGTCATCGGCCGTCATACCCGTGAAGGGGAGCCGCTGGAGGCGATTCTGGTCACCCGGCACTTGAAGTTCTCGCTGCCGTACCGTGCGTTGTTCGCCCGCAACCTGCGCCCGGACACCGCCGAACGACTGATTGACGCCCTCGCCGTGCTGCTGGTGCGCCTGCACCTGGCCGGCTTCTACTGGGGCGATGTGTCCCTGTCGAACGTCCTGTTCCTGCGCGACGCCGACGCTTTCTCCGCCTTCCTGGTGGACGCCGAGACCGGTGACCTGCAAGCCCAGCTCACCGACGGCCAGCGCGAATACGATATCGACTTGGCCCGCACCAACATCATCGGCGAACTTATGGATTTGGCGTCCGGCAAGCTACTGCCCGGCGACGTGGATGAGATCGAGGTGGGCAACCGCCTAGTCGACCGCTACCACTCGCTGTGGAGCGCCCTGACCGACACCGACAAGTTCAACCCGGACGAAATGTGGAAGATCGAGCAGCGCGTCAACAAGCTCAACGAGCTGGGCTTCGACGTGGACGAGCTGGAAATGAAGACCGCCGAGGACGGCAAGCGTGTGCTGGTCCGCCCGCGCGTGGTGGACGCCGGCTACGCCAACCGCAAGCTGCTGCGCCTCACCGGCCTTGACGTGCAGGAGAACCAGGCCCGTCGTCTGCTCAACGACCTTGACGCCTACCGTGCCTCCACGTGGCGTGAGGGCGAGGATCTGGAAATCGTGGCCACCGACTGGATGCGTGAGGTGTTCGAGCCGACCGTGCGTATGATTCCGCGCGAATATCGCTCCCAGATCGAGCCTGCTCAGTTCTTCCATGAGGTGCTTGACCATCGCTGGTTCCTGGCGGAGAAGGCCGGCCACGACGTGCCGATGGGCGAGGCCGTGACCAGCTACATCGACAACGCTCTGCCGAGCTACAGCCTTGACTCCAAGGCACTCGCCGAACTTAACGAAGAGGCCGATTCCGGCGTCATTGACGACGAATCCACCTACAGCGACCCGGACGACGACGGCTACAACCCCGATGACGATCCGGATGCGGCAGTGTGGAGTCATTAAGCGGACAATCCGGTGGACTGTCTGTAGGTGAGCCCATCACACAAAGAAGCCCCTCAAATAGAGGGGCTTCCGTGTATGTACAACCTATTACGGCCTCAAGCGACAATCACTCCGCCGCAGCCTTGCGCCGTGCGTTGGACACCGCGTACAGGCTGATACCCGCCGCCACTGAAGCGTTCAGCGACTCAACAGACGAGCTGATCGGGATGCCGGCAATCGCGTCGCAGGTTTCGCGCACCAGTCGGCCCAAACCGCTGCCTTCCGAACCGAGCACTACAACGAGCGGATCGGATTCAAAGCCAGTCTCGCCGACGAGCTTATCGCCGCCACCGTCAAGGCCGACAACGTAGTATCCACGCTCCTTCAAGCCCTCAAGTGCCTTAGTCAGGTTCACCACGCGCGCCACCGGCATATGCGCGGCCGCACCGGCAGACACCTTCCAAGCGGCGGCGTTCACTGAAGCGGAACGGCGTTCCGGCAGAATCACACCATTGGCACCGAATGCGGCCGCCGAACGAATCACGGCACCCAGGTTCTGCGGATCGGTCACGCCGTCCAATGCGATAAACAGCGGTCGCGCAGCAATACGGGCGGCCGCCGAATTCGCGGCCTCCATTGCCTTGGCCTTCTTCTCAGCACGATCGGCCAGCTCGTTCAGCGAGGAGTACTGGAACGGATCGACCTTCAGAATCACGCCCTGATGGTTGCCAGAGCGGGCGATACGATCCATCTCCAGACGATCGGCCTCCAGCATGTGCAGGCCGTTCATACCAGCGATTTTCACGATTTCGCGAGTACGATCGTCATGTTCAATACGAGACATGATGTACAGCGTGGAAGAAGGTACGCCTACGCGCAGTGCTTCCAGCACGGAATTACGGCCGTACACCAGATCCGAAGTATCCGCCGAAGCGAACTTGTCCACTCGACGGCGGGCTGCCAGACGCGGGTCGGCCATCTGCCGACGTTCGGCCGCTTTCTTGGCCTTGTACGCCTTGTGATAGACGCGGTCCTCGGCCTTGGGAGTGGGGCCGTAGCCCTTCAGTTTGTTGCGATGCTTGCCACCCGACCCCTTGGTCGGTCCTTTTTTGATAGCCATAGGTGCTATTGTCCCAGCACCCCGCGCCAAAACGCGGCTATTCCGCCGTCGGTAGCCGGTAAGGTATTGAGAGTGAAGAAGCAGCGTATGATATTCGGACTGTCCCTGCTGTATTGGGGATTATGGTTGGCGATTCTGATTCTGTGGATGGGTCGCTTCGTGACCTCATTCTTGTCGATATATTTGGTTTCCGCGCTGCGCCTCGATGAGGGTGTGGTGGGCACAGTCGTGGCCATGTACGGCTTCGGCGCAATCATCGGCTGCCTGTTCGGCGGTACCTTGTCCGACAGATTCGGCCGCCAATCCATGATTATCATCGGCGAAATCGGCGCAGCGGCTGCCCTGCTGGTCGTTTCCGTACTCACTGATCCTGTGTCTTTAGGCGCGGCTCTGTTCGTCTATGGTGCGTTCGCCTCGCTGCCCAGCCCGGCCATCGCCGCGTATATCGCGGATGTGGTGCCTGCCGAACGTCAGCAACGTGCATACGTACTGCAATCGTGGGCGATTAATTTTGGGTACGCGATTGGACCGATTGTGGCCAACCAGCTGGTCAAGATCTCGTATTCGCTGATGTTCTACGTTGAAGCGGCGGTGATGATAGCCGTCACGATATTGCTGATTGCGTTCTTCCGCGAGGTGCGGCATTTGGGGATTACTGTATCGGTGCCAAGTGCGGTGCGCCATGAAGACGAATGCAGTGTTACCCATGCGGAATTCGCCGGCATTGAGAGGCCGAATCACTCGGATGCCGCACCGGCTGCCAGTGTCAAGGGCGCCATGTCTCGCAATTGGCGGCGCGTGCTCACCGATACTCCATTCCTCGGCTTCTCCCTGCTGATGTTCGGCTACTTCCTTGTGTACTTCCAAAGCACCTCCGGCCTGCCCATTGCCATGACGGACCTTGGTCTAGGGCTGGGCGAGTATTCGGTGCTGCTCACCATCAATGGCGGTATGTTGTGCCTGCTACAGATTCCCGCGATGAAACTGTTCGCGCGCATGGGCAATTCACGCGTGCTGGTGATGGGCCTCGCCGTAACCGTCATCGGCTATGCGGTGCAGGCCGCGGCCCATTCTTGGGGCGGATTCGCGCTTGCCGTAGTGCTGTGGACGCTGGGTGAGCTGGGCACATTCCCTATCGCCACCACTACGGTTGCCGCCATGGCACCCGCGTCGGCGCGTGGCACGTATCAGGGCGTCTACAACGTAGTGTGGTCGGCGTCGATTGCGCTGGCGCCGCTGATTGGTGGCTGGACTATCAGCAACTTCGGCGGTCGAACGCTGTGGATCGCCTGCACTGTTGTGTTGATTGCCGTGACCCTCGGTCTCAAGCTCACCAAAGGCTCGCGCGACCGCGCCATGGCCCGCAGTCTTCACGATTCGCTGTAAGTGTTATTCGGTTTGGAGATACGGGCAAGACCGCATATGGCGAGTGGTTCTTATCGAGAACTATTCTCTGCGCGTATGATGTATGGCATGCAATACATTCAACAAACCATCGTTGGCATTGATGGCAGCGAGGCGCGATTCTTTGGCTATGTGGCCGACAACAGCGAGGAGATGGAACCGGACCGTATACGCCCGGCCATCCTGATTTTGCCTGGCGGCGGCTACGCCATGACTTCTGACCGCGAAGCCGAGCCAGTGGCCCTGCAATTCCTGGCCAAAGGCTTCGCCGTATTCGTGCTGCGCTATTCGGTGCAGCCCAGCCGCTATCCGGTGGCTTTGCTGGAGGCTGCCGAGGCAATGCGCCTGATTCGCGCCAATGCGGATCAGTGGCATGTAAACCCCGCGCAAGTGGCCGTACTCGGCTTTTCCGCAGGCGGGCATCTGGCCGCCAACCTCGCCACCTCGGTCGGCGACGAAGACATCCGCGAACAGGGCGGCATAGACCCGGACGCCGTGCGCCCGAACGCGCTGATGCTCTCGTACCCAGTAATCACCGCCGGCAAGTACGCCCATCGCGGCAGCTTCCAATGCCTGCTAGGGGACCAAGCTCACAATCAGGCTTTGCTGGACAAGTTCTCCATCGAAAAGCACATCGATGCCAAAACGCCACCCGTCTTCGTCTGGCATACCATGACCGACGACGCCGTGCCCGTGGAGAACACGCTAATGCTCATCCAGGCCTGCCGGGCCGCCGGCGTGAGCATTGAGGCGCACCTGTTCCCTGAAGGCAGCCACGGCCTGTCCTTGGCCAATGCGGAAACTGCCGGTAACGGCTTCTATGCGCACATCGTCGAATGCGTGCAGTGTTGGCCTGATTTGGCTGAGGCCTGGTTGCGTCGCCTGTTCTAGGCAAAACGCTATTACGCTGTGCGCCAAGTGCGCCACGCGGTTATGGAATAATGGCAATCGTATGCATCGGCAGCAGTTGCGCCGGTGTCCATAACCGCGCAGTCCTGTGCGTCCAGCCGGGAGAGAAAACCCGGCAGCGGCCGCAAGGCTGACTACTCCGCGGCAATACCAAGGAGAACATTATGGATGATCTCAAAGATCAATCCGCAGTGTCCACGACCGCAACGAACGGGGTCGTGGAATCGGAAGAGGTGCGCGCACAGGAAGCGCTATTGGGGGATACCGATCCAAGTCTGACCAGCGCCGACGACGTGGCCAAAGCCCTGAACGTCGACCCATCCCACGGCCTGAGCGAGGAAGAAGCCAAGCGCCGACTGGCCAAATTCGGCCCGAACGAGCTCGCCAGCGCCCCGCCCGTACCGAAATGGAAGAAATTCCTGGCCCAATTCCAAGATCCGCTGGTCTACCTGCTGATCGCGGCCACTATTATCTCGGTGATCGCTTGGTTCATCGAAAAAGCCAATGCGCAGCCCGGCGCGGAAGGCGGCGAAGTGCTGCCGTTCGACGCCATCGTGATCATCTTGATCCTGATTGTCAATGCTGTGCTCGGCTATATGCAAGAAGCCAAGGCCGAGGCGGCCGTCGAAGCGCTCGCACAAATGACGGCCCCGCAGACCTCGGTGCTGCGCGATGGCAAGGTCATGCGCATCAACACCGCCGACGTGGTCCCCGGCGACATCATCGTCCTTGCGGAAGGCGATTCGGTCTCCGCTGATGGCCGACTGGTCAACGCGGCCAGCCTGCGCATCGCCGAGGCTTCACTGACCGGCGAATCCGTGCCGGTTGGCAAGAAGCCGGACACACTCACCGAAGCCAAGGCGCTGGGCGACCGCGCCAACATGATCTTCAACGGCACTTCCGTGACGCAAGGCACCGGCCGCGCAATCGTGACCGGCACCGGTATGAATACGCAGGTCGGCAAGATCGCCGACATGCTCTCCGCCACCGAAGATGAGAAAACTCCGCTGCAGAAGGAGATGGATTACGTCTCCAAGATCCTCGGCATTGCGGTGTGCGTCATCGCTGTCGTGGTGCTGGTGGCGCTCGCCGTGCTGGAAGGCTTCAACGACGTCCATGACGTGATTGATTCCTTGCTGTTGGCCGTCTCGCTGGCTGTGGCCGCCGTGCCGGAAGGCTTGGCCGCCATCCTGACCGTGGTGCTGGCGCTTGGTGTGCAGCGTATGGCCGCGCACAACGCCATCGTCAAGAAACTGCATTCGGTGGAGACCTTGGGCTCCGCTTCCGTGATCTGCTCGGATAAGACCGGTACGCTGACCCGCAACGAGATGACCGTGGAGCGCGTGGTCACCCCGTCCGGCGCAGTGCAGATCACCGGCACCGGTTACGCGCCGGAAGGCCGCATGGTTATGACCGGTGGCGTCAGTCCTGAATCCGAGCAGGCCCAGATTGTGGCCGATGAAGTCGTCGCCACGCTTGTGGCCGGCACGCTCGCGAACGACGGCGAACTACGCGAGGAGAACGGCCGTTGGGAGATTGTGGGCGACCCCACCGAAGTCTCGCTGATCGTGGCCGCACGCAAGGTCAAGGCCGATCGCAAGATCAAGCGCTACACGCGCGTTGGCGAGATTCCGTTCACCTCCGAACGCAAGCGCATGTCCATCATCGCCAAGGACAGCACCGATTCAGACAAGCTCACCGTGTTCGCCAAGGGCGCGCCCGACGTGCTGTTGAGCTACTGCACGCGCATCCGCGTGGGTGGTCAGGTCCGTAAGCTCACCGAAGGCGATCGCCAGTCGATTCTCGCCACCGTCGAACGTCTCTCCTCCGAGGCCTACCGTACGCTTGGCGAGGCCTGCCGTCCGCTGGAAACCAGTTCTTTGGCTGATGTGCCCGGTGTAAGCGTCAACGCCGCAGGCCAGGTGTCCGACATCGCCGATCAGGCCGAAGCCATCGAAACCGATCTCATCTGGAATGGCATGGTCGGCATTATCGATCCGCCGCGTACTGAGGTGCGCGACTCCGTGACCGAGGCCCATCGTGCCGGCATCCGCACGGTGATGATCACCGGCGACCACCCGCTGACCGCCGCCCGCATCGCCTCCGACCTTGGCATCATCGCCAAGGACGGCAAGGCCCTGACCGGCGACCAGCTCGACCAGCTGCCCGATGAGGCCGCACTCGACAAGGCCACGTCCGAAGTGTCCGTGTACGCGCGCGTGGCCCCCGAGCACAAGCTCAAGATCGTCGAATCCTTGCAGCGTCAAGGCAACATCGTGGCCATGACCGGCGACGGTGTGAACGACGCCCCGGCAGTCAAGTCCGCGGACATCGGCGTGGCCATGGGCATCACCGGCACCGAAGTGACCAAGCAGAGCGCCAAGATGATTCTGGCGGACGACAACTTCTCCACCATCGTGGCCGCCGTACGCGAGGGTCGCGTGATCTTCGACAACATCCGCAAGTTCCTGCGCTACCTGCTGAGTTCCAATGTGGGTGAGGTGTTCACCGTGTTCCTCGGTGTGGTGTTTGCCGGCTTCCTCGGCATCCGCCAGCCGGAAACCGTAGGTGTCACCGTGCCGCTGCTCGCCACACAGTTGCTGTGGATCAACCTGCTGACCGATGCCGCGCCGGCGTTGGCTATGGGCGTGGACCCGCAGACCGACGATGTGATGGGTCGTAAACCGCGTAAGGTGACGGACCGCGTGATTGACGCCTCCATGTGGGGCGACATCATCTACATCGGCGTCATCATGGCCATCGTCACGCTGATTGGTATGGACATGCACCTGTCCGGCGGCTTGTTCACCGACCGCTCGGTGGATGCCATCGGCCATGAAGCGCAGATGACCGAGGCCCGTACGATGGGCTTCACGATTCTGGTGTTTGCCCAGCTATTCAACGCGCTGTCCTCCCGTTCGCATCTGCAGTCCGCATTCGTGGGTCTGTTCTCCAACAAGTGGCTATGGGGTGCGATTGGTTTGTCCGTGGCGCTGCAGCTCGTGGTGATTTACGTGCCGTTCCTCAACGGTCCGTTCGGCACCGTGGCATTGAGCCCGATGGCTTGGGTGGAATGCATCTGCCTGGCCGCAATCGTGCTGATTGCCTCCGAACTGCGCAAGATTGTGCTACGCGCGATGGCCAAGCGTTAAGCCATCGCAATAGCCCTGATTGTGGGCATATAGCAGTGGGCCGGGCTCTGGTATT
>OGZD01002144.1_pt1 | contig 12833 bp, 5 predicted proteins | sample 1576701 | NCBI WGS metagenome assembly OGZD01 (sample SAMEA3541487, study PRJEB24748) | human gut metagenome | biome: human gut; feature: human-associated habitat; material: faeces | place: China | collected 2012
CATCGACGCGGCCGCCCTTGAATATGACGGTTTTGCCGGTTGCGATTACCGGCGTGCTCCCGATGACGGTAAAGCTTTCAACGGTCTGCTGCTTGCCGTCGGTCAGCGATTCGAGGGTTTTGGCCTTGGCGCTGCTGGGATTGTCAAGACGCAGCACCATACCGTCGGATGGACGGTATCCGTAGACCTTGCCATCGTGGGTTACTGCGATGCGCCCGCCCTCGCCCAGCTTTATTTTCGGATCGGAAGTGGTGGGGGTCACGGAATCAAGGTTTTCCGACAAGCCGGTCCACACATTGCCGGTCTTCTCGTTGATCAGGGCTGCGGTATCCCCGCCGACCACAGTGGTGGTGTTGGCTTTGATGTCGGTCTTGACACCGGTGCTGACCGTGGATGCCTTGATGGTGGAGGCTTTGGTCGTTTCGGTCAGGATGGTGTCGCCATTATGCTGTGCGATGTCGAATCGTGGGGCGGAGGAGGAGACGCCGGCGTCGGCCTCCTTGTTCTTTACGTTGAATCGTGCGGCCTTCTGGTTTTTCAGCGAAGTGACCCATACGGTGCCATCGTCCAGTTGCACATGGCGGCGCGTGACGGTGCTCATGATCACCGCGCCGGCAACAAGTCCCAGAAGCAGCAGGAGCGTGATTACGGGAACCGTCCACGTATGCCCTCCGGAGGGCATAAGGCGGCGCAAAGCCGCGCTGATGCGTCGGCGACGATCGTATGACTGGGACGATGTGGCCATCTGAACTCCCTGACCCCTGTTTTCTCTGGTTGCTGGTGTAATGACAACGCTTTACGGTTCCAATACCTGCCGTTCCTGTTGTCCATTTGGTGAATTCGCCGCTGCTGGGCGCACGTCTGATGCGATACGCAATGCCAGGGTGGCATGCCCGGCAGTGGCGAGCGGATCATTCTTGCGGCTTGGCCGCACAGGCGATGGCGGGGCTGACGGACATCTGGCGGTTCTTGCGCACAATGGACACCTGAATGCAGGTCTGCGAGCCTTCCTGCGCGTTGACGGTCACCGTGGGATCTGACGTTGTGACGGTTTGCGCGCTCTGGTCGGTATTGCTGCCCTGCACTATGGCCCACGCATAGGTATCACCGCTTTGCGGGTCTGGATTCGTCCAGGTGAACGTCACGGATGACCCATCCGCCGCATAGGTGCCGTTCAGATTCTCCGGGGAAGGAATCTGGGCGTTCGCGGTATCGGTGATCACGTCATCCTGATTATTGCGGTTGTTGTCATCATCCTTGGTGCCGGGCGTCGCCACCTGTTTGGTATCTGATCCGGTGGCGCTGTCCATGCGGGGAACGACCACGAAGGCGAATATCAGTGCCGCTGCGGTGATCGCCGCAAGTATACCGACGGTAATACCCACCGGTTTGACCCATCGCCGTGACGAACGGGTGATCTGATCTCGCTGGTCCGTGGCCCGGCGCCGACGCTCGATGTCTTTGGGATAGGCCGGCATCCCTTCCACGGTAACGGGAGTGGCATGCCCGAAATATGCGAATTGCACACGCTGCATGGCACGTGCGAACTCCAACGCGGAGTAGTACCGCTGGTCGGGGTCCTTGTTCAGGGCCCGGCGCAGCACCGCTTCCACATCGGCCGGCACGTCGGGGCGGTTGAGGCGAGGCAATGGCTGGTTGACGATCAGCGAAATCAGTTCCGATTGCGAACGCGGGTGATAATCGTGCTGGAATGGCGAGCAGCCGACGAACATGGCGTACAGGGTGGCCGCCAGTGAATAGATGTCGGCGGCTTCCGAACCATTGGTCAGATGCTGAAGCACCTCAGGCGGTGCCCACGGCGGCGAGAATCCGGTTTCGGTGCGGTCATACACATCGGTGGAGATACCGAAATCACCCAGAACAGGCAAGCCCTGCGAGGTGATGAGAATGTTGCTGGGCTTGATGTCGTGATGGATGATATTGCTGCGATGCGCGGTGAACAGCGCGCTTGACAGCTTGATGCCGAGGTCGAGTACCTGCTCGCAGGTCATGGACCGGGCCTTCATGATGCTGTTGTAGGTGCCGCCCGGCGCATATTCGATGACGATGTAGCCATGGCCATCGGAGGTGACGCCGGCACCATATACCGGCAGAATGTACGGGTGGGATGACAGCTTGGCCATGAAGTTGGCCTCGCGGTTGAACAGGGCAGCGGCCCGTGGGTCAAGGGTTTTGGCGCTGGCCTTTACCGCCACCGGGCGTGCGGGCATACGCTGGTTATATAGGTACACCGTGGCGGTGGCACCGCTTCCCAACATCTGGACGAAATCATATCCGGGCAGCTTCGGCGGTCTCATCGGAATGTTGTCCATCTGTTCCCTCCCTCCTTGGAAAATGCGCTCTCCCTGCATTCGTTCTACAGGATACCGTCAAGGGTACGATTCTTCGTCGGGTTCGGTAAAATTTTTCCCTCTGTGACGGTCGGGTTTAGGCTGGAGCCATGATGACGAGACTTGAACCTGGAACAGTGCTGGACGGCATCGACCGTGATGGAGCGGCGAGGCTGATTGTCGGCACGCCTGGAAGCGGCAAAACTGAATTCGCCTTATCGGTGTTGATGGCGGGGCTGCGCCGCTACGGTGGCACGCAGGCGGTGATGGCCGTATCCGGCCGTGTGGCCGCCGACGCATTGGGCAATCGGGTGATTCGTGAGCTCGGGTTTTCCGTGCAGGCCAGGCCGGTCACCACGCTGGGTGCCGTGGCATTCCGGGCCATATCGGCTTCGCGCGAGGGAACTGGATTGCCGTCGCCTCGATTGCTGAACGGTGCGGAACAGGATGCTTTGCTGCGTCAAGTCATGGCCGTGCATCTGCGCCATGCCGTAGCGGGAGATGATTGCGGCACCTGTGATTTGCTGCGCGTCTACTTTGCCCAGGATGACTGGGCGAGACTCATACGCGATGCCGGTGCCGGCGAGATGCCCGGCTCGGCCGCTTCCGCACAATCAAGCCTCTCGCAACAAGGGTCGGATTCGCCGTCTCCGACGTCGGCAGGCGGCTCGACCAGCGCGGATAGGTTCACGCGAGGTATTTCAGATGCGTTTATCAGCCAGTTGCGCGATATGCTGGCCCGATTGGATGAGCTCGGTGTAGGCGTTCACGAAGAGCCACGTCTCTTGGACGCCGTGACGGAGGACGCGCGATTGTCGGTGCAATGGCGTTTGGCTTTCGCGTTGCGCCGTGAATATATTGCAGCCCAAAGCGCGGTATATCCGGGGCAATACCGTTTGGATGCCTCGTATTTGCTGGTGGCAGGCGCTCGTGTGGTGCGTGAGGCATTCGCCGCCGATCACGCGGATGATTCCGACCGGCCTATGTGTGTGGAGGCGTTGGGCTTGCCCCGGCTGCTGGTTGTGGATGATGTTCAAGACACCACGCTGGCCGGCATGCGCTTCTTGGAGGAGTTGGGGAATGCCGGCGTCAAGTTGGTGCTGGTCGGCAACCCGGATGAATCGGTGCAGACCTTCCGCGGATCGTATCCGGAATATCTGATGCGCCGTGCCGTGGAAGGGCGGCTGAAGGCCAAGGAAGAACAGCTGGTTGGCGGCAGTGCCGTCGCTGATCAGTCGCACATGACGATGGCTGATGTGATCGCGTCTCGTATTTCGCTGTCGATTCCCTCGCCGGAAGACGAGCCGCTGCCTCCGGCCGAGCGTCCCGGCAAGCTGACCGCCATACTGGGCGGAGTCGATGCAGCGAATTATCAGGCGGACGGCACGGTGACCGCCGGCCTGTACCGATCCTCACGTGAGGAGCTGGATGATGTGGTCTGGCGCATCAAGCGGGCGCATCTTGACCGGCATATTCGGTGGAACGACATGGCGGTCATCACCCACGACAATGCCGCCGTGCGGCTGTTCGGCGAACGACTGCGCCGAGATGGTGTACCGGTGCGGTATTCGTCGGTCACCCGTCCTTTGAAGGACGAGACTTTCGTGCAGGGATTGTTCGCGCTTGTGGAGCTTGCCCGATTGCGTGCCGAGGGGATGGCGGAATGCCAGATGACGTTGGCTTCCTGCGCGGCATATATAAGGACTAGAGTGGCCACGTTGATGAACGGCCCGTTGGTGAGTGCCGGGGCCAAACCCGGTCAGGGGCGTCCCGCAAGGCTTGCGCCGATCGAATCGGCCATGGGGTCGTTGGAGTCGCTGGCGCATCTCGCCACGGATGATGCCATGCTGACCTCTCTGACGACGGCATGGGAAACATTGCGTGAAACATACCATGAAACACGGCGTGAAACAGGTCGTGAAACATCCTCGTCAGTGGTTTCGACGTCAGCGGTTTCGTCGTCAGTGACTTCGTTGCCAGTGTCTGTCGAAATACTCGGTGAACCGTCCGGCGATGACTTGGCCTTTGGCGTTGACGCGCTGTACGTGATGCTTGCCATTGATGATGCCGCCGCGCCGGCGCAGGCTGCGCTCGCATCCATCCACGCGGTGCTCGGCAACGACCCTCAGGCCCGCGCTTTTGCGAACCTGTGGCATCTGGTGGGCAGCGTTGCTTCCGGCTTGGAGCGGCTGCCGGCAAGCCAGCGCGTACAGCCGCGCTATGCGCTGTCTGTTGCGTGGAACGCCACCGGTCTGGCACCGGTCTGGCAGCGTGCGGCATTATTCAAAACGGCAGAGGGGCGTACGGCCAATGACCGGCTGGACGCGGCAATGCGCCTGTTCCAGTTCGCCGATGATTCCACCGCCAGTCGAGACATCACGTCATTCATGGCACAGGTTCGGGGCATGGAAGTGCAGGCCGATTCCTTGGCCCACATAGGACCGGTGGAAGACGCGGTGACATTGACTACGCCGGCAGGCGCGGCCGGACGCCACTGGGAATATGCGTGGATACCGGTGGTCCAGCAAGACGTGTGGCCGAACCTCGCCGGGCGCAACACCATGTTCGGTGGTGAAGACCTTGCCGAGCTCGTGCTGAGGGGAGCGCTTGAAGAAAGCGACAAAACCGGGCATGATTCGCGGTTCGCGGCTGTATTGTCGGGCGAGAAGAAGAGTTTCCTGGTCGCGCTGACCCGTGCACGGCGAATCATGATCAGCGCGGTATGGAACGACAGCATGAGCCCCTCGGACTTTCTCTTCGGGTATCTGCCGGAATACTATCCGCGCAACCGGCAACAGGCGCCTTTCACCACAGTGGGGGCACATGCGGGATTCGCCGAATATGATCTGGCCGGATTGGACGCCGACCCACGTGGGTTGGTCAGCGCCGCCCGCGCGGTTCTGGCCACTGCTCAACCGCAGCAGGCTGCCGCAAAGGACGCCGCGATTGCGTTGACACTCCTGTTAGAGCATGGTGTGCGCGCCGCAAATCCGCAGAGCTGGGCGTTTGTGGAATCGCCGGCCCAATCGGATAGCGCGTCATCTGGCGGTGCGTCATCTGGCGGTGCGTCATCTGGCGATACCTCATCTGACAGTGCCTCATCCGACAGCGCGTCATCTGGTGGTGTACAGCCTGACGGTATCCAAACAGGGAAAGGCAAGACGGATGCGCAGGCCGCGCCCATGGTCACCTTATCTCCATCGGCGGTCGACAGCCTATGGGCGTGCCCGGTGTGCTGGATGCTGGAGAACCGGTTCGCCGGTCCTCGCCCCAGCTCCGTGGCCACCAGTTTCGGAACCCTCATCCATGCGGTTGCGCAGCAAGGCAGCGAGGAAGGGCTGGACCATCTTTCCCACAATGCCCAGGCGTTGGCCGCACTGGGCTTGGACTCCACGGCCGGCACGGAACGTCGCATCGAGGCTGTCTCGGCACGGCTTAATGCCATCTATCAGAGCAAACGTCCTGATCCGAATGCCATAGCCGACACCCGGAACCGCTATGAGGCCACCCGTAAGGACGAGTCCGCGGCGGATACCCTGCGCAACATCGCCGATTACTTTGTGCGCAGCGACGCCGATCCGGAAACGTATCTTGGCAAGAACTCCAGCAACTTCAGCATTGGCGCATTGGCCGGTGCCGAATGCGAACGGGAGTTTGCCGCACGATTCGATGTGCGTGACATACTCGACGCATACAATGCCGTGCCCGGCCTGCACCCAATCGGTCGGAACACGCTGGTCCGTCTGATGGGAGCACTGGTCGGAGGGTGGCCGGAAGGCATGGACGAGCATCTGACCGTGAGACTGTCCGGGCGCATCGACCGTATGGAAACCCGCGTACTCGCAGACGGCGGCGAATGCATTCGCCTCATTGACTACAAAACAGGCAGAACGCCCACGGTCAAACAGATTTTCAATGATTTGCAGCTCGTGTGCTATCAGCTTGGCCTCGTGTTCCCCGAAGACGGGCCGCGCGGTGCCAAGGCACTTGCCGCAATGCCGCATATCAGCCAAAGCGTGCTATTCCATGTCGGGCAGAATGCGGCACCAGCCAGAAGCTACGCTCCGGAAGGTGCCTTCCAGCCGCCGCTGTTCACTGATGGCTCGTTGAATGCCGAACCGTTCACGCCCCGATACTGGTATAAAGACCCCAACCGTTTCTTCGACATACCCGCCATAGATCCGGCTACTCCTCCCGAAGGTGTGAGTGCCGAAGCGTGGGCGCAATTCGCCGCGCTCGCCGGTACGCAGACGTTATGGTCGCTGACCATGATCGCCCGCGTATTCTATGCCGCGGCGGCCAGCAGATCAGCCATCATCGAGGCCCATCCGCAAGACACCCATATCGGATTCTGCCGTATGAAGAACGTCTGCCCTGCCTGTGCAGGCCAGATCGACACGATTTTCGAAACGAGGCAAGCATGAGCACGTTCACTCCCAGTGCGGAACAGGCCGCCATCATCGATGCGCCAGTCGATGCTGACGTATTGGTGGTTGCCGGTGCCGGTTCCGGCAAAACCTTTACGATGACCCAACGCATCATCGCGCTTATCAATCGAGGTGTGGCACCTGAACGCATCCTGGGCCTGACCTTCACACGCAAGGCCGCAGGCGAACTGCTGGAACGCGTCTCCGCCGCAGTGGCCGGTGATATGGCGGGCTCTACGACCGCCACGGTGTCTGATCGGGCATTCCTCAAGCCGGCCATTTTCACGTATGACGCCTTCTTCCAGACCATCGTGCGCCAATATGGACTGCTTGTCGGATTCGATCAGAACACGCAACCATTGAGCGCAGCCGGAGCGCTTCAACTGGCCACCGAAGTCATCGACAGTCACATGGATCTGGCGTTCAGTGAGGATTTTGGCGCCTTCTCCAGTTTGGCGAACCGTGTTCTGGCGTTGTCGGATGCCATTGGCAGTGCCATGATCGGTGCCGGCTGCACCAGCTTCGATGATGCGATCAATCGAGTACGGCAATGGGATTCGGCATTCATCAATCGATTGCAACAAGCCGTTGCAGACGAACCCATGCCCGAGGACGAGCCGAAAATCCCCAAGATCAAACGACTGAAGAAAGATACCGACGCCAGCTGGCAAGCCAAGCTCGATGACCGTGCCGAACATTTGCACGCCCGCTGCACCTATCATTGCGGTGCGCTGCTGGAGACCACACGCAAACGCGATATTCTGCTCCAGCTGGTGGAGGCCTATGCCCAAGCCAAGCGGGAACGCAATATGGCCGAATTCTCCGACTTCACCATTGCCGCGTATCAGCTTATCGAGCGCTTCCCCTCCATCGGAGAGCGTACGCGCCGCAGGTACAGCCACGTGCTGCTCGACGAATATCAGGACACCTCCACCACGCAGGCCGCTCTGCTGGCAGCACTGTTCCACGTGGATGCGTCACAGAGGTCCGCCGTCAACGCGGTGGGTGATCCGTTCCAGTCGATTTACGCATGGCGTGGTGCCAGCCCTGGTGCATTCCGTATGTTCCAGCAAGATTTCCACCTGTCTGCCGGATACAAGCCATTCCCGCTGTCCGTCACCAGGCGAAACAGCCGTATAGTGCTCGAAGCCGCCAATAATCTCACGCTGCCGTTGCGCTCCAATCCGTCGCGTCCTTCCAGCTCATTGATGCGTGAGGTCGATGTCTCATCGCTCGACCCCATGCCTGATGCCCCCGAAGGAACATTGGGAGTACTGGGCTTCGCCACGGCCGGGCAGGAGATCGACGCCGTAGTGCGTTTCTGCAAGACGGCCATCGCACGGCACCGTTCCGCAGCCGAACAACAGGAACAGATGCCGGGCGAACAGAAAGCGCCGGTCGCCGTGCTGTTTCGGTCCAAATCACATATGCCCGAATATCAGGCGGCATTGGAACAGGCCGGATTGACCACATTCGTGGTCGGCTATTCCGCGCTGTTGGAACGTCCGGAAATCCGCGATCTGATGGCGTTGCTGCACGTGGCCGCCGACCACACCGATACGGGATCGCTGATGCGCTTGCTGGCCACGCCACGATTCACCATGTCCGCAGCGGATTCGACCATGTTGGCCCGTTTTGCTGAAGAACAGAACACGGAACAACGCTTCCAAGCATTGGTGCAGGCCGGCCTTGCCCAACCGGATACACCAGCGAATGAATGGGCGGCTGTGGTGCGTGAGTACCGCGATCAGGTGGCCAATGCGGTATTCCTGCCAGACGTATTGCTACGCGGCGACCTGGTAAAACTGCTTGAACGGTTGAGCGCACACGGGCGCAACGCCATAACCCGGGCCGCGGTGATGCTCCGTCAGGTGCATGATGCCGTCGGGCGGCCACTGGGCGACGTGATTCGCGCCGGCATAGAAGCGTTGGATCTTGACATCGACACCGTATTGGCCGGTGTGCTGCATAATCCGCAGCACCGCGCCAATCCCGCTTTGGCGCATATGCCTATGGATGCGATTGTGGATTTGGTGGATACGTACACGCAAGAGATTGCCGCTGAGCAAACTCCCTCGTTGCATGGGTTCATCACATGGGTGGATCATCTGGCTTCGGTGGAGGATGAAGCCGCCAGTCTCCCTGACGCTCCGGTGGATGTGGAACTGATGACCGTACACCAGTCCAAAGGGTTGGAATGGGATGCCGTTGCGGTAGTGGGGCTTACCGCCGTCGGATTCCCCAGCAATCAGGGCGACCATCTCAAGATCGTGCTGGACGAGCACCATACGGGAGGCACCGAGCAAGGTCACTGGACCGCACCCGAATATCATGAGACCGCCGACTCCTGGCTCACCAACCCCACCGCCGTACCCGTGCCTATGCGTGCCGATGCCGGCATTCTGCCGCGATTCCCCCATGATGCCGATGTGGAAGCCGACCCCATCGCATCGTTGGCGGCTTTGGATGATGTGGAGCTTATTGATGATGAAGTGTTCGGCTCCATGCGCGAATTCGGCGATGGCGTGGAAGAAGTGGATGCATCCGGCTGGTATTTGACGCAGGCGGAGGAATATGGGCGCCGGCTGCATGCCGACGAACGTCGATTGATGTATGTGGCGCTTACCCGTGCGCGAGAAGATGCCCTGATGACCTATTGCGCCTATACGGGCGAATCCGGGCGGGACCCGTCAGTGGTGCCCAAAGGCTCTCGCGCCGCTCAGCCATCCAATTTCTGGCTTGAAGTGCATGACGCGCTCCAAGCCCGTGAACATGCGATATCGGCTCAGGACTGTGTGGAACGGCTGCAAGCCGCCAATGCCGGGAAGCCCATGCTGATCTCGGCGCAAGGCGAAGCGATTGCCACTCCCGAAGGGTTCTTTATCGGAGAGCATGCCGCGGCATACGGTGACGCCGTGGTGGGGGAGGCATGGCAGACGCCGATTACGCAGACGGATGCCGCTGTCGAATTGCCGTGGCCGGCTACCCTCAGCGACGCAGTGCGTGAACAGCTGTCACGTGGCATCGATGTTATCGCCGCAGATTCCTCGTCACTTGAGCAGCACCAAGACGCCGGTCCACTGCTGCAACGGGCGCAATTGCTGGTGGACGACGCCGATTTGATGGCCGATGCCGCCAGCGGCCAGTCGCTTGATGAGGCAGTCAAAGCCAAGGCGCAACGCGTTCTGGCTGCAGGACGCCAGAACGTGACAAGCCTGCAAGCCCGCGTAGGTGGCATGAACGAACGGGAGGAGCGCCTCTACTGGCGTAGCATTATCCGCCCGATTCCGCGCATATCGTCTCCGGCGGCCGAGGCCGGCACGCAGTTCCATGCGTGGGCTGAGCAATTCATCAATGCCGGTAAGCCGGATGAAGCGGTACTGGCATATGAAGCCGAATCAAGTATGCCGCATACAGGTCAGGATGCGGGATTCGTTTCCCGGGAAGCCATGTTGGCCGATTTGGCCGAACGGGAGCGGCAATGCCGCAAGCCATCCACACGGCAGCCCGCTGTCCCACAGCCCACGGCTCAACAATCCGCATCCGCCGTATCCGCCGCCTCCGCCACTTCCATAAGTAGCGACAATGCCACCGAGTCCAAGCTGGTGGCGTGGCAGCGCAGACTGGCCGAATCATCGTGGGCCAAGCGCATCCCGGCGTGGACGGAGCGTGCCATCGTCGTGGACGTGCCGGGCGTGGGCCTGGTCAATGGCAAACTCGATGCGGTATTCATCGGTGGACTTGACCCGTCCAGCACCACCGCACGCTTTACCGTGGTCGACTGGAAAACCGGTCGTCGGCCCACCAAGCCAGACGACATCACCCGCAAACTCGCCCAGCTCGACATGTACCGACTGCTGCTGGCAGCGGTCGAAGGTGTGGAATTGGACAGTATCGACGCCACTCTCTACTATGTCAGTGAGCCCGACGAGGGCTTGCGCGAGCTTCACGCCCGCGCGAAAACCAAACAGGAAATCCTTACCGAGTTGAGCTCCGGCATTCCCGAACAATCTGACAACGACTGAGCCCAAAGGCTCATGACCTGTACAGCATCGGACGGCCTTCACCGGTGGAGAGACCTTATGCATCGCAAGGCATCTCCGACGATGAGGACGACTGGCCACGTACCGGTCCGCGGTTGAAACGCGCCGCGTGACGTTGCTGGGGAACCGCTACCCTCGGATGGCACGTGTGGGCGGGCGCACGTGCCGGACAACGCACCAGTAAGGAGTTATTGTGTCCACGACTCGCGCGGTTTCGAAGTCGTCCGCTGCCCACTCGCCCTATCAGCGCCTGTTCATGCTGCCCGGAGCCAAGGCGTTCTGCCTGTCCGGTGCGGTGGCACGATTGCCGATTTCCATGATGAGTCTCGGCATCGTTCTGGCGCTCAACCATCTCTACGACAATTGGACCATCGCCGGCACCATGAGCGCCGCCTATGTGCTGGCCATGAGCTGCGTCACCCCGTTCTACGCCCGCGCCTTCGACCGTTTCGGCCAAGCCCGCGTGGGCCGGCTTGCGCTCGCCGTGCAGATCGTGGCCATGCTCGCCTTCGCCTTCGCGGCGTTGGTGCGCGTGCCGATTCCGCTGCTGTTCGCTTTGGCCATCATCATGGGTCTGACGCAGTTCTCATTCGGCGCATTGGTCCGAACCCGTTGGTCCTATGCGTTGCGCGGTGTGGAAGATGGCGAACAGCTGCTCAACACGGCCTACGCCATGGAAGCCGCCATTGACGAGATCGTCTTTATTCTGGGGCCGATTCTGGCGGCTTGGCTGGCCACCTCCGTGCATCCGGTATCCCAACTGTTCGTGCCCACCGTGGCATGCGGCATCGGCGGCACCATATTCTTCTCGCTGAAATCCACCCAGCCGCCGGTCATCGTGGAACAGGTCAGCGTGGCCGCGCACGATGACGGCAGCCCCGCTGCAAGCGAAGATGCCGACCAGCTGACCCTGCGCCAACTCAAACGCAGCGGTGCCAAGCCCAAGAGTGTATTGCTCTATGCCGGCGTACTGCCGTTGCTCGCCGTGTTCATCGTGTTCAATATGAGCTTCACGTCCTTCGACGTGTCCATTACCGCCACCATGAAATCCATGGGACTTGAGCCCTTCCTCGGTCTGCAATTGGCGATGTTCGCGGTCGGCTCGTGCATCGGCGCGCTGGTGTTCGGCTCTTGCCAACTCAAAGGCTCCCATTGGGCGCATATGGTGATGTTCCTGTCGCTGCTGACCGTTGGCTACGTGTTCTTCCGGTTGTCAATGGACAATCTCATCCTGCTGGGCGTCTTCGAAATCCTCGCCGGCCTGACCGTCTCGCCGACGTTCGCCACCGGCAACCTCATCGTCAAGGATCTGGTGCCGGCGGAATCCCTGACCGAAGGGCTGAGCTGGGTAACCACCGCAGGCACGGTCGGCACGTCGATCGGCTCGTCCGTGGCCGGCATTGTGCTTGACGCCTCCAACCCTCATGTGGGCATGATGCTGCCATTCATCTTCACGCTGGCGTCCGTGCCATTGGCGTTGGCCGGATGGGCCTTGGCCAAGCGGCGTGGGTGAAACGGGATCGGGCTACGCCCGATGGATGGTTGGCGGCTTCGCCGGGGTCTCTCCCTCAGTCCGCTTCGCGTCCAGCTCGAACGCAATTAATGATGGCTTTCAGCCAACTGAATTATTGCTCACTGTCGTTCGCCCTCACCTAAAAACGCCTCCGGCGTTTTCTTCACGGTTCGGCTCATCAGAGGGAGCTCGACTTCACGGTTCGGCTCGTCAGAGGGAGCTTGATTCTGTGGACGGGGTATTGGCGTGAGGGCTTGGCGGTGATAGGCTGATTGCCGATTGGAAAACGTCCCGGGTACATTGCCGGGCAGGTACGGGTAGACAGGGAAGAAGACATGATCAAGGTTTCGGTGGTCGGAGCAAAGGGCCGCATGGGCTCGCACGTGGTCGAAGCGGTGAACAACGCCGAGGATACGCAGCTGGCGCTCGCATTGGATGCCGGCGTAACGATGCTGCTGAACCTGCTTCAATTGCTAACCAAAAGGTGAAATTTATCTCA
>OGZD01002148.1_pt1 | contig 12798 bp, 9 predicted proteins | sample 1576701 | NCBI WGS metagenome assembly OGZD01 (sample SAMEA3541487, study PRJEB24748) | human gut metagenome | biome: human gut; feature: human-associated habitat; material: faeces | place: China | collected 2012
GAATAACCAAATGAATAAGCAATCAAAACATTTCGTTTTTGTAATAGCTTAAATGAATAACCAAATGAATAAGCAAGTGAATAACCTTTCCACTTTTTAAGACGTTCAAAGCGTTCAAACGGATAAATACAGCTTTCCATCATAGTTTGACACTTATAAGGGCAAAAAAAGCCGCTTTTGCGGCTTTTAATTGCGTTCTAAGGCATTTTATCCCTTTCTGGTACATGTTATCAAGCGAGACTGAATAATCATTGCACGTTTCGTGTATTTGGCAATGTCATCAACCAGTCCAGCATGTAAAAGACTACTCTTAGTGATTCCGACCTGTTTCTCCGTCAGAGTTTCAAAAATGGCCGATATACTACCAAAGTAGATGTTCTTTTTCTCAAAAATCAAATGTACATGGATAACTTTACTCATGATATACGGTATTTATTTCACTGCAAATATACCAAATATCAGCTATATGGAATAATTTCAATGAATAAAAATAGGAGAGAAGCGAAGCGCTCCCCTACTCCACTTGCATAAATTACACCATTTGGTTATCTTTGTATATGGAAGTATGGCCTGGGCAAAGAATCGGAGTAAAATAATACCATACTGCCTGAATTCTCCCCTACCCCACTCCTAATGTAAAGAGATTCATTTGAACGGCGTTCAAACAAGGTTCAAATGTAAGCTCGATGTAAAGCGATGTAAACGCTTCGTTTTTCCACCCAGCTCACTCCTACCCCGTTCTAACGCTTTGAAAACCAAAGCAATCAGATATTTTCAGACCGACCGAACTTTGACACGCATCGTTTCTCCCCCCTTACATATTTTGAATGAATAGGGAAAGTTTGTTCATAAAAGTCCTTATGGATAGAAGAATTTGCCCGGAACTCCTGGGCAATCTGCTTGCGATAATCTTCACGTATCAGGTTCAGAAAATCCGAAGTAGAGATGGTGTCGCCGTCCAATCCCAAAAGATCAGAAAGATAATCGGAACATAAATAATATCCTGCCGTTAAATCTACTTCCCACCACCCGATTTGTGCAAGAGAAGCCATTTTTCTGTATCGCTCGTTGTCTGTCTGCATATTTTGTATTATTGTAAGACAATAGGTTGACAAATATACAAAAAAGGTAATCACTGATACCATAAAGGAGCAAATAAAAAAGCTAAAAGAAGATTACGAAAATAAATAAATAGAATATGGGAGAATCTGTTTGTTACAAATTCTCCCATACCTCCTATTGAAAAATACGGACTCCGCTAACCTATATCTTATTATAATGAGGAAATATTATATCCAGTCCAAGTAAACAGGGATGCATCTGCACCAGTATTCGTAGTCGGCTCGGTAAATGTATTCAATGTACCGTTCAGCTTATTCTTAAAGTTCAATGTATGGGTGATACTGATGCTGGAAGACGCACTTCCTGCCCCTTTACTGTCATTCATATCAATCAAATCGATTGTACCGCCAGAACCTTTGACAAGAGCATTGGTGATCGTAGCTTTTGCTCCACGACGGATTTTAATCACGTCTTGCATACGGTCTACATTATCCGTTGTATTGGCAGCATTATTTACGATTGTCATATTTTCAACCGCAAAGTCTGACTGACGTAAATGATCCGAATAATCACCATCCAAGTTACCATCTGCTTCAATGCCGCGCGGATCTGCTTCCGTACTGGTATAACCGCTTTCCCAAACACCATAGCAGTTTTTCAATTTACCGGAATATCCTTGAGTGAAGTCGAACATATCATCATCCGGGTTCACAGCCAACAAGTTGGTTACATTCACCGTACCGCCAAAGAATTCGATGGCATCATCTGCGCTCTCAAGAATATAGATATTCTCAATCTTGGTACCGTTTCCAACACCGTTCAGTGTCAATCCGTTGTGCTCGATATCAGCAGTAGAGCGAGCACCGGCATAGCAGATTTTCACATAAGTCAGTGAACCGGAATTGTCATTATCGACATTACCACCGTATTTATAGTTGTTGTCGATTTCCGTCAGACCTGTATCACTCTTATTGGCGTTCGAACCGGAAATCGGAGCTTTACCATTGATAATAATTCCTCCCCAATAACCGGATGTAGGGGTTGTTGAATTGGCAGTAAAAACAATCGGTTTATCAGCTGTACCGTCAGCATAAAGTTTACCGCCTTGTGCTACCAGCAGATAACTGCTGAAACCTTCGCGAGCCTTAATTGTTGTTCCGGCAGGGATATTCAGACGGCCTCCATTTTCAATGACTACCGTTCCGTTCAGAATATATTCCTTAGCTTCCAGTGTCTGTTCTCCGGTCAGCGTGCCGGACAGGATATTTTCGCCCACAACAATAGAGCTACCGGTCCCACCGTTGTTTCCACCATCTCCGTTACCATCACCGTCTCCGTCACTATCACTGCTACATGCAGTCAATGTAAGTGCTGTTGCCATAACGGCAAACGTCATAAAGTTCACAAACAATCTTTTCATTTTGCTTTCATTATTAGTTAATAATCTTATTTCATCACCCGGCTTAGAATGTACACGACACTCCCAAGCTTATATTTATTCCTTTCTTATAATCATTCAATATCACCTTTTCCCCGTTTTCGTTCGCTTTGCGGCTTAACTTATAAGAGGGATTCAGCAGGTTGCGGGCTTTCAGGTTAAGGGAAAGATGCTTGTTCAGTTTGGCTTGGGACACAAAATCCAGTGTCAGTACTCCCTGCTCCATCATATCCTGATACCCCTGTGTGCCAATGGTATATATTTTATCACTCACATAATTAAGTACCAATGTATTGACAAAACTGCGTTCTCCTTTCGTGAAGTTATGCGAGAGGTCGAAATTGACAATCCACGGTGCGGCTCCTTCCAGTTGCGAACCGGTGGTAACCGTTGCCAAAGGCATTTTTGCATTCGTGTAGATATAAGAGCCATTCAATCCCAAAGAGAGTTTATTCATTCCGTGCGCAGCATTACTCACCGGACGGACAAACAGATTCTTACGTATTTCTATCTCCACTCCTGCCACGGTTGCCTTATCCGCTATATTCTCATAAGAAAGATAACCTCCGGCGCTTGCCACTTCGATGCGGGATATCGGATTCTTAATCAATTTATAGAAAGCCGTGAGAGAAATCAATTCGGTCGGAGTGGGATTAAAGTCCCACTTCAGATCAAGGTTATAATTATCCGAAGGTTTCAGATTGGGGTTACCCTGACTGTTGAAGTTCACGCCGACATAACGGTAAGGAGATATTTCCTTTGCCTGCGGAAGCGTATATGTTTTACTAACTCCCAGGCGAAACGAGTTTTTATCATTCAGATTGTATTTGAGATTCAAGCTGGGCAGGAAATAATCTTTTTGGATGGTATTGTTTCCTTTAGAGCCTCCACGATTCACATTGTAATCCACTTCAATATCTACCTTGTCGTATTTCAGTCCCAGATTCACAATCCAACGGGGAGTAAACTGGTAGGTAGCCTCGGCATAAGCGGAATGAATATTCTTTTTTACGATATATTCATCTAAGTTCTTTTGTATCTTGAACCAGTCGGAAGCAAAGTTTTCCTGATTATAATAATCGTCAAGCGAGAAGTCGTCTAAAGAAGGGATGGCAGAAACATGTCCTACGGTCAGGTTATATTCCGTGGCTTTGAAGTTATCATCTACGAATCGGCCTGTATATCCGAAACGGACATTCGAAATCTCTTCTATATTATCTTTCAGACGATAGACCAAGCCTGCTTTTACATTCAAGTCGTCTTCATCTAAAGTTGAGAAATAGCGCTGTTGTGAGTTGCCCCTTAGCAACGTATAGCCGTCTTCCGCTTTAGTCAGGTTATTGATTCGACGATCCGGTTCATAGCCTTTCACCATATTATAGGAAGCACCTGCATCGAGACTTAATGATTTGGTCAATTCCCAGTTAGTCATTAGTTGGTTAACGATCAGCATATTGTCATTCGTTTGTTGGCGACGGGTGAATCCGAGGTTTTCATAGTCGTCACTAAAAATCGAGTTCTTACCGTTGTAATCGCCCACCGACTGGGTATTGGCATGAATTATCATCAAATTATAACTGATGTGATGACGGTTCTGCATATCGAAATCCACATTGGCAAGTGCCAGCTGACTGATATTCTCCGCATACTTCTTTCCATTCATATCTTTGTAGACCGTACCGCTGGTAGTGGTATTACGTATGATTTCATCCGTATACTGATAGTCCGTCGTATGTCCGGCAGTCAGGAAGAAAGAAAGCGGATTTTTGTCTTTTCCGACATAGAATCGTTTACCTCCGGAAATACTGTAACTCCGGTTGATTTGAAGATGTTGAGCGGAAGGGTCTAACTTATTTCTGAAGTTCCATGAGTTTTCATCGGCATGTTCGGTACGATTGGCAAAGCCCATGAAGTTCACTCCATCCTGTTTCAGAAAATCGGCTGCTACCGTTTGTGTATTCAAGCCACCGGAAATGCCGAATCCCAGATGACCGCTACCAATTAGTTCTTTGGATACAATATCAATGGTTGCCCCTCCGACATCGCTGCTGCCTCCCGCATTAAATGCTTTATTTACACCTACGGACTGAATAATGTCCGTACCGAAGAAATCAAGAGAGATATTCTTATATTCCGGGTCTTCGGAAGGAAGAGCAAATCCATTAAAAGTAGTTGCATTGTACCGGTCACCCAATCCACGGACAAAGACATTTTTCACTCCGTCTTGTTTAGACACTCCGGCAACTTTCGTCACAGCACCTTCTGCATCCGAAACACCCTTGCGGGAAAGCTCCCTGACACCAACAGATTGTACGGCAATGACTGCTTTTTGCTGTTCGAGCAACAGCATATTCTCATTTTCCCTATTCTTCTTAGCTACAACCACCACATCGGCAAGTTCCTGTGCATCGGTTTCCAACTCCAGATTCAGTATCACCAGTTTTCCATTCTCCACACGCACTTTACGGCGTACTTCCGTTTTGTAACCTACATATTTAATCTCAATATCATACATACCTTCCAACACGCCCATGCTGTTCAATTCGAAATTACCCTCCATATCGGTCACTGCTCCGGCTTGAGTTCCGAGCAAACGTATCGTAGCTCCTATCAAAGGTTCTTTGGATAGTTTGTCTTTCACAGCTCCTTTAATCTTGATATTGGCAGCCAATGCAGGAAGTACACACAACAGGCAAAAGAAGGCCGCCACTGAAAATCGGATAAGAAATAGTTTTTTCATCTAACTTTGCTCTACGTTTTAATTACGTCGGCAAAGATAGAGGGTGAGCATTACAACCGTAAGACGAAAAAAATACAATCTATTGAAAGAGTCATTGCAAGATGATGACAAGATGTTACAAACGTATTATCAATCAGTTACGCTATTAGTTTAACTTGTTTATAAGCAAATTTAAGACCGGAACTTCACTCTTTTATCTCTCATTATGCATAAAATTAATCGGCTGACAGTTGTGAGAAGGTGAAATTTTGGCTGATAGTGTATTTCCACCCGCTTGTCGTCAAAGATATGTTTCACCGCTTTTCAATGCATTACGCAAAGAAACACCGATAGCTCCTTTCCCACTAAGTATATATCCAACGTTGGACTTTCTTAAAAAAAGAACAGGCATAATTGACTTGAAACTAAATATCATTATCTTTGTGAATGTTTCACGCTAAAAACAGATATGCGTCATGGAAGAGAATTTCAGAAGATATCCGATAGGAATACAGAACTTTGAAGATTTACGCAATAATGATTGTGTCTATGTTGATAAAACAGAATTGATTTATCGTTTGACTCATACAAATAAAGTCTATTTTCTAAGTCGTCCCCGACGCTTTGGGAAAAGTTTGCTGGTTTCTACACTAGAAGCTTATTTCCTGGGAAAAAAAGAACTGTTTCAAGGCTTGGCTATGGAGACTCTGGAAAAGGATTGGACGGTCTACCCGGTACTACACTTTGATTTTAGTGTGAGTAAATATATAACCGCTGATATGCTGTCAGCCGTTATTAACCGCCAATTGCTTTTATGGGAGAAAATTTATCAACGGGAAGAAGGAGAAACGACTTTCAGTTTACGTTTTGAAGGAATTATTCGTCGTGCTTACAAACAGACGGGTAAACAGGTGGTGGTATTAATAGATGAGTATGACTCACCAATGCTGGACAGCAATCATAATGATGAAGTTCAAAAGGAAATACGTAATATCATGCGGGATTTCTTTAGTCCACTGAAAGCCCAGGGACAGTATCTTCGCTTCTTATTATTGACAGGTATCAGCAAATTCAGCCAAATGAGTATCTTCAGCGAGTTGAATAACTTGCAGAATATCAGCATGAGGGATGATTACAGTGCTATCTGTGGCATCACCGAACAAGAACTACGCACGCAATTGCAAATTGATATTGAACAAATGGCCCAAGCCAACAAGGAAACATACGAGGAAGCCTGTGTACATTTGAAACAACAATATGACGGTTATCATTTCAGTAAGAATTGTGTAGACATTTATAACCCATTTAGTCTATTCAATGCATTTGCGCAAAAGAGTTATGAGAATTTTTGGTTTTCGACCGGTACTCCCACTTTCCTGATAGATATTCTGCAAGAAAGCGATTTTGATATCCGGGAACTGGATAACACGACCGCCACCGCCGAACAGTTTGATGCACCTAGCAATAGAATCACCGATCCTCTTCCGGTGCTCTACCAAAGCGGTTATCTCACAATTAAGGGATATGATCCGGATTTCCAACTGTATACACTGGCTTATCCCAACAAAGAAGTAAGAAAAGGATTTATCGAATCGCTGATGCCCGCTTATGTGCATCTGCCTGCACGAGAGAATACATTTTATGTAGTGTCCTTTATTAAAGACTTGCGTATCGGTCATTTAGAGGAATGTCTGGAAAGACTGAAATCTTTCTTTGCGTCTATCCCGAATAAACTGAACAACAAGGAAGAGAAACATTACCAAACTATCTTTTATCTGTTTTTCCGGCTGATGGGACAGTATATAGATGTGGAAGTGGATACAGCCATTGGAAGAGCAGACGCGGTTGTGAAACTTCAAGATACCATCTATGTTTTTGAATTTAAAGTAGATGGTACACCCGAAGAAGCATTAACGCAGATTAACAGCAAAAAGTATGCTATTCCGTATCAGGCGGATCACAGGAAAATAGTTAAAGTAGGTGTAAACTTTGACAGTGCCACACGAACGATTGGTGAATGGAAGATAGAACTCGGGAGTTAATCACCGAGTTCATAAAAGAGAATGCGCTAAATCAATTTCTTTTTCTTCCGGTAGTTCTCACGAAACTCTTTAGGCGAACAACTCTTTTTCTTCTTGAAGATCCGGTTGAAATTGGAAAGGTTATTAAAACCGCACTCATAACAAATCTCAGCGATAGACATCGTAGAATCTACCAGCAACCGGGAAGCAAAGCCCAGCCGAATATCAATGATATAATCAGAAAGATTCTTGCCTGTACGCAGTTTGAAAAAGCGGCTGAATGACACATCCGTCATCCCAACCATATCAGCCAACTGCCCCAGACGTATTTCTTCCTGATAATGTGTATTGATGTACTCCTGCACTTTCTGCACACGCCGGCTGTCCGAATGAATATCTATCTTGGCAAAAGACGAACTGGACAAGGTACGCGCTTCTTCTTCAAAGAGAGAAAGTTCATACAGGATCGTCATAAACTTAATGACCGCATAAAATCCCTGTTTTTCGGAAGCAAGCGTATCCAGCAACGGATATATTTTGAGTATGGCAGACATCGGGAAACAAAGCCCTTTTTGTGCTTTATCCAGCATCCGGCGGATAGAGTCGAACTGATTCTTATTGATAAAGCTCTTGAAGAAAAGATCGGAAGAAAACTGAATCGTAATCTCCCGTATCTCTTTCGAATGGCAGTCGTTCTGTTCCCAGACGTGCTCCAAGTCTTTTCCTGTTATCAATACCAAATCATAATCACCTATCACTTCGGAAGAGTCTCCTACAATCCGCCTTACTCCGGCAGCCTTTTCTGTGAAGTTCAATTCAAACTCGGAGTGGTTGTGTATAGGATAAGTGAATTCCGTTTTATAACGCTCCGCAATGTAAAAGCAATCCTTATCTGATAAAGGAGTGATTTCACGGATAATCTGGTTGGATAACGGTGTAGTCATAGTAATAGCAATTTATAAGCGTTTTATCGTTTGATTAGTTTTCTATCTTTACCCCTATCCGATGCAGGTCTGCCCCCGACGGGTTTTGGAAGACACGCAAGTCGAATTCGGGAATAATGGCAAGCACATGATCGAAAACATCTGCCTGTATGCCTTCGTAGGCAACCCATACTTTATTGGCAGAAAAGAAATAAAGTTCCAACGGGATACCGGTTTCGGTAGGCTGAAGCTGACGTACCATGCAGGTCAGGTCTTGGTTGACAGTAGGCAGATTCTTCAGATAGTTAGTCAGATAGGCACGGAAAACTCCCAGGTTTGTTTGCCGGCGTCCATTCACTAACACAGAGTTGTCGATATGATGTTCCTTATTATATTCTTCCACTACCTTTTCCGTTTCATCCACATAGTCTTTCAACAGTTGTATCTTCCGGTATTTTGCCAACATCTCCGGTGTACAGAAATGCACACTGGTCATGTCTATATTGATGGAACGTTTCACACGACGTCCGCCGGATTCCTGCATTCCCTGCCAGTTTTGGAAAGAATCACTAATCAATAGATAAGGAGGAATGGTGGTGATGGTATTATCGAAGTTACGTATTTTTACGGTATTCAATGTTACTTCTATCACCGTACCATCCGCACCGTATTTCGGCATCGTGATCCAATCGCCCACCTTCAGCATATTATTGGCGGAAAGCTGGATGCCGGAGACAAATCCCATGATACTGTCCTTGAAAACCAACATCAGAACCGCAGCGGAAGCTCCCAATCCGGTCAGCAACACCACCGGACTTTGCTTTATCAGAATACTGATAATGATGATAGCTCCTATAAAGAAGAGAATGACTTGCGCTGTCTGCAAAAGCCCCTTCAAAGGTTTGTCTTTATATTGCTCACGAGCGCTATATACCAGATACACAGCCGTAAACAAAGCACTGACGAAGCGAAGAAAGACTGCAAGGATATAAATCATGCAAAGTCTTCGAAGAAAATCAAGCAAAGCAGAGTCTGCGTGTTCGGGAAAAGCAATAGGAATAGATATATAAATCAATATAGGCGCCACCATCCTGCTGATGTTCACCATTACTTTATCATTAAATACAATATCATCCCAAGTAGCTTTTGTCTGTCTCACCAATTTAGCCACGGTACGCAGAATAATCTTGCGGCAAATCAGATTAGCCAATAATGCTATTCCAATAATAAACAATAAAATGATAAAGTTATCAATCTTATCAGCCATAGCTTCATCCACTCCCATCGAGAGCAAAGCATGATTCACCTCTTGCATCACTACATTACCTGCTTCTTCCGGTTGCCCGTTTGCTAATGCCACACTCACTGTATCAACCACTTCTTTTACTTCTTTCATAAGCAATCGTCTCTCTCTTTTTTAGTTTTTCTTTTATTTATGATCTCTGTTTCTTTTCTTCTTTATTCTTTCCTTCTTCCAAATATTCACTGATATCCTGCCGTAGCCAATCATAATGGAAGAGTCTTTTGTAGGCTACATTCTTCTTGAGCATGATTTCTACATTCACCTGGCTGTTCTGATAACAAGTCAGTTCGTTTCTGAATTGCTCATTGTGTTCGGCCAGCCGCTTGATTTCCTGTTCCCGTTCACGACGCAATACGGTGCAGACCGGAATCAGTAGTTTCATTACCACATTATCCATCACATGGTGTCCCTGCATATACAAGTAAGTAGTTTCCGGCACCAAGCCCAGCCCTTTAAATTCAGTCCGCAATCCATTCACTTGATTAATGTTATGGGGGAATTTCTTTTTCAACTCTGCCAACTTCTGATTAACCCGTTGTTGAAGGGATTCCAAGCTCTTTTCCGGATGCCGGAGATTAATCTCGCGCAAAGAAGTATAAGTATGGAAATCGTACATGGGGAAAGTGTAAGTATCCCGTTGGCGATAGAACCATACGTTCCAGAGGAAAAGCGGATATACTATTTCGGAGTACTTCTTCAGGTAGAAGTTGAAATCTAAAATGGAACGGTCATTCAACGTAGCCTGCACACATACTTCGTGAAGGCTTTCGGCAAAACAATGATAGTTTTCAATAGCATAGGTATAAGTCTGAAAAATATACCTGTTCCGATTGATTTTACGGGAAGTATTGGTAGCTCCCTGCAACAGGAAATCATAGTCACTGTCCACACAGGCAATCAGACTTCTCCCCAATTCGGCTGTATTCAGCGTGTTCATGAGTACCATCTTTTTTCCTTTTGCCAGGGAGGTGGCCGAAGGAAGCATCACTTGGAAATAGTGTTCGTCGTCTTCAAACTCTTCAAGCAATGTGCGCCAGAAAGCGATGTCGTCATAGCTTTCTACGTAAGCGATGATACGTCGGCGGGCTTTCTTCGGATAAAGCTTATGGGCGGCATTGAAATAAGAAGAAGTCAGATTATCTCGTAGTGAAGTTGCCATTTGTTCAATTACAGGTTACGAATTACAAATTACAGTTGGGAGAATCCTTGTCGAGCTTGTGCCCTACGGTGGTAGATATATCACTTACTTCTGTCACGGCATCCAGCCAGCCTTCCATAATGACGGCAGGCGAATGGGTAGTCAGGATAATCTGCACATTCGGATTCAGTTCACGTATCATAGCAATCAGTTTCTGCTGCCATTCTATATGAAGGGAGGCTTCCGGCTCATCCATAAACAATACACAATGGCTGTTGTCCTGCACGAGTACGGTCAGCAGGATAACCAGCATTTGCTTTTCACCGGACGACAGTTTATAAGGGAATAATAGTTCGCCATCCTGATAGAAAGCGATATCGTTCCGTTTCCGGTCTATCTTTTTGCGTGTATAGCTGAACAGTTCGTCAATCATATCCTGAAAACGACGTTTGGCTACAGATAATGTAGCTGCTTTACGACGCTCTTCTTCATCAGTGCTGGAAAGCATTTCAATCATCTTATTACCAATGTTGACCTGATAATCGAGGTAACGGCGTTGCAAGAGATAGAGTTGCCAGTCCAGTTCAGACTTTACATTCTTGTCGGCCATGCGGGCTGTGAAGTCACCCATAATCAGGGGACGGTCGTAGCTTCGGATGACGTCATAAGGAATATAGGTTGCCTGGGGATTGTCGAAAAAGAGACGCACTCCGTTCTTCTCGTCACTTTTCATTTCACCGGAAAGTCCTTCGAGGTATCCCACCGAACGGTTCAGAATGGTAGTCTTCCCCACTCCGTTGATGCCGGAGAGGATGTTCACATCGGGACGCAAATCCCATCCTATATTAAAGCGTTCCCATAGTCCGTGTATCTCGATACGACGGATATAATTGGCTTGTTGTTCCATAATATTCAAGTTTAATCAAGGCAAATATAAACAAATCATACGATAAAAGACTACCTTTGCAACCGTTTTCTCTATTTGATTGTTAATGATATCAGAGATATGGTAAAATAAATAGTATCAACATGGACAAAAGTAAGAACCTGTATGGTCATTTGTTTGCGCTTACAGCAAACGTTATGTGGGGATTAATGTCTCCCATCGGTAAGTCGGCTCTTCAAGAGTTTTCTCCAATTTCTGTCACTACATTCCGCATGGTGGGGGCAGCAGCCGCTTTCTGGATCCTTTCCATGTTTTGCAAACAGGAACATGTGAATCATCAAGATATGCTGAAAATCTTCTTTGCTTCACTGTTTGCGCTAGTATTCAATCAAGGAGTGTTTATCTTCGGACTTTCTATGACTTCTCCTATTGATGCTTCTATCGTAACTACCACTCTACCGATTGTAACAATGGTTGTAGCGGCCATTTACTTGAAAGAACCTATTACCAATAAGAAAGTACTGGGAATTTTTATAGGTGCTATGGGAGCGCTCATTCTCATTATGAGTAGCCAGGCAGGAAGCAACGGAAATGGAAGCCTGATTGGCGACTTGCTTTGTCTCGTTGCGCAAATCAGTTTTTCCATATACCTGACTGTATTCAAAGGATTGTCTCAACGATATTCGGCAGTAACGATTAATAAATGGATGTTCATATATGCTTCAATGTGTTACATTCCGTTCTCCTATTATGATATTTCTACGATTCAATGGACTTCTGTTTCCACTGTCGCCATTCTACAGGTACTTTATGTCGTATTAGGAGGTAGCTTCCTCGCGTATCTCTGCATTATGACTGCACAGAGGCTGCTCCGTCCTACGGTAGTCAGTATGTACAATTATATGCAACCGATCGTGGCTACGATTGCGGCAATCGCGATGGGTATCGGAAGTTTCGGCTGGGAGAAAGGAATCGCTATCGCGCTCGTATTCCTGGGAGTATATATTGTGACTCAAAGTAAATCAAGAGCTGATCTTGAAAAAGCAGAAAAGCCTCATTAATAGTACAAGCGGGTAGAAAGACTGACGTTTCCTACCCGCTTATGCTAAATGTATTCTTTAAGAATCAGAATCTTATTATCATTTAAAGTCTTATTTCAAATCCTCAAAATAAGTATCGAGCAAGCTTCTTGCAGCTATAAACGAAGTCAGGTTGCCTTTCAATACCTGCTGTTCTTTTTCTAAGAGCATTGTTTCAATCTTCGGATTATGATAAAAGCTGTCACGAAGTTGTTCATTGATGCTTTCA
>OGZD01002159.1_pt1 | contig 12758 bp, 9 predicted proteins | sample 1576701 | NCBI WGS metagenome assembly OGZD01 (sample SAMEA3541487, study PRJEB24748) | human gut metagenome | biome: human gut; feature: human-associated habitat; material: faeces | place: China | collected 2012
CCAGTCGCGCAGACGGTAGCTTACGGTGCCCTTGCCCACGCCGGCGGATTCGAGCCAGGCGTTGACCTTGGCGATGGCGTCGTCCACGCGCAGGCCGTTAAGGCTCAGCGCGTCGCCCTTGGCTTCGGTGGCCTCGACGGAGGAGTTGATCACGATGCCGTCATGGGAGACGAACGGCGCCTTGCCCTCGTAGTTGGCCAAGTCGTCGCCGGAATCCGGCAGAGGCGTGACGGTGTAGATGACAGGCAGACCGAACTTCACGGCAAAGTCGTAATCGCGCTGGTCGCCACCAGGCACGGCCATAATGGCACCGGTGCCGTAGTCCATCAGCACGTAGTCGGCAGTAAACAGCGGGAGCTTCGCGCCGGTGATCGGGTTGGTGGCGTACAGGCCGGTGAACAGACCTGTCTTCTCACCGGCCTCGTTCACGCGGTCCTTGGCGGTCTTGGCTTCGGCGGCCAGACGGTAGGCCTTCACCGCCTCGACCGGGTTGGCATAGCCGCCCTTCCAGTCTTCGGGTACATCGGCCGGCCATTCGGCGGGCACGTTCTCCAGCAGGTGATGTTCCGGGGAAACCACGGCGAACGTGGTGCCGAACAGCGTGTCGGGACGGGTGGTGTAGATTTCCATGTCCTTGTCACCGTCGGCAGTGGCCACGATGAAGTGCACGGAGGCACCATGGGATTCACCGATCCAGTTGCGCTGCATGAGCTTGACCTTCTCAGGCCAGTTGATGCCGTCAAGATCGGCGATGAGGCGGTGGCCGTACTTGGTGATGCGCATGGACCACTGGCGTAGCTCACGCTGGAAGACCGGGAAGTTGCCACGCTCGGACTTACCTTCGGCGGTGACCTCTTCGTTGGCCAGCACGGTGCCCAGACCCGGGCACCAGTTGACCGGGGACTTGGAGATGTAGGCCAGGCGGAAGTCGTTCAAGATATCCTGCTGCTCGGCGTCAGTGAGGTCGGACCACTGCTTGCCATCGGACTCGTGGCCCGGAATGGCCTTTTCGCCGGATTCGAACTTGGCCACGAGCTCGGCGATCGGGCGTGCGGAGCCCTTGGAGCCGGACGGGTTGGTGGCGTCCTCGTCGTACCAGGAATCGTAGATGCGCGAGAAGATCCATTGGGTCCAGCGCACGTAGCCGGGGTCGATGGTGGCGAACGTACGACGGTTGTCGAAGCTCAGGCCCATACGGTGCAGCTGGCGGCTCATGTTGGCGATGTTCGCCTCAGTGGTCACGCGCGGGTGCTGGCCGGTCTGGACTGCGTACTGTTCGGCAGGCAGGCCGAAGGCGTCGTAACCCATGGCGTGCAGGACGTTCTCGCCCTTCATGCGGTGGTAGCGGCTCACCACGTCGGAGGCCAGGTAGCCCAGCGGGTGGCCGACGTGCAGGCCCTTGCCGGACGGGTAGGGAAACATGTCCATGGCGAAGTAGGCGGTGCGGCCTTCGGCGTTACGGCCCTTGCCGTCCTTCAAATCGCCGTTGACGTTGGCGGCCCAGAAGGTGCCTTGCTCGTCCCAAATCTTCTGCCACTTGTTTTCGATGTCCTGCGCCAGTGCGGCGTTGTAGCGGAAGTTGGGCTCTTCGGTTTGCGTGCTCTTCTCGTTGTCACTCATAAATCAGCAAGGTAGCCTCGCAACTGGACACGTCGTCAATCGTTATTCAGCATCCGAGACGATGGCTTTGGGGTCGCCGTTCAGCGAAACCGTGAGCTTTGTTTGGCTTGTGAACGTATCCTTGGCGGCCGTCCAGCTGCCATCCTCAACCATGTCTTCCAATGCTTCCGCGATTTTCTGCGCCAATTGGCTGGTGCCTTGACTCACGGCGATGCCATAACCGACCTCGCCCTTGTCCGCAATCACGTCCATATACTGGGGCCCGTTGGCCGCTTGAAGACCGGAAAGCACCGCCATATCGGAGGCTATGGCATCCGCCGACCCTACTTGCACGGCCGTGACGCACTGCGCATAACTGCTGCGCTCCTGAATCCGAGCCTGCGGGTGGTTGCCGCGGAAGATGCCGACTGTCTCGTCACCTTTCACTGCGCACACCGTGCCGTCGCCTACGTCACCCACCGAACCTGCGTCATTGGTGAATCGGCCACGCTCATCCGACCTGACCAGCAAACCGACGCTGGTCGTGAGGTATGGTCCGGCAAAATCAACGATCGCGCTGGACTCATCGGTGATAGGCCAAGAGGCGACGACCATGTCGACCTGTCCATTGTCCAGCATGGAGCGCCGGTTTTCGGGGCGAACCTGTTTGAAGACGATCTGCTTGTTCGCATAGCCGAGTTTGGCGGCCACGTATTTGGCGATGGTGATGTCGAAGCCCTGGTATGTGCCGTCATGCCATGCTCCCACCGATGGCTCGTCGGCTGCGACCCCAATGGCGATGGTGGGCCCCTCCGGCGCTCCGGAGACGGTGGTGACTTGAATTTGGCCGCAACCGGCCAGACCGGATAATGGCAATATCACGCCAAAGGCCGCGGCGAATCCTGCCATCAGTCGGGAGCGAAATCCGCGCCGCATCGGACGGCGAGCGCGGAGCATGCTACGGCTGGCGAACGATGACCAGTGGTGCATAACCGTCAAACGCCTTACTTGAACATGCGCGAACGCGTGAGGAACCAGGCAACCGCACCGGAGAGCACCATGGAAATCACGATAATGAGCATGAAACCCCACGGCTTGTCAGTGAACGGCATACCCATCATGCCGCCATCGAAGTTCATGCCGTACATCGAGAAGATCAGGGTCGGGATGGACAGTGTGATGGAGATGATGGTGAAGATGCGCATCACGTTGTTCAGGTTGTTGGACACGATCGAGGCGAAAGCGTCGGTCATGTTCGCAAGAACGCCGCTGTAAATGTTGGCCATCTCGATAGCCTGCTTGTTTTCGGTGATGACGTCGTCGAGCAGGTCCTCGTCGTCCGGGTATTGCTTGATGCGTTGCAGGGTGGTGAGCTTCTCCATCACGATTTCGTTCGATTTCAGCGATGTGGTGAAATACACCAAAGTCTTGCTCAGCTCCATGAGCATCACGATCTCGCGGTTCTGCATGGAGTGGCGCAGCTTCAGTTCAAGCTTGTCGCTTTCGCGGTCGATGATGCGCAGGTAACGCAGGTACATCGTGGCGTTGCGGTACAGGATCTGCAGGATGAAGCGCGAACGCATGAAGGTGTTGAAGCCTCGGATCGTGCCTTCCATGAATGGGTGGAGCACGGGCGTGTCCTGCATGCAGACGGTGATGATGAGGTTTTCGGTGACGATGATCGACAGCGGGATGGTCTCGTACCAGTCGCGTCCGCCACGCTCTTCCACGGTGGGAATGTCGACGATGATCATCGTGTAATCGTCTTCGACGTCTACACGTGAACGTTCCTCGTCATCCAAAGGGGCACGCAGGTCGGCCAGGTCGATGCCGGTTTGCGAGGCGACGGTGGCGAGCTCCACATCAGTGGGTTCGCTCAAACATAACCAGGAGCCGTTTTCCGGTTTCTCGATCTGCTCCACTTGGCCATTGATTGAGCTGAAGATTCTCAGCATGTCGTCTCACCCGCCTTCCGCGCTTTCTTACTGTTCTATCGCTGTACGGTTCCAAACCGAGATTAGTCTAGACCCACCGTTCGAATTTGCGAGCGGGGTTTCGCATAGCGACCATCACCAGACGATTGGCTGCCAACTTGGCATGTGCGGTCCTCGCAGATCGGTCGGCCCGTTCTCCCAGTCGGCGCTGTCGGCGATGGCGGGAGCCTTGTTGTATTCCTCCAACTCCCACAGGGGCTGTTCGATGGGGGTGCCGTTGACGCTGTGGCGCACTTTGAGCCGGCACCAACAGGCGTTGCGCATGCCGCCGAGTGCGTTCATGCCGTCCGGGTCAAGTTCGAGCAGGTTGGAGATGGTGGCGGTAATCCATGAGCCATGGGTGACGAGCATCAGCGTGGTGGGCGTGCTGTCTGAATAGGCGGAGTCGATGACCAGTGCGCGCACGGCATCGGCACCTCGCTGCCCCACGGCGGCACGGCTTTCCACACCATGCTTGGTTTCGCCCCCAGTGTGCTGTTTCCAAGAGGCGTAGTCGTCGGCTGCCACGGCTTTGATTTCGGCGCGGGTCATGCCTTCCCACTCGCCGAAGCTGCGTTCACGCAGTCGTTGGTCACAGGTGACTGGCAATCCCAAAATATCGGCGAAGGCGTGTGCGGTCTGTTGGGCACGGAACAGGTCGGAGGTCATCACCACCATGCGCCGGCCGGCGGCGGGAGCCTCCTCGAACTGGCGCGTATCAGTGCGTTCGGCGGCGTCAGGACCGGGCTGGGCGATGGCTTCGGGATGTTCGGCAAGTCGGTTCACCTTGGCCCAGTAATACCGTGAAGCGAGCGCGAATCCGGTCTGGTCGACCTGCCATTGGCCTACGATGTCGAGCGGCACATCGATCTGGCCTTGCAAGCGACGTTCGAGATTGTATTGCGTACGGCCATGACGCAGCATCATCACTTCATCGATCATCGGTTTTCGCCACCTCGTTCTCTTGCGGTTTGCCATACTCATCTCAGCACAACCCCTAGAATGGCGGCATGGAGATTTCTGAGTCGACTTGGGCGTTCATCGCCAAACACCGCCGTGAAGATGTGCGTGATGTGGCCTTGCACGCCAAGCATGATGGCGACGTGGATGTGCCGTTCGCGCTGGAGCAAATTGCCGGCTGGCAGCGCGCTTCACTCAAGCTACCCGACTGGGCGTCCCATGATGGGCTGATTTTCCCGCCGCAAGTCCCAATGGAACAATGTTCCAGCCAGTTCACCGCACAGTACAAGGCTCGGCTGGCACAGCGATTGTTGGCCGAAGAGGCAGTCGACGACGACTCCCCGGCATCCCTAGTCGATCTGACCGGCGGGTTCGGCGTCGACTTTTCTTACATGTCCCGAGTGTTCAATCGTGCCACATATGTGGAACAACAATCCATTTTATGTGATATCGCTCGCCATAATTTCCCGATACTCGGCCTTGACCACGCCGAAGTCATCAATGATGATTCAACAGCAGTGCTTGACACGCTTGGCCGAGTCTCCATGATCTTCCTCGATCCGGCCCGCCGTGACGATCATGGCTCGCGTACCTACGCGATTGCCGATTGCACGCCGGATGTGCTGACCCTGAAGGATATGCTGCTGGCCAAGGCACCGACGGTCATGGTCAAGCTCTCCCCCATGCTCGACTGGCATAAGACCGTCGCCGATTTCGCCGGCGCGGTACATGAGGTGCATATCGTCTCCACCGGGAATGAGTGCAAGGAATTGTTGCTGGTGTTGGGGCGCGGCCGTTGCGTCTCACCGCTCGTGGTATGTGCTAATGACGAGCAGGTGCTGTCGTACAAGGCCGGCGATAACAGCGACAATCACACCACTATCAGCGATTCTGCCTTGGCTGCACGCAATACTTGCAATACCGAAGACTCCCCGTCTGAGGAAAGCGCGAACGACTTCGATTCCTCGCATTGGAAGTACCTTTACGAGCCCAACGCCTCAATCATGAAGGCCGGATGCTTTGATGTTCTCGAACAGCGCTTCGCCGTGCATCACATCAGCCCGAATAGCCACCTGTTCGTGGCGGCCGAACCTATTGCCGATTTTCCAGGCAGGTCATTCGCCATCGAATCCATCGCCACCATGAACAAGAAAGAACTGAAGCAACTATTGGCCGGCCTCACGCACGCCAACATCGCCGTACGCAATTTCCCCCTAACCGTGGCCCAGCTACGCAAAAAACTCAAACTCAAGGACGGCGGCAACACCTACCTCTTCGCCACCACCGACGCCCAAGGCCGTCACCTAGTACTGCGCACTAAAAAGCGAAAAAATGGCTCCCTCTGACGAGGAAGCCACCAATACGTCAGCTAATCAGTCCTTGGCGATGGTCTTGCCGGCGGTCGGACCGGAGGCAAGGTCCTGGATCTCGGTGACTTCGAGAACCGGAATCACGGCCGGCTTCTTGGTGCCCTTTTCCTCGGCGACCTTCACCTGCTCGTTGTAGATGTCGTCGTCAACGTGCAGCACCACGTTGCCGCGGAAGCGGTAGCCCTGCTTCTTCTCGAGGTTGGCGAAAGCGATGACCAGCGGGGAACCGTTCTTGAGGTTCTCGTAGTGCTGGCCGGCGGTGCGCTCGTGGTAGGCGATGTGCGTGTCGTCCAGCACGAACAGGGACATCTTCGGGCCGAGATCCAGTTCGCCGTCCTTGGAGACGGTGGTGATCCAGCCAAGGTTGTTCTTGATGAATTCCTTGATTTCCGGAGTAATGACTGCCATGTCGAATCCTTTCATGATTGATACGGATAACGTATCCTTACTCTTTCCAGAGTACCGGTTTCGAACGCGACTAGCCCGGATGTTCGCTGTGAGGAACCTCACCTTCGCACAGCTTTCATCCGGTTTTTACCTGCTTGGCGATGCCATGCCCCGGTCGCGCACCAGCCACACACCTGTCACACACCCGACGCCCATCGACCGGTCGATTTTGGCCGGTAGTTCCCGTAATCTGTGAGCCGAGAGAGCCACAAGTTTTCCTAACTGTCCTGAGGTGCACCATGGGTTTGATCGAACGTTTCAACAAGCTGCGCAGCCGCTGGTCCCGCAGCTTTCCCCCGAATCTCGCCCGACTCATGTTGCTGGGCTGCGCTGCATTATGGGGTGGCAGCTATCTGCTCGCCAAATTCGCCATGGAGGCGATTCCGCCCCAATGGCTGATGGGTCTGCGCATGATCGGCGCCTGCCTGTGCATGCTGGCCTTGTTCCATAAGCACATCGTGCCGTATCTGACGCCGAAAATCATTGTGCCGGCGCTCGTGGTGGGCCTGACCTACTGGGGAACGATGGTCACCCAGACCATCGGCCTGCAGACCATTGAACCGGGCCGCAGCGCGTTCCTGACGGCCGCCTACTGCGTACTCACCCCGTTCGCCACGTGGATTATTTCAAAAACCCGTCCGAAGGCCATCAATCTTGTCGCCGGCGTGATCTGTCTGATCGGCGTCGGCTTCGTCTCGCTGAAGCCGGGCGGGTCGCTGTCACTGAGCGCCGGCGACTGGCTGACCATCGCCACCGCGGTCATCTTCTCGTTCAATCTGACCTGCCTTGGTGTCTACACCAAACGCTTCGACCCTATCGCCGTCACTTTTGTGCAGTTCGGCGTTGCCGGCGTATTGTTCATCATACCCATGCCGAACGCCAGCTGGCTGGCACCCTCAGTAGTGGCCAGCGTGCTCTATCTGTTCCTCGGCGCCACGATGAGTGCCCAGATCATGCAGAACATCGGTCTGGCTCACGTGCCTGCCTCGCAGGCGTCAATCATCATGTGTACGGAAAGTCTGTTCGCTGTCACGTTCTCCGCGCTGTTCTGGGGCGAGACAATCATGTGGAGTTCACTGGTGGGCTTTGCGCTGATCTTCGTCGCCGTGCTGATGTCGGTAATCAAGCCGACCAAACAGTCGCTGCACCGGAACTGACGATTCAGTTTCGGCCATGGATGATCATGGGTTCTCCATTGCCCTGAACCGTTACGGTGAAGGCCGAGGCTCTTGAAGGCGTGCAATCGGAAATCGGACTTGGCATCGCCAAACTGCATTTCGAGTTGGGTGCCGGCAACGGCAGCTTCGCTTGGGCTGCATGACGTTCTGCTGAACGTCGTTTTCGCTCCAAGCGAACCAATTTCGGTTGTTCTTTGCGCTACTTTGCGCCACTTTGCGCTGATTCCCACTGCTCATCGGCACCATATTTTTGAGTCATTCCACATTCCGCTGGCTAGGTTTTGAAGGTCTCGTGTAGGCATCCTCTCGGTATCACCGAGCCTTAAGCAACCTTCCAGCCCGACACTTTACGGTCGTGTCTTGTGAAGAAGTTTTTCGAAGGTCTTTCCCTCTCATCCATCGTGGCGGGCACCCTTGCCGCCGTCACCTCATTCTTACTGGCATCGAAAATCGGTATCGCCGGCTCGGTAATCGGCGCGGCAGCCAGCTACATCGTCTCCGCGGTGGCCACCAAAATCTATCAAAACATACTCACCGCCTCCGGTGAGAAACTACAGTCGGCCTCGTCTTCCGGCAATGACGATGACACTACGGATAATAAGTCCGATAAGGCAGCCGAATCCGAGTCCGATACGACGATGACCGGCATGGTCAATACCGTTTCCACCGCGCGCAAGCCGCGCGAAGTCGTGTCCAATCGAGCGAACGGACGAACCTATTCGGTCAATGAACTGCGCAAGGCCCGCTCCCATAATTCGAAGCGCACCGCCATTATCGTCACGCTGGTATCCGGCCTGCTCGCCGTGGCAGTAACCGCCGGCATCGTCATGCTGGTCACGCAGGGCCGTGGCACGGACCATATCATCACTCCGTCCACCACGCCCACGCAAACCGACACCAAAACGCAGACCGACACGTCCAATCAGAATAACGGACTGCCGCAGCCGGGCATTACCGACGGTTCGAATGATTCCAACACCAAGGACTCCACATCCGGCTCGTCCAACGACGGCACCGATTCAAGCACGTCCGGCTCAACCGGCACCGACTCCTCAACCGATTCCAACACCAATGGATCCACCGATGGTTCGACCGGCACCGATTCCTCCACTAATTCGGGCACGACTGGCGGTTCCACCGGTTCCGGCACCACCGGAGGCACCACCGGCACCGGCAACGGTTCAACCGGATCGGGTTCAGGATCAGCCAATGGCTCCGGTTCCTCTTCCAGCTCCACGGGCGGATCATCCAGTTCAAACTCCGGTAATAGCGGTTCGAGCGGCTCCTCAACCGGTAGCAGCAGCGGAACCGGCATCAAATTCATTGGCTGACAATCGCCGACTCGATAGCAGCGATGGCGGCAATGCCAGTCAATGACGTGGGGCAATGAGAACATGGAACGTATGACTACCATCATTATGAATACCTCTGAGGGCAGCATCACCATCAACCTGTTCGACGACAAGGCTCCGAACACCGTGGCCAACTTCCTGGGCCTCGCCACCGGCGAGAAGGAATGGGCGGACCCGTACACCGGCCAGCCTTCCCACGGCAAGTTCTACAACGGCCTGACCTTCCACCGTATCATCAAGCAGTTCATGATTCAGGGCGGTTGCCCGCTGGGCACCGGTACCGGCGGCCCTGGCTACGAGTTCGACGATGAGATCGACCCGAGCCTGAAGTTCGACAAGCCGTACCTGTTGGCTATGGCCAACGCCGGTCTGCGTCGCGGCATGGACGGTAAGGTCCATGGCACCAACGGCTCCCAGTTCTTCATCACCACCGTGCCGACCCCGTGGCTGGACGGTCACCACCCCATCTTCGGTGAGGTCGCCGATGACGACTCCAAGAAGGTCGTCGATAAGCTCGAAGCACTGGACACCGATCCGATGGATCGCCCGCTCGAGCCGGCCGTGATTCTGTCCGTGGACGTGGCGGAGTAAGACCGACAACATATACGAAAAGGTCCTGATTCTGAACCGCACCCCGATTGTTGGACTGAAGTAATTCAGATTCGATGATCGGAGGTGCGGTTTCTCATGTGTAGGGATCGCAGGCGTCATTACGATGACGGTTTCATGCGGGTCGTCGCCGACCTGATCCGGGGCGGGGCCGGGAGGCGTTCTCTCGCCCGCCGGCTTGGCGTGCCCGTCAGTACCGCGGGAAAATGGGTGTTGTCATACCGGTTTGGCGGGGAGGCGGCGCTCATGGGAGAACGCGAAGGCAACAGGAGATACGACTACGAGACGAAGCTCGCGGCGGTGCGCGACCATGTGGAGCATGGGCTGACGAAGGCCGAAGTCATGGAGAAGTACAGGATCGCGGGTCCCACCCCGTTGGAGCGCTGGTGCCGCGAGTACCGGTCCGGCGGCCCGGACGCGCTGCGTCCGAAACCGAAGGGCAGGCCCAGGGGCGCGAAATCCAAGCCGAGGCCGGCTCCCACAAGGGAACAGCTCCTTGAGGAGGAGAACGCGTACCTCAAGGCGAGGGTCGCGTACCTGGAAAAAGTCGACGCCCTGCTGGCGTGGAGATCGGCAACCGGGACAGAACGGTGATCGTCTCCATGCTGGCGGGGCTGGGACATCGGCTCCGGCACCTGCTCAGGGCGGCCGGACTGGCGAAAAGCACGTATTACCATCTTCTGTCGCATCCGGCCGCCGTGACCCGGCCGGACATCGAGCCGATGGTCGCCGAGATATTCGCGCGCACGCCCAACGGGTGCGGCCACCGGCAGATACGCATGTGCCTCGTGCACGAGTTCGGGGTGCGGGTGAGCCACAAGAGCGTGCTGAAGGTCATGAGGCGCATGGGCCTGGAATGCCGGATACGCAGGCCGAACCCGTACCGGAAATACAGCTCGTACCGGGACGAGACGGGCGCGAGGGCGGAGAACCTGCTGAACCGCGACTTCACGGCCGACCGGCCGTGGGTGAAGCTGGGCACGGACGTCACCGAGTTCAGGGTCGCCGACGGCAAGGCGTATCCGGCTCCCGTATACGACATGGGATCCAAGGAGATCGTGGCCCGGGACGTCAGCCGGCATCCCGACATGGCCCAGCAGCGGCGCCTGCTCGCCATGCTCGAGGAGAAGCTGCCCGAAGACGCCGACCCGATCCCGCACTCCGACATGGGCTGGCAGTACCGGCACCGGTGGTGGCGCGACCGGCTCGCGGGACTGAACATCCGCCAGTCCATGAGCAGGAAGGGCAACTGCATCGACAACGCCGCGACCGAGCAGGTGTTCGGCCACCTCAAGGACGAGTTCCACGCCGGACGCGAGTTCGCCTCATACGAACAGTTCAAGAACGAACTGGACGCGTACATCATCCACTGGAACACCAAACGCCGCCAGATACGACTGGAGGGACACACCCCGAAGGAATTCCGGAACATGTCCCTCACAGCCTAATCAGGTACCCTTAATAAACCACGTCCAACAATCGGGGCGCAGTTCAGGTATTCCAGTCAGGACCTTTTCGTGTTCTTGGCTCCCCTCTCTGAGAGGGAGCCAGAGTAAGGTAACGGCCTACTTCATCTTGCGCAGTCGAGGTTCGGCGGATTCCTTGGCACCAGTGATGCGGTACACGTCGAACACGCCATCAATCTTGCGCACGGCTGCCAGCAACGAGTTGAGATGCTGCGGATCGGCCATTTCGAAGCTGAACTGGCTGGTGGCCACGCGATCGGAACCGGTGGCGATCGTACCGGAAATGATGTTCACGCCATGGTCGGAAAGCACCCGTGTCACGTCCGAAAGCAGGTTTCGTCGATCCAGCGCCTCGACCTGAATCTTGACCATGAACAGGCCCTTGGTGCTGGTCCATTCGACTTCGACCACACGCTCAGGCTGCTTGTTTTTCAGATCGATCATGTTCTGGCAGTCGGTGCGGTGCACGGATACGCCCTGATTACGGGTGATGAAGCCGATGATATTGTCACCGGGCACCGGCATGCAGCAACGGGCCAGCTTGATCCACACATCGCCCACGCCCTTGACGGACACGCCGGTGGAGCTGCTGGAGGCCTTGCGTTCCATGGGCTTCAGCGGCAGGACTTCCTGCTCGACTTCCTCATCGACCTCGTCGGTACCCGCATCCTTGACCAGATGCGAGATGACGTTCTGCGTGGAGACCTGTCCGTCACCAATGGCGGCGAACACGGCGTCCGCGTTCGGGAAGTTAAGGTCGTCGGCCACACCCACCAGTGCTTCGGGCGTAAGCAATGTGTTGACCGGCAGATTGCGCTTGCGCATCGCGCGGGTCAGCTCGTCGCGGCCCTCCTCGATGGCTTCAGTACGACGCTCCTTGGAGAACCACTGACGAATCTTGTTGCGGGCCTTCGGACTCTTGACGAAGCTCAGCCAATCGCGTGACGGGCCGGCTGTATCGGATTTGGACGTCAGAATTTCGACGGTATCGCCATTATCGAGCGTGGTGTCGAGCGGCACCAAACGACCGTTGACGCGCGCGCCCATCGTACGGTGGCCCACTTCGGTGTGCACGGCGTACGCGAAGTCGACCGGCGTGGCGTGAGCGGGCAGGGATACGATTTTGCCTTTCGGCGTGAACACGTAGACTTCGGACGAGCCAAGGTCTTCCTTGAGCGAGCCCAAGAATTCGTTGGAATCAGGGGTTTCGCTGGTCCAGTCGGCGAGCTGCTGAATCCATTTGAGGTTATCGACCTCGGAAAGCTCCTGATTGTTTTCATCACGCTTTCGATCGGACTTGTCCGGCGAGCTCAGGGCGCGGCCGGCCTGGCCGTTTTCCTTGTATTTCCAGTGCGCGGCGATGCCGAATTCGGCGCGGCGGTGCATGTCCCAAGTGCGAATCTGGATTTCGACCGGCTTGCCACCGGGGCCCACCACCGTGGTGTGCAGCGACTGGTACATGTTGAGCTTCGGCATGGCGATGTAGTCCTTGAATCGGCCGGGAACCGGGTTCCACCGCGCATGCACGGCACCAAGCGCCGCATAGCAGTCCTGAATGGTGTCGACGATGATGCGCACACCGACCAAATCGTAGATGTTCGCGAAATCATGGCCGCGCACGATCATCTTCTGGTAGATGGAGAAGTAATCCTTCGGGCGTCCGGTGACGTATGCCTTGATGTTCTGCTCGTCGAGATCCTCGTTGATCTCCGCCAGAATCTGCTTCAGGTACACATCGCGCTGGCCGGCTCGGCGAGCCACCAGCACCACGATCTCGTTGTAGATCTTCGGGTAGAGCACCTTG
>OGZD01002166.1_pt1 | contig 12727 bp, 9 predicted proteins | sample 1576701 | NCBI WGS metagenome assembly OGZD01 (sample SAMEA3541487, study PRJEB24748) | human gut metagenome | biome: human gut; feature: human-associated habitat; material: faeces | place: China | collected 2012
GTAAAGGAGCCATAAAGACAGGGGTAATCTTTATCTTTTCATAGAGGAAAGATAACCAAAAACTTTTTCCCCCTTTACAGATTGCATAAATAATAATGGAGAAGAAGATGATGGCTGCTCCCGAAGGAACATTGAGATAGTATGAAATGAGCAGCCCGCCCAGGCAACTGAGGTAACCGATGCCCACAGACAGCCAGATGATGCGGTGAAACCTATGTGAAAAGAGATTGGCAGTCATCTGCGGGATTGTCAGCAATGAGATAACCAGCACGATGCCCACCATACGCAGGCAGGCTACGATAGTCAGCGCAATGAACATCATCAGTACATATTCAAAGGTCTGTACGGGTATTCCTTGCGAACGGGCGAATTCGCGGTCGAATGCCACATAGATTATCGGATGCAGGAAAAACGAGAAGAACAGGATAAGCAGTGCTGCCAGTCCGCCCAGCAGGGCGATGTCGCCAAATGTAATAGTCAGGATATTCCCGAACAGGTAGGCGGAGAGGTCGGGTGCAAATCCGGGAGACAGGAATGTGAATATGATGCCCAATGCCATTCCCAGTGTCCAGAATACCGCAATGGCAGAGTCCTCGCGCATGTCTTTCCGCTTGCTGAGCCATTCCACGCCGAATGCTGACAGTACGGAAAAGACCGCTGCCGACAGAATCGGTGAAATCCCCGCATACAGTCCCAGGCCTATACCGCCGAAAGAGGCATGCGTCAGTCCGCCGCTGATAAAAACCAGCCTCCGGGTGACGATGTACGTACCGATAATTCCGCAGACAATGCTTGCCAGCAGACTGCCGATGAGGGCATGTTGAAAGAATGTATATTGTAAAAGTTCCATGCGGCGGGGGTTAGTGGTTATTTCTTCTTTCTCCTACAATCAGGAATACTTCGTCTTTTATATTGTCGGGCAGTGCAATGCCGCGCAGTTGCAGGCTGCGCACCCACCCTGCCACGTCTTCCGACTGCATGGTGTAGAACACATCACGGAACTCATCTTCCTGTTCGGGCGTATACTCGTCGGGAGCGGTTCCGATGTATTTGTCCAGCTCCTCGTCGTCATAGTATTCTATCTTCTTGCTGACGGCGGCGAGCAGGCTCTCTTTTTCGCATACCTCGTGCTGTCCGCAACATTCCGCATCCACTTCCTGCACTTCGGGCATAGCGTCCAGTTCGCCATTGTCAATTTTCTTCTGGAGTCTGCGGTTGCGTACGGTTCCGGCTATGGCAGCTACGACGGCAAGGGCAATCAGGCTAATAATCAGTATCCACATACGTTCTCTTTCCTTGAAAAAAAAGTGTCCTTATACAATAGAACGGACAAAGATACACATTGTTTTCGTATCTGCCCGCTTTTGAACAGGCAAAAAGAAAGTGTGCCGGAATGCTTTTCAGCTGTCATGCAATCAGGCTGTCCGCAGCGGTGCGTCGGGCGATGTTAATGACAGATGATAAAGCCTGCTTGCTTCAAATCTTCCCAATAGCCCGGATAGGATTTGGATACTACCTGGGGTTCGTCAATCCTTATCTGCGGCAGTGCGATACAGGCGGGGGCAAATGCCATTGCCATGCGGTGATCTTCGTAGGTGGCGATAACGGGAGCGCTTTCGGCAGGGCAGCGTTCACCCTCCCACAGCAGGATGCTGTCCTGCTCGGAACGTACCGCATAGCCTAATTTACGCAGTTCGGCGATAAGGGCGGTGATGCGGTCGGTCTCCTTGATTTTGAGGCTTTGCAGACCGGTGAAGCGGAAAGGGATATTCATCAGGCAGCAAGTGACGACAAAGGTCTGCGCAAGGTCGGGAATATCTACCATATCTTCTTCAAGACGGTCAACGGGCGTCCCCGCGAGCGTGAGCCGCACCCCCTTGTCCGTGTATTCGGTGTGTACGCCCAGGCGGGAGAAAATCTCCGCACCGCGGCTGTCACCCTGGTAACTGTGGGGGAACAGTCCGAGCAGCTCTACCGTTTCCTCTTCATTCCCTTTCGGTGACTCTCCACTCCCCGTTTTCCGTTCTTCATTCCCCCTCAGCGCCAGTATCTGATACCAGTAGGATGCCGCGCTCCAGTCGCTCTCTACAGTGAACGGAACATCCTGGTAACCGCCGGGATATACAGTGATACTGTTTTCGGAACTCCATTCGGCATGTCCGCCGAAGTCCCGTATGAGCTTGAGGGTGAGGTCGATGTAGGGACGGGAAATGATACAGCCCGTAAGATGCAGGTGCAACCCTTGGGGAAGAACAGCTCCTATCATCAGCAGGGCGGATATATATTGTGAACTCACGTTTCCGGCAAGCGATATTTCACAGCCTTGCAATTCCGAACCGGTGATGCGCAGGGGCGGGAAGCCCTCATTGCCTGCGTACTCGATGTTTGCACCGAGCTGGCGCAGGGCGTCTGTCAGAATACGGATGGGCCGCTGCTGCATACGTTGCGTTCCGGTAATGATACGGACACCGGGCGTTACGCTGAGGTAGGCGGTGAGAAAACGCATGGCCGTCCCTGCCGCCATGATGTCTATATGTTCGGGATTGCCTTGCAGCGCACGCACCATGACGCGGGTATCGTCGCAATCGCTCAGATTGCAGAGTGTCTGCCTGCCATGGGCAAGGGCGTGCAGGATAAGCGCACGGTTACTGATACTTTTGGATGCCGGTAGCCGGATAGCGGCATGCATCGGTACATCGGGAGCGGAAACGGTATAACGCATAGTTGTATTTGTTAAGTTACGGTAGCGGATGACTTTATACTCCGCTTGCAAAAGTAAGACAAATCTTTGGGAAATGGAAACTGTTGGCTCCACATTCGTGCTTTTCAGAATACCGGATGCAGGCAATCGGCGGGCAGTTCCACTTCGCCCCAGTCTATCATTGCATTGAACAGGCGGACGGTGGAATAAGCCGGAAGTTCTTCCATGCGTATGTCCTTTTCCGTAAGAATACCTTTGTCCAGCAGTTCGGCACGTTTGGTCCCTTTCAGCAGAGGATGTTGCGGAGTATGCCAATGGCTGCCGTCAAAGAGGGCGATGTTGGCGATGCTGGTGTCGGTGAGCAGATGCCGGCGTACAATCAGAATATCATCATACGCGCCGCGCCGGGCAAACAACCGGTTGAGTGCACTGCGGTCGGTGCTTTTGCAGGCGTAGTCGATGTCGTCGGCCTGTATCAGTGCCAGTGAACGGACGGGGCGCAGGGTATAAGGGGTACAGGTCACTTCCTCGATGCCGTTTTGCCCGTACACTATACGCAACTTGTGTACGCCGCTTCCGGGAATGGCGGGCAGGTAGCCGGCCAGTTGCAGAGCGGGGCTTTCAGGCCAGAAGTGCGTACGGGTATCGTTCATTCTCCGTTCATGGTAAGCCGTGTTGCGCACTTCTCCGCAATCCACCCGTATGGTTTCAATAAATCGGCACATATATTTTCTGTATTACTTCGTTGTATTCGCTTTCCCAACGGCTTTGGGCGGTGATGCCGCCGCCAGCTTTGAAATAGAGCTGTCCGTCTTCCTGCTCGATGAAGCGTATCATGACGGCGCTGTCCAGCCGTCCGTCGGCGTAGCAGCCCATGACTCCGGTGTAGAATCCCCGTTCGTAGCCTTCCGCTTCGGCAATGATTTGCATGGTACGCGGTTTGGGAGCGCCGGTAATGGAGCCGGCGGGCAGCAGGCTGAACAGAATATCGCCGAGACGCTTTGTGTAATCGCCGGGCAGCATGCCGCATATTTCGGAGCTTGTCTGCAGGATAGGCCCTTTGTTGGTCTGCAGGCGGTCTATGTAGCGGTAGGACGCTACGGTGACGTGTTCGGAAACCATGCTGAGGTCGTTGCGTATCAAGTCTACAATCGTGGCATGTTCGGCAGCTTCTTTGGCATCGTCCAGCAGGATTGATTCGGCATGGGGCAGGGTGGCGTCAATCGTGCCTTTCATCGGAAAGGATTTTATCCTGCCCTCTTCCATGCAGACGAAGATTTCGGGCGAGAAGCAGACGAACCGGTCTTTCAGCCAGAGTTTGTACAGGGCGTGTGAATGCAGGAACACATCTTTCAGCGTCAGGTTGGTGCGGAGCGGCACTTTGCATGTCAGATTGGTCAGGTAGCTGTTGCCGCCCAGCAGGTTGCGCCTTACGGTATCGAAAGAACGGCGATAGTCGGCGGGAGCGGGCGGTGTGAATTCCCAGTCTATCGTTCCGGCATACCGGGCATCGGCATCAGGTGCATTGCCTGTTCCTCTGAACTGGTAGAGGCATACGGACGCATCTATCCCGTCGAGAGGTTCTACGTACGAATGTTCCTGCATGTAGTCGATAACAAACAGGAAGGGCGTACCGTTGCGCCCGAACGTATTCATCCGGGCAATAGCTGTTTCTTTATCCAGTGCTTTCATTGTCTTAAATCATTGTAGCTATGATTTGAATGGACAGTATGAGGAATACCATTGCAATGGGGTAGACCGTTGCGTATGCCACGCTCGGAATATTACTGTCGGTCATGGAATCGGCAGCCGCCAGACCGGGGGTACTTGTCATGCCGCCGGTAATGGTTCCCAAGAGGTCGAGAATACTGATTTTAAACACCATCCTGCCCACAATTACGGCTATCAGCATGGGAACCAGGGTAATGGCTGCGCCTACTCCGAACAGCAGCCAGCCGCTTTCCTGGAAGGTGGCAACCAGGTTCTTTCCTGCCGACGTACCTACTTCGGCGAGGAACAGCAGCAGTCCCAACTGTCGCAGCAGTTGGTTGGCAGGGCCCGACATCGACCAGATGACAGGACCCGTCTTGCCTATTGCGCTGAGGAACAGGGCCACTATCAGGATACCGCCCGTCAGTCCCGGTGAGAACGACAAACCGCCGGGAAAGGATATATTCAGTTTGCCGAACAGTACTCCGAGCACAATACCCATTGCAATCGGGAAGAAATCGGTATCGGACAGTTTCTTGGCGTTATTGCCCAAGAGGCGTGCCAGTCCTTTCAGTCCTTCCTTTTCGCCTACCACCGTCAGCTTGTCGCCGAATTTCAGCGCGAGGTCGGGCGAGGGGGCAAGGTCTATTCCGCTTCGGCGGACACGCGTTACGGTACAGCCGAAGTTCTTCATCAGGTTCAGGTCGCCCAGTTGCTTGTTTATCATATCCTTTTTGGTCAGCAGCAGAGATTCTATCTCTTGGGTGTGGCTGAGCGGGAGTTCCCCTTCTTCGCGTTCGCCCACCAGGGTGGCAAGCTGGTTCAGGGCTTCGTCACTGCCCACTGCCTGTATGTAGTCGTTTTCACGGAGTACGGTGTGTGCGGTGGGGATGGAGATTTGCTCGCCGTGCTTGTGGCGGGAGATTACAGCACCGGTTATGGCACGGGCATTGATTTGCATCAGGCTACGTCCGAAAACTACGGGGTTCGTGACACGGTAGATGCAGGTGAGCAATTCGGGAAACTGTCCGCGGCGCTCTGTCTCCAGGCGGCGGGCTTCCCGGTCGAGGTCGATGTGCATGATGCGGGGCAGCAGTTTCACGAACAGGATAACGCCGATTACTCCGAACGGATAGGCGATACCGTAGGCAATGGATGCCAGCGGCGAGTGGGTGCTGTCAATGGCAACGGCAAGTCCCGGCGTACTGGTAAGCGCTCCGGCTATGAGTCCCACCACGCTCGGCGTGTCGATGTCGAAGGCATATTTCAGTCCCGTTGCCGTAAGGGCGGCGGAGCAGATAATGAGCAGGGTGATGATGATGAGGGTCTTCCCTTTGCTCCGGAAGGAGTCGAAGAAGCCGGGTCCCGCCTGTATGCCGATGGTGAAGATGAACAGTACGAGTCCGAAGTTACCCAGCTCCTTGGGGATGATGACGCCGAAATGCCCGAATAGCAGGGCGATGAAAATAACGGCGGATACGTCGAGTGACAATCCTTTGATTTTAATCCTTCCCAACATGAAGCCGAGGGCTACGATGAGGAACAGGGCGAAATAAGAGGAATTGAGCAAGTCTGTGAACATAGGCTTTGATGAATTAGGTCTTTTCTTGGGAACAAAGGTAATGGAAAAAAGTTAGATAGGGAAGGCTATTTTCCTTTTCGGTTTTATTGCTTACCTTTGCAGGTTTTAAAAGAATGAAGAAAAACGTTTTATGGAAATTGATTTAACTACCCCCGCTTTGCTGTTTTCGGCAATATCTTTGATAATGTTGGCATATACCAACCGTTTTCTGTCCTATGCCGGTCTTGTACGTGCTTTGAAAGAGCAACATCAGAAGAGTCATTCGTCGGTGACGGCCGCACAGATTGCCAATCTGCGGCAACGGCTTTACCTGACGCGGTCTATGCAGGTAACCGGCATAGCAAGCCTGCTGCTGTGTGTGGTCAGCATGTTCTTTATCTATATCCGGCTTCATCTGGTATCGGTCTATATCTTCGGCCTGGCATTGGTGCTGCTGATTATCTCGCTGGCAATTTCGGTGTATGAGATTTATATCTCGGTGAAGGCATTGGAGATACATCTGAATGATATGGGCGATTGAAAAGGAGCTGCCGGAAGCCCCGACATATTGTTATACAAAAAAGAGGGTGTGTCAAAACTAACATTCGCTTGCTATTTGTTTCTTTTTAGGCACGGATTACACGGAAAACACAGATTTTCTTTGTTCTTTTTCCGTGAAATCCGCGAAATCCGTGCCTAAAAGAAATCATCATTTGTCCAGCTCTTTCAGCAATTCTTCTACGGCAACTTTCAGTTGGGTATCTTCACCCTTTACGATGGTTTCGGGCGAGTTGGCCACTTTGATGTCCGGTTCCAGTTGGCTGTTCTCCAGGTAGCTGCCGTCGGGCAGGCGGTAACCCACCACGGGGATGCCGAATACGAGCGACGGGTCTTGCAGACGCTCCCAGGATACGCTTGTCATGGTTCCCGGAACGGGCATACCCACCAGTTTGCCGATATTCCGGTGGCGGTACACCCACGGTGTGCCGTGTGCATTGGAATAGTTGGCTTCGCAGGTCACCATAATGGAAGGCTTGTTCCAGCGGCGGCTGGGCATGTCGCAGGCTTCGCGGCCGCGAACCACTTGCGTGAAGTATTTCTGGCCGCTGAACAGAATTTCGATGTCCTCGTGCAGGCGTCCGCCGCCATTGAAGCGGGTGTCGATGACGATGCCCTCGCGGTTGTTGTATTTGCCCAAAATGTCCGAGTAGACGGAACGGAAACTGTCATCGCCCATTGATTCGATATGAACATATCCCAGCCGTCCGCCGGACCATCTGTCCACATCTGCCGCACGTTGTTTCACCCAGCGGGTATAGAGCAGGGTATTCAGCGCGCTGCCGCTTATCGGAATTACCACCTCTTCCCAGCGTTCTTTGGTTTGCGGGTTGTAGAGTGAGACGAGGGTTTTCTTTTTGGCTTTATCATTCAATAGTGTGTAGTAATCCATTTCAGGGGTAATCTCTGTGCCGTCAATCTTTTCAATGATGATGCCTGCCTTTGCTTTGGTTGAGGCGTTATCGAACGGACCTTTCTCTATGACTTCGGCAATGCGCATCCCTTTGTCCCGGTAATTCCAGTCGAAAAGCAGTCCCAGACTGGCAGTCGGTTCGCTTTGTCCGGAAGCGTAGTAACGGCCGCCGGTGTGCGACACGTTCAGCTCGCCCAGCCATTCGCTCAACAGTTCGGCAAAGTCGTAGTTATTGTCTATATGAGGCAGGAACTTGCGGTAGGCGGCGCTCATGGCATCCCAGTCTACACCGTGCATGTCGGTGTTGTAGAAACGCTTCTTCTGCTGTTTGTACACGTGGTTGAACATATATTCGCGTTCCGCCGCCAAATCCATTTTGGCTTGTGCCCGGTAAGTGACAGGCTTCAGCTCATCGGATGCCATATTCATCTTCTGCATGGTTTTGCCGCCCAGCAGGAAAAGGTTCTTGCCGTCTTTGTCCATTTCCATGGAAGCCCAGCCGGCATCCATTTTGTGAAGCAGCCGGGTGTCTTTCTTGCGGAGATCCATTTTCCAAAGGTCGTAACCGCCTTCAAAGGCGGCAAAGTAATAAAGGGTCTCACCGTCTTTGGAGATGATGACGCTGCCCATGTCCGAGGAATTCGGGGTGAGGCGTACCATGCGGTCTTCCATGTTTTTCAGTTCTACGGTGATGTCCTTTACCTGAGCCTTGTCATCGTCCGCGGCTTTTTCTTGTCCTGCATCTTTCTTGCTGCCTTTCTTACCTTTGGCAGTGTCCTTGCTTTGCGCTTTTTTCTGTTCGGCTTCCAGCTCCTTGCGCAGTTCGTAGTCTTCCTTGCTCAGGCAGTATTTGTCGTAGGCGTCCTGATTGAGGAAAACGAGCATGGCATCGTCCTGCGAACCCCATGAGGCATGAGCACGCATGCCGTAACGCTCCGTCTTGAAGAGAATGGCATTGCCGTCGAGGGCAAAACGGGGCGAACCGCTCATGTAGCCGCTGTTGGTCAGGTTGATGATGGGGCTGTTGCCCTGTGCGCTGACAAGACCTATATCGGAATACGGGTCGTGCCTGTTACCGATGAATTCGAGGGTGAACCATTTTCCGTCCGGCGACCAGGCATAGTCGAATCCGCCGTCTGTGCTGTGCCAGGTGGAGCCATCGGTAATCTGGCGCACTTTCTTCGTATCAAGGTTCACCACCATGAGGCGGGTACGGTCTTCTATGAATGCCAGCTCTTTACCGTCGGGCGAGAATTGCGGGAAAGCACGCTCAACGGTGGCTGACGGCAACAATGCCTCTTCTTCTACAATGGTGGCGTTCGGGAAGTTGGGGTCTTCCTTGCGGACTATTTTGGCAAGATACAACTGCCAGTTGCCGTTGCGCTCACTGGCATAAGCCAGCGTGCGGTTGTCGGGTGCGAAAGACAGGCCGCTTTCACCGGCAGGGGTGTGGGTTATCTGTTTGGTTGTGGCATAGTCTGCCGAAGTGACGAACACTTCGCCACGGGCGATGAATGCCACTTGCTTGCCGTCCGGCGAAACGGTTGCCGAGGTGGCTCCGTTGGTAAAGGTCAGGCGGGCTGTATCGGGCCGGTCGTCGCGGATAATCTCTATTTGTACTTTTTGCGGGGCGGCGCCATCCTGCTGGGTATATATTTCACCGTCGTAACCATAGCACAATGTTCCGTTGCCGCTTATGGAGAGGAAGCGCACGGGATGGGTCTTGAAACTGCTTACCGCTTTTACCGCTTCGGGGTGTGCCGGCTGTAGGGAGTACACATTGAACGAACCGCCGTTGCGCTCGCTCAGGAAGTACAAGGTCTGTCCGTCCGGCGAGAGGACGGGGTTGCGGTCTTCGCCCGCGTGGCGGGTGAGGTTGGTGTGCTTCTCTGTACGGCAGTCGTACATCCATATGTCACGTGTAATGGAAGAGGTGTGGTGCTTCCGCCACTGGTCTTCAAATCCTTTTTGGTCTTGGTAGAAAAACATGTCGCCCGTTTTGTCGAAGCAGAGGGCTTCGGCGGGAGTGCCCAATACCTGTTCGGTGCGTCCGCCGGTTGCGGGGACTTTATAAAGCTCGGTCATGGCAGGACTGGGGAAGAGCGCACTTCCGGCCGGGTCCTGTATGGCGGCGGAGAAAAGGATGTACTTGCCGTCGGGCGTGAATGCGGAAGGGATTTCTCCTGCCGAGTTGGTGGTCAGGCGTTGTGCCGCACCGCCATCGGACGGCATTACGAATACGTCGAAATTTCCTTGCCTGTCGCTGGCAAACGCTATCTGTTTGCCGTCCGGCGACCATACGGGAGACGATTCGTAAGACTCCTGCGTGGTGAGCTGTGTGGCCGTACCGCCTTTTGCGGAAACTTTGTAGATGTCTCCCTTGTAACAGAAAACGATTTCCGTGCCGTCGGGTGAAATCTGTATGTCGCGCATCCAGAGAGGAGTTGCGGCATAGGTGGTGAGGGTAGTGAAACCCAGTGTGAGATAAGCAAAAATTTTCTTCATATCGGATAGGATTCTATTAATATTCTTGGGGGGGGATTGAAGCCCTTTTTCGGTGAGACAGTCTTTCGCGGCTATTTGATACCTCTTGCTTTGTAGATTATCTCTTTGGCATTGTTGATATCCTGGAGTTTCTCTTCGGCGGCGCGTTTGATGTCTTCTCCCAATGTGGCTACCCGGTCGGGGTGGTGCTTCAGTACCAGTTTGCGATAGGCGGCACGCACCTCCTCATCGGTGGCTGTAGGAAGAATTTCCAGAACTTTGTAGGCAGCTTCCAGGGAGTTGCCGCCCAGGTTGAGCATGGATTCCACTTCTTTTTCGGACAGTCCCATATAGGTTGCCACTTCTTTCAGCGCTTCTATCTCTTCGCGGCAGACGTTGTTGTCGCTCCGGGCTATGTTGGCAAGGAATCCCAGCAGTTGCAGGCGTTCCTCGTATGTGAGGTTGGCGGCTATCTGCCTGCCGCAATCACGGATGGTCTGTCTGAATGCGAGAGGATTCTGCATGTCCATTCGCTTGCGTTGCTCGAAGAGGTTGAGCAATATCCGTTCGCCTTCGCCTACTGCCGCAACGCCGAAGTTGGTCCGTAGGAAATTGCGGACATATTCCATTTCACTGTGCATGATGCGTCCGTCTGCCCGTATGATGTACGAGGCCATTACCAGCATCGAAAAAAGAAAACTGTTCCGTTGCCCGGCAAAGACATCTTCCTCAGTCTGCCCGTTGCCATAGTCTGTCGTATAACTTGCAGTATTGCCACCGAGCTCTATCAGCGACCCGAGTGCATATCCTGCCAATGCGCCGAGCGGTCCGCCTGCCATGAAGCCGATGATACCGCCAATCCATTTTCCTGCTCCCATAATTTTGTTCTTTTATCTGCAAAAATAGCAATTCTTATCCGAATAAGAGAAAGGGGTTAAAAAGAAAAACGGTCGTCACTCGTCACTTTTAGTCTCTATCCCTTTGTGGGAGAGCGATACAGACGTGGTGACACGGACGGCGACAGGTGACGACCAAATTCGGTCGTCACGGGAAAAGGCTCTTTTTATCCGTCTTTCAGTTCTTAATCGTCCTATAATCAGTGTGTTATTGTTTAAAACAAGATTTCCTGCATTTGGGGAGATTTTGTTCATATCAGGGGCTAAAAAAGGTTAAACCGTGACTTTGCCTCCCGAATGCGTAAGATAAATGTGATGTTGCCTTGTTGTTTTTCCGCTATTGCATCTTGTATAATGTTGCAACAGCATGTAGTATTCCTCGTTTTGCAGTTGCGGGCTGTAGAGCCCGCAGTTGCAAACCCTGCGGTTCGCAGTTGGCAACCGCAGGGCCCGCAACTGGAAAACGGGGTTTTTATTGTGGTACGGCTACATTTATCATGCTGCTTTTCAACAAAAAAGAATAAGGAAAGTGCTGTTTTTGTGTGGGAAAAACGGGTTAGGCTTAGGCAAAAGAGAATGGAAGAAGCGGGGATTTTTTACGTTGAGCTGTTGTTGTAGATTTATTTTATTAAACTTGTAGCAAAGCATTGATTTTTCAGAAACTACAGACATTACTGCATCAATCCACCTTCAACAAAGAAAACGACTTCATTCAGCCGTTGTTTATTTTTTTTCTCGTCTTTAAAAACAGCAGGAATATGTAACACATTATCTTGAATCAGATTATCCATTAAATACCACATAACCTCATGGTACAAAATCACCATTGCTGTTTTTTCATCACTTATATTATATTGGGTTGCTATATTGCTGCAATTACTTTTAAGTTCAGAAGAAATGGAGTCAACCAGCTTTTTGATAATGTGATGAAAACGGTCTTGCTGTTTTTTTATAATAGGAAATTGTATATCCCCGTTACTGTTTGTCAAGCCATAAGGTATGAGTTTAGAAATAAGTTGTGGATTGTTTATTTTCCCAAATTTGGATATTTCTTCAGCACTTTCATCCATCGTTTTACTGCTTGGTGAGACTTCGCTGTTGAGATAGGTTAGTATAAAATTCATATCACCAAAGCCATTTGTTCCGAATTTAAGGTCTTTGCGTGGCTCATATAAAACCCAGTAGCAACCACTCCAACCAGCATGATTGTTTATCTCATCGAATAAGACCAGTTTAGTCCACATCCTACCATCCAAAAGATATGAAAACACCAATGAGAGTGCGTTATTTTCAAATCCCATCTCCTTGATTGTATGTACGAGAGAGACAAAATCACTCTTAGTGTTTGAATACATAGATTTCGCAATCTCCTTACTGATATTTCTTAAAGAGGTTGTCTGTTCTTCGTCAAGAATAGGAATTGTGCATTTCCATTTTCCTTTGGTTCTGTCAATTAGTCCTCCTACTTCCAATAATAATAATTGGCTGTCAGAACACTTAACTCCCATTTTAAGAAGTTCATTTAGGGTGTGAGGCGTTCGTAGATTATATATTATTTCCCAATTATTATCTGCAAGAACATAGTCTTCCGGTTGATGTCCACTTACAGCAACGAATTGCGTAGCTTCCCACTTCTCATAAGCTCGGACATTAGTCTGAGCTTGTATTCTTGGTAATGAGATTGATAGCAAAAAGATTGTTAAAACAGAAAGTTTGAATTTGTTCATCATAATAAATTTAATTTATAATTCAGTGTTTACGTATATTTTTCCGAAAGTTTTTGCTCGTCACGTATCCGGCATAGCTCCCGATGTACTTTGGACCCGTAAAAATCTACTGACCCACGATTTGGGGTCAATGTAAAAACCTGAGGGGTAAATTTATAAATTGTTATCTTTGTCTCC
>OGZD01002191.1_pt1 | contig 12614 bp, 16 predicted proteins | sample 1576701 | NCBI WGS metagenome assembly OGZD01 (sample SAMEA3541487, study PRJEB24748) | human gut metagenome | biome: human gut; feature: human-associated habitat; material: faeces | place: China | collected 2012
AATCATATCTGGAAAATAAAACCAGTGGCGCAATGAGAATGTACTGGGTTTATGGACCAGACCAGAAAGATATTACAATTATCGGACTGGAACCACATCCGGAAGATAAGAAAAATGGCGCATACGACCGAATTTCACTGTCGGATTTGTAGAATAAAACTGAATATGGAATTTAACACGAGCAGTTAGTCTATGAAAAATAGGTTAGCTGCTTTTTTCATGCAAAAAAAGGAGGTGTCGTGTATGGGATATGCACGTAAAGATGTAGAGAAAACAAAGAAAATAGCAAAGAAATTTGTCCGCTATCAGGAAGGAGCAGAGCTTTACAGCATTGGACTGACAAAATTCCAGGAGCTGGCGAAAGAGGCCAAAGCAGTGTATAAGATTGACAAAGTTGCTCTTGTAAACTGTGAGATATTTGAAAAGTATCTGGAGACATTCCGGATTGCGTAGGGAAGAAAAATTGTGGAAGGACGAAAAACAGGGATTGACTTTTTGTCATACGAAAATTATAATGAGGGTGTGGAGGAATAAGAACAGATATGGCGAAGACAGGAAGACCAAAGTCGGACAATGTAAAAAAGAAAGTATTGAGTATCCGGGTGGAAGATTCTATGTATAAGCGTATTTGTGATTATGCCGGAAAACACAAAATGACTGTGACAGAAGTTGTCCTGCAGGGACTGGAAAAAATATTGAACAGACCTGAATAACATGAAGTCCTTCCTTTATTTGAAGGAGGATTTTATATGGCACAGACAAGAAAAGATCTGCGAGGCAGAGTCTTGCGGAAAGGTGAATCACAGAGACGTTCCGATGAGAGGTATGTATATACTTATACAGATCCACTCGGAAGGCGTAAGTATGTTTATGCACAAGACCTTGTAACACTTCGGGAAAAAGAAGCACAGCTTATGAAAGATCAGATGGACGGTCTGGATATTTACGTTGCAGGAAAGGCGACTGTAAATTTTGTATTTGACCGTTATATGAGTCTCAAAAGCAATCTGAAACCGACAACCAAGAGTAATTATCTTTATATGTATGACCGATTTATCCGGGACACATTTGGAAAGCGGAATATAGCGGAGATCAAGTATTCTGATGTAGTGCAGTTCTACAATCACCTGATTGAGAAGCAGGAATTGCAGATTAACACATTGGAAACAGTTCATACGTTATTACATCCAACTTTTCAACTGGCTGTGAGGGATGACATTATCAGAAAAAATCCTACGGATGGAGTCATGGCAGAATTAAAGAAAAATTTGGGTATGAAAACCGGTGTGAGACATGCACTGACAATTCCACAGCAGAGAGCATTTATGGAATATATTGCCACGCACCCGATTTACTATCACTGGTGGCCGATTTTTACCGTTTTTCTTGGAACAGGTTGTCGCATCGGTGAAGTGCTGGGATTAAGATGGGAAGACATCAATTATGAAAAGCGGATCATCAGCATCAATCATAATCTGACGTATTATCCGGTAGGAGAAGACAGGGCGTCAGAAAATCACATTTCAACGCCGAAAACAGAAGCTGGTATGCGTACAATTCCCATGTTGGACACAGTGAAGGATGCTTTTGAAATGATCTGGGAAGAGCAGAAAGAAAATGGCTGGACAGACGCAGAGATTGACGGGATGACAGGCTTTGTTTTCTGTAACCGTTATGGAAATGTAATGAATGCTCAGTCAGTCAATCGGGCAATCAAGAGAATATCTTCTGCCTATAATGCAACGGAAGAGGTAGAAGCTAAGAAAGAGCATCGGGAGCCGGTGCTGTTGCCGAACTTTTCAGCGCACAGTTTGAGACACACATTCTGTACAAGGCTTTGTGAAAGAGAAACCAACCTGAAGGTTATCCAGTCGATCATGGGGCATAAGGATATCCAGACCACTATGGATATCTATGCAGAAGCGACAGAGGAGAAAAAACAGGAAACATTTGAACATTTGGCTGCAACAATGGATGTATTTTAAGAAGGGCTTATGAACCCTTTCATCTGACAACAGAAATAACCAAATGACATCAAATTGACAACAGATATGATTTGACAATGATTCATCATGAACAGTGATGAAGAGAAGACAATTTAATAGAAACAGTACAGCGAAGCGTTATGAATGGTAACGAAGAAAAGCTAAAAAAATTCCCGACAATGAAGTCACTGGATGCTGATAAGAAGGGGAATAAGGCATCTGAGAGCACTGTAAAAGAAAATTGCGACCAGATTGCGACCAAAGAAGAGAAAATTGATTTTTCTAATGTAAAGATTGAGCCTTTATTTGAAGAAGAGGTAGACTTTGATACATTCAGTAAGTCAGATTTCAGAGCTGTTAAGGTTAAGGAATGTGTAGCAGTACCGAAGAGCAAAAAGCTTTTACAGTTTACGCTTGATGATGGAACTGGTGTTGATAGAACAATCCTTTCTGGTATTCATGCATACTATGAACCAGAAGAATTAGTTGGAAAGACATTGATTGCAATTACGAACCTTCCACCAAGAAAGATGATGGGAATTGAATCTTGTGGTATGTTACTTTCAGCAGTTAATAATCTGAAAGATTCAGAGGATGAAGAACTGCATCTTATTATGATTGATAACCATATTCCGGCAGGAGCAAAATTATATTAATAATATAACAATAGAGGGAACATGCTCGATATAGTGTAAGAAAAATATAAGGAGGATAGAAGAGAGTTTCTATCCTCCTTGCTTTTTTGAGTATAACATTAATACATAAGAGACAAATCTAAAAATGATAGAAAATAGATATCTTGGTGATTTAATCAACAGTAATTAAAAATGAAAAGTTAAGAAGTATAAAATAGCAGGCATAAAAATGTCTGCTATTTTTTCGAATTCTGGGAATTGTCTTCATCAGAGTCTTCAAGTTCGTTGAGAGCATATTGACAGGCTTGAATAACAAATCCAGAAAAGCTTACCTCTTTTTTTGCGATTGCGGTGTTTATTTCATCGATTAGATCTACTGGAAAACGTATCGTTTTATTTTCTGATTCTTTCTTATCGGGTTTTAGTTTGAATGCCATATTGATAATACCTCCATACATCTTATATGATACGTGAAAGTTCGTAATTTTAATGCATTGCAAAATAAAAATAATATGCAATGCATATTGCAATTTATAATGCAATGCATTAATATGTATATTATAGAATTACATAAGAAAGAGAGGAACGAGATATGTCAAGAACCAAAAAGGCAGGGATTTTTTTTGCTGTAATGGCAATACTCATGATAGTTCTGGGAGTTAATGATCGAGATGCAGAATTTTTAACTACCGGTATCGGAATATGCGTGGTTATAGGACTTATAGCATATTACCTTCAAGGACGCAAAAAGAGATGCCCTTCATGTAAAAAATTATTTGCTTTACAAAAAGTAGAAGAAAAGGTAGTGTCTGAGGAGGAAGTGTATGTATTGATGAACAATAATGTGCGTAATAAAGATGGTGAGATAACGGGAACTGTAGAACAACGTGTACCGGGTATTCGAAGAACATTTGATGAAGAATTTGTTTGTAAACACTGCGGAGAACATGTCCACCGCACATTTTATAAAGATATTCCTAAGATTTAAAGTAATGTGCCTTATAATACCGATTTATTCCAAAAAGAGATTCTGGTCGTTAGCCGAATCTTTTTTTTGACAAAGAAAGAGGAGAAAATGAGTAATACAGTAAATAACAATTCAGAAGATATCAATGAAATAGATATGTTGAAGTTTATAAAAAATTGCCTAGAGTCGGTTACAATAAATGAATCACATAAAAGAATTACAGAATATCTTTACAATTTTTTTGTTAGACAAAAAGAAAACTGTGAAAAACAGATTGGGAAAGTACCGAAGAAACAAATGTCTTGTTTTCCGATATCATGCATGATTGAATTAGGAGTAAAAATTTTTGTTGGTATGGTGGTGGCACAGTTTGTTGCGCTAATGATATTCGGATCCCGAACAGAGGGCATAGAAGTGTTGGGGAATATTATTATGTTGTTAATATTCCTTGGTATGTTGATTTTGCCATTTGCAATCCCAATTTATAAAAAGACACAAGAAAAGAAAAAAATAGAACAAGCTTATTTGCAAGAGTGTGAAGAACAAGCTCGTTTAGAAAAGATTGCAAATAAAAAAATATCTATATTGAAAGAAAATATTAACATAGTAACGAAGGTATATAAGCATTGTACAGAACGATTAAAGGAACTTTATTCTTATCAATTTGTTTATAAAAAATATCAATCATTAGAAGCATGTTGCACAATTATGGAGTATCTAGAATCTGGAAGGTGTGATGAGTTAAATGGAACATATGGAGCATATAATAAATATGATTCAGAAGTAGCATCGGGAAATATTATAGAACATTTATCGGGCGATGACCTGTCAGATTTGGATAAGGGGGGTGAACTAAGAAATCAGTTATCTAAAAACCAAATTTCTTTATTGGAAGAAGCAAATTATATAATAACTTGGGTGAAAGGAATAACAGCAGAGTATGATTCGTTGAAATTCGATGAATTAGATGAAACAGATATTAGTGATGTTGTAAAAAAATCGCTATTAACGCAATGGGCAGATATCGTACTTGAAGAAATGGAAGAAGAGGAAAACGAAATAAACTGTTAATAGTAAAAAGTACATAGCTAAAGGAGAAGAAAAAGTAATGAAAAAGAAGATAATAGGTATTGCTGTATTAGTGCTTGCGGTAATGGTAGGAGTAATAGGATATTTTGCTTATCAAGAAAATGTGAAGCAAAAAAATATAAAAACACAGATTGGAAAGATAGAGTCCGTTCAAAAAGAATTTAAGAAAAGTTCAGACAGAAAAAGAAAATTCGAGTTATTGAAAACAACATTAAAAGAACAGAAAAAATATGAGAATGATAAGGAGCATTATAAAAAGATTTCAGATGAATATACAAAAGTAATATCGAAGATGCAGAGAACTTTTATCAATGAATATGACAATACATATAAAGATAGTGTAATAGAAGACATTGAAAACAATACAGATAGTTCGATAATTACGACAAAGAAAGAAACACTTAGCGAATTAGCAAAAACAATTAACACAGAGAAAGAATATACATTCAGTAACGTGAAAGATGCAGAAAAATATGAAAATAAAATTAATGATTTGATTAATACATATTCTGATAGATTAAACAAAATAGAGGAAGATAAAAAGGCGGAAGAAGAAGCAAAACAGAAGGCAGAAGAGGAAGCAAAACAAAAAGCAGAAGAAGCTAAAAGTAAGACACACTATGAAACGGAGTATTTTTCGGTTGATGTACCAGAGAGTTGGGCGGACAAGTGGACGGTAACTAAAGAAGATAAGGCAGTGGATACTTTAGGAGGCAAGACACTTTATTGGTGGATATACCATTTTTCGTATGACCCAGGAGAAGAGGATTATGGAGGAGGAGCCGATATATATGTTCTTGATATGAGCGATACAAGTGTGCCTATCACTTACTATGGAAGTATGATGCCGGAAGAAGGAGGGGATGCAATAGGTGAGACGTCCTTCGGATGTTATGAAGTTTTTAAATATGAGGTCGCTGCCGGTTTCTTTTGGGATAACGGGCAAGGGGCAACAATTACTCTGAAATAGAGTGTGTATTAAGGAGCAAGTTGTTAAAGTATATTTGGGTGATATAGAACAGGAAATGGAACTGAAAACTAATTAGTTCCATTTCTTTTTTTTGTTTTAATGATTAAAAATGTTTGAAAGCTGGAACATACTATTTTATAATTGTCAAGGTTGAAATTTGAACCAAAGTAGTACAGAAATAGAAATGCGCAAAGATAAGAGAATGTTTATACTAATATCATAAAATAAAAACAAAGGAGGAAGCAGTAATGTTTGAATCAAAACTGTTCAGTGAATTATGTGATGAAGCTAAAAAAGAGGAGGTATTCAACGGAAAGCGTGTACATAGTAAAGAAGAAGTATATCAAGAAGTGGCGGTACTTTGTAATATGTCACCAGAAACTGTTAGAAAATGGGCATGTGAAGGTTCAAAAGGTCCTAGAGATAAACAAACTCTTGAACGCTTAGAGGAAATATTCGGAAAAGAGTTTGTAAAGAGAACTGGAAAATATCCGATAAAGAAGTATTCAGAGCTTACAAAGCAAGCAATTTTATCGATATACAGTACAATGTGTGATTTCTTCTCCTGTGAAGATGAAGAAAGGGAAGAAATTTGGTGGAAGGTTATGGGTGATATAGAAAAATCAAGACTTATCATTCCTAGCGAAGAATACGAGAAAATAAAAAAATATCTTCAGGATAATCTTAAAGATATGGTGTTTGATGAAGAAAAAGCATTCCCGGGATTGTATTCAGAAGAATTTGGAGTATGTGATGAGGAAGGAAATTTTGTGGTTCATTATGAAAAAACCAATGAATTTTTGAGTAAATATATAAAGATTGTGAATGATAAGGAAGAATCGTTTAAAGAGTTTATGATTAAAAACTTCTCAGAGTATTTTTAGAATATAGATTAGAATATGTCTGAAAAGCAACTACAGGAGATATTCAAAGAAGGATGTTTTTGAATATCTCTTGTTACATTGAGAATTTCAATAGCCAATTTTAGGATGATAATATACGGCAGAACATTTCTATGTTCTGCTTGATTAACCTTATACATGAATGAGAAGCCAAGTCAATAGGTGCATTTATGCACGGCGAAAGCCTTTACTGTTGACTTGGTTTTTCATTTATGTATTTATTGTGAAAGTAACTACTGGAATGGCAGTTATTGAACAATCTAAAATACATTAGATATATCTAGCATAAAGGGTAAAGTTTAGGTATAATTGGTCTTTTTTTTGAAATGTAAAAAATAAAAGAAGGAAGTACAATATTATCGAAAGGTACCTGATATGCAAATGTACAACTTGGCATTTGTAAATATTTGAAAAGGAGGAATGGAAAATGGTAGTACAAGTTGTGGGAAAGCAAGAAATGTCTTTTGAGACCAAAGATGGTTCACATATTGATGGCACAAATTTATTTGCTCTTACTTCAAATCCAAACGTAGATGGATTTGAAGCTATAAAAGTATTTGTTCCAAGAACAATAGATATTCCGAAAGGATTAGAGATAAATAAGAAAGCAAATATTGACTTTAATCATAAAGGAAAAATTGTAGGCATCAGTCTCGTTCAATAAAGAATGACATCGATAGGTTTAGCTACCCTATCGATGTTTCAATAAAGGAAAAATATGAGTTGCTTAATGAAATTAAGAGGTAATAGGGGAAATCCTATGGATATTTTGAAGAAAGGAAGTTCGATATATGAATAATGAACAATACAATAAAGAACGGCATAATCGGAAGAAGCAACTTTATCGTTTGGTCTTGGGAGTTCAACAATTTCTAAATTATCCAATCATAAATCTTGTGTGGATCCTTTTTGTTATTGGAGTGATTTGCTTTGTGAAATGGGAACAATTTTTGATTTCGAGTTTTGAAATCCCTGTTTTGCTAGATGGAGTATTTAAAGGATGTATGAAATTTTTAGAAGTGTTTTTCCCGATAATATGTGTGGTTGGAATTATTCAATTTGTAGGATATATAACAGCAATGAAAGATGAAGCTGATTTAAGTATTGTCTTTTGTAATAAAAGAAATGCAAAAAGTCAATCGCCTATTCTAAAACACAAGAAAAGAGATAAAAAATCGGGAGTAATAAAACGAGAATTTTATACTACAACTCCAATGGAGCAATGGAAGGAAAAGAAAGAAGCTATTTGCGATAGAATGGATATTCATTTAATCGGTGATATTACATATGGTGGGAGAAAAAAGAATAAAGGAAATCATATCTATTTTGAATCTGCCAAAGGCAGGAAACCAGTAGAAAGAGGTGTTTTGTATGACGATACCTTCTGATGAATTGCTTATCGGTTATGATTATGATGCATGGTATGGATATGCTAAAAAAATACCTGTATGCGTAGATGTATCCGCCAAAATTAATAGTCATGCACTAATATGCGGGATGTCTGGTTCTGGTAAGTCGTATTTAATCAATCAATATTTGGCTCGTATATGTTTGCGTGACGGAGAGGATTCAATAGTTTACTTTGCAGATTTTAAGCAGGATGATAGTTTTTCACATCTTAGAGGGTGTCCTCGATATTATCCATATGATAAAACAATAGAGGCATTGGATGAAGTATATGATATCATGCATAAGAGGCAATGTGGGGAAGATACTTCGAAATATTTCGTGACACTTATTTGGGATGAGTATATAGCCAATATACTGTCAATTTCTGGAAAAGATAAAAAGAAAGCAGGGGTCGTTATGAATAAAGTTTCGGAAATAATTATGCTCGGACGCTCTCTTTTTATAAGACTCATAATAGCTACCCAGCGCCCCGAGGCTTCCGGCTTTCCGTCTGGGTCAAGAATAAATTTTGGTCAAATCATTATAGTGGGAGCATCGATAGAAAGTGTATATTCTATGCTTATGCCAAAGGAGTTGATAGAAGAGGTAGGTAATCGGAAATTTCATGCTGGCGAAGGTGTTATGTTATGGCAGGGTTCAGAACTTAAGTTTATAAAAGTGCCTGTAATAAGAGATGAAGAAAAAATGAAGGCAATATGTATTAATGCACTTACGAGGCAATAACCAGAAGCGGTGGCGGTGGCGAAGCCACAAGCCATCCGCAACAGGGTTGGCTTAGTATTACCCAACCCTGCACAAACAGGTGCATTCCTTGTATTTACAGGCTTTATAGCATGTTCACAAGTTTGCACATAATGAACAAGGAGGGGATAAAAATAAAGGATACTCAGAGCTTTATGTATCAGCTTACAATTAACGCTCCGATGGAAAAAGGATGGACACATAAACATATATTAGATGTGCTACGTGGAAATTTTAAAACGCTTGTATATGTCTGTATGGCAGATGAGCAGGGAAGTTGCTTTCATACACATATATTTGTTGTGTTTGCATCAAGAGTTCGGTTTAGCATGGTAAAACGTTATTTTGAAGAAGCGCATATAGAAAAATGCAAAGGTTCGGTATCTGATAATGTAAATTATGTAAAAAAGACTGGTAAATGGGAACTAGATGAATCAAAACAGGAAAAGAAAATAGAAGGAACATTTGAGGAATATGGAGCACAACCGCCAGATAGTAAAGGAAAGAGAAGTGATATGTCAGAGCTTTATCAGATGATACTTGACAACATGACAAATGCTGAAATACTGGCGCAAAATCAAGACTATATACTCAATATCGAAAAAATAGATAAAGTTAGAACAACAATATTGACAGAAAAATATAAAGAGACAGTCAGACTGGATTTGAAAGTGGTTTACATTAGTGGAGCTACCGGAACAGGAAAAACTCGTTTTGTACTAGAACAAAATGGATATTCAAATGTTTATCGTGTGACAGATTATGCTCATCCTTTTGATAGTTATAACTGTCAACCGGTAATAGCGTTTGAAGAATTTCGTTCATCGATGAGAATCAGTGAAATGCTTCTATACTGTGATATTTATCCTATTGAATTACCTGCACGTTTTTCTAATAAATATGCTTGCTATAATTCTGTGTATATTCTTTCTAATTGGTCTTTAGAAAAACAGTATGCAGAAGTACAAAGAGAAGATAAGGAATCTTGGGAGGCTTTCCTTAGAAGAATTCACAAAGTAGTTATATATTCAAAGGACGGAAGTATTAAGGAATATGATTCGGTAAGGGCATATTTGGATAGAGATGAATTTGTTGAGATAGACGATGATGTAAAAGTACCTTTTGATTGAAGGGAGTGATTGTTATAGATAAAAAATGTGTTCCTTTGTGGGAAAAAGCAAATCTAACACTTGAAGAGGCATCTTTGTATTATGGAATCGGTCAGAACAAACTTAGAGAATTAACTAATAGTGATAATTGTCCTTACGTTATCTGGTGCGGAAACAAACGTCTTATAAAACGTAAATTATTTACTGAATATTTAGAAAAGATGTATTCTATTTGATGTGTGTATGACGAGAAGATAATAGTCTAAAAGCTGATGTTAGCAGAATAAGTCTTTATTCTGCTTGTCTAAGAAAAACCACTGTATGAAATCGTGTCAATGGGGCATTTTGCCGGCGTTAGCCTTTACCATTGATCTCGATTGAATACTGTGGTAGGTGGAAAGCGACTAAAAAAAGAAATGGATATTGTTTGGTTTTTATAAACTGTAATTTTGATAGAGAAGATGTAACTTTTAGTAGACAATGAGGACACGTTGAAGCTATAATGAGCTTGAGCGTGTTCTCTTTGTTGTTATGAAAGGAGATTTACATGGCAGTAGAGAGACGCAAGGACAATAAAAATAGAGTTTTGAAAGAGGGCGAATACCAGAGAAGTAGCGGAACTTACGAGTTCAAATGGAGAGATAAGCGTGGCGGTCGACATTCGATTAGTGCGACTACGCTTGAAAAATTAAGAGAAAAGGAATTAGACGTACTTCGTGATGTTTTAGATGGTGTCAGAGCAGATAAAAATAATCTTACCATCAATGATTTGTATAATAGTTGGATACAGCTTAAGCGAGGGTTAAAAGATAATACTTTTGCAAATTACAAATATATGTATAGCATGTTTGTTGAACCTGATTTTGGCAAGAATAGGCTTGTTGATTTAAAGCGTTCAGATGTCAGAGGATTTTATAATTATTTGGCAGATGAAAGAAATGTGCAGGTTAATACAATTGATAGTATTCATACTGTACTACATCAGGTATTAGAACTTGGTGTGGAAGATGATTATCTTAGATATAATCCTTCTGATAATGCTTTAAAAGAACTTAAAAAAGCTCGGAATTTTCAAACTGAAAAGAGGAGAGCTTTAACAGTTCAAGAACAGGAATTATTTGAGAAGTTTCTTGGCAGACAGGGACAGTATCATAGATGGTATCCTATTTTTACTATCATGCTGTGGACTGGAATGCGTGTTGGAGAAATTACAGGTCTTAGATGGTGTGATATTGATTTGGAAGAAGAAATAATCAATGTAAATCATACATTGGTTTACTATTCTACCAGAACAGAGGCAGGACAGATATTTGCAATCAATACGACTAAAACAAAAGCAGGAGAAAGAACAATTCCAATGCTTCCGATAGTAAAAGAAGCTTTTCTTATGGAAAAGAAATATCAAGAAGAATGCGGAATAAAAAGTGTAGCTGTTGTTGATGGTTATAGAGATTTTATTTTTGTAAATCGTTTCGGTAATGTTCAACATCAAGGAACACTTAATAAGGCTTTGAGAAGAATTATAAGGGATTGTAATTTTGAAGTGTTAGATAAAGAGCATGAAGAAGATGTGGTTATTCTTCCAAAGTTCAGTAATCATTCTTTAAGACATACATTTACAACCAGAATGTGTGAAGCAGGTGTAAATATTAAAGCTATGCAAGAAATTCTGGGACATGCGGATGCGGAAACCACAATGGACATATATGCAGAAGCTACTAAAGATTTGAAAAAATCAGAACTTATCAATTTTGAAGATTACTTTGCAAAGCAAAAGAAAGTTCAGTCTGGTAATTAGCAGGTTGCGACTTTGCGACCAGTATGCGACTGATTTGCGACCACTTATGAAGATAAGTGTAGATTTATAAAATTAGATGCATACAAACAGGTAATAGAAATACAGATATAATGGGATATAAGGACATATTAGCAGTATAAGACGATATTCCCGACAATGAAGTCACTGGATGCTGATAAGAAGACTGCTAAGGCTGAAACTAAAGCGGTAGAAACTGCACCAGAGAAAGAAGAAGTTATTGATTTCTCTAAAGTAAAGGTTGAGCCTTTGTTTGAAGAATTTGTTGATTTTGATACATTTAGTAAGTCAGATTTTAGAGCGGTTAAGGTTAAAGAATGTATTGCAGTACCTAAATCAAAGAAGCTGTTACAGTTCACTCTTGATGATGGAACAGGCACAGATCGTACGATTTTAAGCGGTATTCACGCATTTTATGAGCCAGAAGAACTAGTTGGAAAGACACTTATTGCAATCACAAATCTTCCACCGAGAGCAATGATGGGAATTGAATCTTGCGGTATGCTGTTGTCAGCAATCCATGAGGAAGAGGGAGAAGAAAAACTTCATCTTTTGATGGTGGATAATCATATTCCAGCGGGCGCAAAATTATATTAATCTCTCTATATAGCGAGCAGAAAAAACGTGTACTGCAACAAATACTGCAACAAATTTGTAAGTTGATATGAAGAGACATGAAGTTGAAAAGTAGATAAATTTTGAATATCGTAAAATAACATAAAAAGGAACTTTCTTTTGGAGAAATCTAAGAGGGAGTTCCTTTTTTTGTTGCAATATGGTTGGAGCGAAGGAGATTTATAATATGCAAGCACTTTATGGATATCATGAATGGAAGCTATGCCCAAACACATTTCCCTTGCAAGTTATGGGATGCAGGAGAAAAGGGACTTACATTATCTGCTTTTGAATGGGAGAAGGATAGAAAAACGCTGATATATGGGCAGGTAGACTATATGTATGGAGAAGCACTTTATAAGCCTGAAATGAAAG
>OGZD01002212.1_pt1 | contig 12482 bp, 8 predicted proteins | sample 1576701 | NCBI WGS metagenome assembly OGZD01 (sample SAMEA3541487, study PRJEB24748) | human gut metagenome | biome: human gut; feature: human-associated habitat; material: faeces | place: China | collected 2012
CAAGTTGGAGAACCCATTACAGCTACCGCAGTTTACAATGGCAACGATAAGGGGAATTACGAAAAAGAATCTATCACTTACACAATCACCAGAAAGGAATGCGAACACAAAAATACAGTTGGACGCTACTATTCCTCTCCATCCTGTATTTCCAGTGGATATAGCGGGGACACCTATTGTAACGACTGCAAGAGAACCATCTATTACGGCTCCACGATTCCTGCATATGGCCATGACTATGACAACGGCGTTATCACTACAGAACCAACTACAGAAACTGACGGAATCATAACTTACACCTGTAAACGATGCAAACATCAGGATACAAAAAACCTCGGTAAACTTGGTGACGGGGAACCTTACATTGAGGGAAGTTTTCAGAAGAAAGGCTGGGATGCTGTCAATGATCTGATTAAGGTTTCCAAAGAAAAGGATACCATCTCCATTATCATGAATGGTGCCAGGACACTTCCTGCTTCTGTTTTATCCGGGATAAAAGGCAAAGATATTTCCCTGAACCTTGATATGGAGAATGGTTTCATCTGGAAGATCAACGGTACTTCCATTACAGCAGAAACACCTGCAGATACCGATCTTTCTGTTACAAACACAGCAGAATATATCCCGGCAGCATTATACAGCCTGATCTCCACAAACCAGAATGATTTCGGTTTCCATCTTGGAAGAAACGGAACTTTTGATTTTCCGGCTGTGCTTTCTGTAAAAGCAGATGCCTCCTGTGCAGGACTTATGGCAAATCTGTTCTGGTATGATGTTGAGAATGGGGTTCTGCAGTGTATCCAGACTGTAACTGTAGGCGGTGCATTTGAGCGCAGTATTCCATATGCTGACTTTACCCTTTCCAAAGGACAGGATTATTTCATAGCATTTGGTACAGAATCCCTCAATGGCAGAGTTATTCACACAGACGGAAGTATCACAGATGAAAACGGTGCATACCTGCGACCTGCCGACACCAAGATTTCCAGCTACTCCATTGACAGAAACAAGCTTACTGTCAGACTTTCCAAAGGATGTGCCGGTGCTCAGGGTTATGACTTCGTGATCAGCAGGAAATCGGATATGCTCCAGACAGGTAAATTCAGCAAAACAGTTTCCTCAACCGGCAAGCCACAGGCATCTTTCAGATATCTGGCAAAAGGTACCTGGTATGTGGCAGCCCGAAGCTGGGTTCTGGATGCACAGGGCAATAAGGTCTATGGTTCCTGGACAAAGGTTAAAAAGATCAAGATCACAGTTGTCACACCACAGCAGCCAAAGATCAGGGATATCACTGTAAAAGGAAACACAGTGACTGTTACTTACACAAAATGTAAAAATGCCACAGGTTATGAGATTCTGCTCGGAACCAAATACAAGATCTCCGCAGGAGAGAAGTATCCGATTAAGAAATATGTGAAACGTACAGAAGGCAAAAATACCGTAACTGTAACCTTTACAAACGTAAAGAAAGGTACCTGGTATGTGACAGTACGTTCCTGGAATAGAACCTCCAAGAACAAGTCCAGAGTTTACAGTCCATATTCCACAATGAAGAAATTTGCTGTATGATTTTTTCGTAACTGAATAGACTGATACTAAAGAAAACAAGAGGTGCTGCTAAAAGGCAGTACCTCTTTTCGGTACAGAAATGATTACCGGAGTAAGCAGAATGATCATATTATCCAGGAGGGCAGATTTATGTGGGGATTTATAGTGGCATTGATTTCAGGGGCACTGATGAGCATTCAGGGTGTTTTTAATACGGAGGTGACAAAGCAGACCAGCCTCTGGGTATCAACCGGATGGGTACAGCTGTCGGCTTTTGCAGTCTGCGTTCTTGCCTGGCTTTTTACAGGACGGGAAAGTGTGGCTGCACTCTGGCAGGTGGACAATAAATATACACTTCTTGGCGGAGTGATCGGAGCGTTTATTACCATTACAGTAATCCAGAGTATGGGAGCCCTTGGACCTGCAAAGGCAGCAATGCTGATCGTTATTTCGCAGCTGGCAGTTGCTTATGTAATTGAATTATTTGGATTGTTTGGGGTAGATAAAGAACCCTTTGAATGGCGCAAAATCCTTGGATTGCTGATCGCGATTTCCGGAATTGTTATATTTAAGTGGCAAAAATAAGAGTTTACTATTGTAAAATCATTAAGATTTCGTTACAATAAGGGTGGCATTATGGACAGGGGGACTCTTACTCTGAGAAATAAGAGGAGGACCCTTATGATAAAAATAAAAAACAGATGTTGTTATACTGTGACACTGATATTATGTGGAACTTTGTTTCTTACAGGACTGACAGGATGTAAGAGCAGAGAGGCACAGTTTCTGATTGAAGGACTGCAGGAAGCGAAAGCAGAGGTGGATGCGGAGTCATCAGAAGAGAAAACATCAGGACAGAAGTCGAAGAAAGATACAGATGAGAAGAAAGCTGATACAGAAGACCGACAGAATGATGGTGGCAATTCTGCAGAGTTCCGGAAAAAACAGGCAGAATCAGATGGTTCAGATGCAGGTAATGGGACAGAAAGTGATTCCGGGAAACATACTTCAGATGCTGATATAGATAATGGGTCAGAAGCAGTTTCTGATAAGGAAATGCAGCAGGCGATGATCTATGTTGATGTCTGCGGAGCAGTTGCGAATCCGGGAGTTTTTCAGCTGGCAGCCGGGAGCCGGGTGTTTCAGGCGATTGAGGCGGCGGGAGGATATCTTCCCGAGGCAGCTCTAACCTGTGTAAACCGTGCAGGAGTTCTGACAGATGGACAGCAGCTCTATATTCTCACACAGGAAGAGATGGAGCGGCAGGGGCTGGATCCGGCAGAGATGTCCGGGGCATCAGATGGACAGATGAATGGAAGTGCCGGGACAGGACAGAACACGGGGATGACCGCTCAGGTTCAGCAGGATAACAGGATCAACATAAATACAGCAGATGAAGCTCAGCTTACTACGCTGACGGGGATCGGTGCAACACGTGCGCAGGCGATCATTGCCTACAGAGAAGAGAACGGGCCATTTGCTGCGATAGAGGATATTATGAATGTACAGGGTATCAAAGAAGGTACTTTTGCAAAGATAAAAGATGAGATAGTAGTAGGATAAGGAGAACCGAATGAGCAGGAAAGTTTTGGTAGTAGATGATGAGAAACTGATCGTAAAAGGAATCCGTTTTAGTCTGGAACAGGATGGTATGGAGGTAGACTGCGCTTATGATGGAGAAGAGGCAGTAGAGAAAGCAAAAGATAAAAAATATGATATTATCCTTCTGGATCTGATGCTGCCGAAGATGGATGGGCTGGAAGTATGCCAGCAGATCCGCGAATTTTCCAATGTGCCGATCGTGATGCTGACAGCTAAGGGCGAGGATATGGATAAGATCCTTGGTCTTGAATATGGTGCGGATGATTATATCACCAAACCGTTCAATATCCTGGAAGTTAAGGCACGTATCAAAGCGATCATGCGCCGTGCGGGAAGCGACCACGAGGAGAAAGAAAAGGCAAAGAGCATTCAGGTGGGCGATCTTCGTATGGACTGTGAAGGCAGACGTGTATTTATTGCAGGTAGAGAGATTAATCTGACAGCAAAGGAATTTGATGTACTGGAGCTTCTGGTATTTAATCCGAATAAGGTTTACAGTCGTGAGAACCTGCTGAACATTGTGTGGGGATATGAGTATCCGGGTGATGTACGTACTGTGGATGTACATATCCGCCGTCTCCGTGAGAAGATTGAAACCAATCCAAGTGAACCGAAATATGTACACACCAAATGGGGTGTCGGATATTATTTCCAGGCTCAATAAAAAGAACGTGTGAAACAGACAGACCGCATTTTATGAAACAAAGATCATAAAATGCGGTCTGTTTTTTGTTAGGACTGATTGTGACGCACATCTTGCAGAAAGCCTTTTTCAGACACGCTCTAGAGAAAGAATGGCAGTTCAGTTTGATTTAGTTTAGTTTGGTTTACATCTGAGATGGTTTAGTATTGAACAAAGCTGATAAAAATTAGACAAACAAAACAAACATCTATAGAGGAAAATGATAAAAAATTAGAAAATTTCTATAAATGCGCTTGTGAAAATGACGAAAAAGGCATATAATTAACGTTACAATATGTAAAGAGTGCAATAAAAAGAGAAAAACAGGTATAAGGAGGGTGCGAAATGCTAGATCAGTCATTTTATCAGAAAGCGGATGAGATCATTGCTTTCTATGGTAAAAAGCCGGCATCACTGATTCCGATCATGCAGGATATTCAGGGGGTGTACAGATATCTCCCGGAAGAATTGCTTACATATGTTGCGGAGCAGATCGGTGTGACAGAAGCGAAAGCGTTCAGTGTTGCCACATTTTATGAGAATTTCTCATTTGATGCGAAAGGTAAATATGTGATCAAGGTCTGTGACGGAACAGCCTGTCATGTAAGAAAATCAATACCGGTTCTGGAGGAACTTTATAAGAAACTGGGGCTGTCAAAGACAAAGAAGACGACAGACGATATGATGTTTACTGTGGAAACAGTTTCCTGTCTTGGTGCCTGCGGACTTGCACCGACTATGATGGTCAATGAAGAGGTATATCCGAGAATGACTCCGGAGAAGGCAGATGAGCTGATTGATAAACTGAGAGGGGGCGAACAGGGATGATCCAGAATAAGGAAGTATTGGAGCAGATCAGAGAAGAAGCTGTGAAAGAACTTAATTCTTATGACTGTCGTATTCTTGTCTGTTCAGGTACCGGATGTGTGGCAACCGGTTCTCAGAAAATCTATGAGAAATTCATGGAGATTGCCAAAGATGCTCCGGGAGTTACCATTGAGTTTGGACCTCATGACAAAGATGCACATGTAGGTGTGAAGAAAACAGGATGTCAGGGTGTCTGTGAACTTGGACCACTTGTTCGTATCCAGAAAGGCGACGATGTGATCCAGTATACGAAGGTTCAGATCGAAGACTGCCAGGAGATTTTTGAGAAGAGTGTTCAGGGTAATGAGACTATCGAGAGACTGCTTTATCAGAAAGGCGGTAAAGTAAGCCGCGGACCGGAAGATATTCCGTTTATCGCGAAACAGACCCGTATTGTTTTGAAGAACTGTGGTAAGTTTGATGCAGAATCTCTGAATGAGTACATAGCAAGCGGCGGTTTCCAGGCTCTGGAGAAAGCAATGTTTGAGATGGATCCGGATCTGGTTATTGATCAGGTTGATAAATCCGGTATCCGTGGACGTGGCGGCGGCGGCTTCCCGGCAGGTAAGAAATGGATTCAGGTAGCACGCCAGGCTGATCCTGTTCATTATGTGGTTTGTAACGGTGATGAGGGTGACCCGGGAGCATTTATGGATGGTTCCGTAATGGAAGGTGATCCTTACCGTCTGATCGAGGGTATGATGCTTGCAGCTTACGCAGTAAGAGCACAGCATGGTTATATTTATGTACGTGCGGAGTATCCTCAGTCTGTAGCACGACTGAAACACGCTATCGCAGTTCTGGAAGAAGTGGGACTGTTAGGCGATGACATCCTTGGAACAGGATTTTCCTTCCATATGCATATCAATCGTGGTGCAGGAGCTTTCGTATGTGGCGAAGGTTCTGCCCTGACTGCATCTATCGAAGGAAGCAGAGGCATGCCTCGTGTAAAACCGCCCCGTACAGTTGAACAGGGATTATGGGCGAAACCTACTGTTCTGAATAACGTAGAAACTTATGCAAATATTCCGGAGATTATTCTCAAAGGTGCAGACTGGTACAGAAGTATCGGTACAGAGGGATCACCTGGAACAAAAACTTTCTCACTGACAGGTTCTATTGAGAATACAGGTCTGATCGAGGTCCCGATGGGAACAACCTTAAGAGAAATCATTTTTGATATCGGCGGAGGACTGAAATCCGGTGCTGCGTTTAAGGCTGTTCAGATCGGTGGACCATCCGGTGGATGTCTGACAGAAGAACATTTGGATGTACCTCTTGATTTCGACTCTGTTAAGAAATATGGTGCGATTGTTGGTTCCGGTGGTCTGGTAGTTATGGATGAACATACCTGTATGGTAGAGGTTGCACGTTTCTTTATGGGCTTCACCCAGAGAGAATCCTGCGGTAAATGTGGTCCCTGCCGTATTGGCACCAAGCGTATGCTTGAAATCCTTGAGAGGATTGTAGACGGAAAGGGTGAAGTAGAGGATCTGGATAAACTGGAGCATCTTGGAAACTTTATCAAGGACCGTTCACTCTGCGGACTTGGAAAGAGTGCACCGCTTCCTGTACTTTCCACATTAAGAAACTTCAGAGATGAATATGTAGAGCATATTGTTGATAAAAAGTGCGCGGCTCATGTATGTAAGGCAATGCGTTCTTATGTGATCGATCCTGAGAAATGTAAAGGATGTACCAAGTGTGCGAGAAACTGTCCGGTTGGTGCGATCACAGGCAATAAGAAAGAGCCTCACAGCATTGATACCTCCAAGTGTATTAAGTGCGGAACATGTCTGGAAAATTGTGTATTCGGCGCAATTTCTGTGAATTAAGGAGGGTGAAAAGATGATTCATTTGACAATAGATGGAATTCCTGTAGAAGTGGAAAAAGGTACGACCATTCTGCAGGCTGCCAGACAGATCGGAGTGGAGATTCCTACACTCTGCTATCTGGAAGATGTATTGCCGGATGGTTCCTGTCGTTTGTGCGTGGTAGAAGTAACAAACAATGGAAGAACCAAATTTGATACGGCATGTACACTTCGCTGCTCAGAGGGTGATGAAGTACAGACAATGTCAGAGAAGGTAGTTGCATATCGTAAAGATACCCTTGACCTCCTTCTTTCTGATCATCGTGTACACTGCTTCTCCTGTGAAGCAAACGGTGACTGTAAATTACAGGACTACTGTTTTGAATATGGTGTGACTGAGACAAGCTATCCCGGTGAAATGAAGGATATGCCGATAGATGATACCAATAAATTCTTTACCTATGATCCAAGCCTGTGTATTCTCTGTCATCGCTGCGTGAATACATGTAAGGAGATTGTGGGAAGAGGTGCCATCGACACTATGGATCGTGGTTTCCAGTCAGTGATCGGTGCACATTACAAACATAAATGGAACGAAGGTATCTGTGAATCCTGCGGTAACTGTGTACAGGCCTGTCCGACAGGTGCACTGACCATGAAGCGCAGAAAGAAATACCGTCCGTACCAGATTGACAAGAAGGTTCTGACTACCTGTCCGCACTGTGCAACAGGCTGCCAGTATTATCTCCTTGTAAAAGACGGAAAGATCGTAGATACAGAAGCTGTAAACGGACCGTCCAACAAAGGGCTGCTCTGTGTTAAGGGCCGCAGCGGATGTTTCGATTTCGTACAGTCACCGGAGCGTATTAAATATCCGCTGATCAAGAATAAAGAGACAGGTGAATTCGAACGTGCAACATGGGATGAGGCCCTGGATCTTGTTGCTTCCAAATTTATGGAGATCAGGAAACAGTACGGCTCTGATTCCCTTGCAGGTTTTGCATGCTCCAGATCACCTAATGAAGATATTTACATGGTACAGAAGATGGTTCGCTGCTGCTTCGGCACTAACAATACAGACAACTGTGCACGTGTATGTCATTCTGCATCTGTATCAGGTCTTGCGATGACTCTTGGCTCAGGTGCCATGACAAACCCAATTGAGGATATCACAAAGAATGCAGATCTGATCATGCTGGTTGGTTCCAACCCTGAGGAAGCACATCCTGTAGTCGGCATGCAGATCCGTCAGGCTATCAAGAGAGGCTGTAAGCTGATCGTAGTTGATCCTCGTGATATCGGTCTGGCTAAGAAAGCAGATATCCATCTGAAACTGAAACCTGGTACAAATGTTGCTTTTGCAAACGGCATCATGAATGTGATCCTTTCTGAAGGTCTTCAGGATGACAAGTTCATTGCAGAGCGTACCGAAGGTTTTGAAGAATTAAAGGAAATCGTAAAAGATTACACACCTGAGAAGGTAGCTGAAATCTGCCACATTGACGCAGACGATCTGAGAAAAGCAGCAATCATGTATGCAAAAGCAGACCGCGCTCCGATCATCTACTGCCTTGGTGTAACCGAACATTCCACAGGTACAGAGGGTGTTATGTCCATGTCCAATATGGCAATGATGGTTGGCAAGCTTGGACGTGAAGGCTGTGGTGTTAACCCGCTTCGTGGACAGAATAACGTACAGGGTGCCTGCGATATGGGCGCTCAGCCGAATGTATATCCAGGATATCAGAAGGTTACTGATCCTGCAGTTCGTGAGAAATTCGAGAAAGCATGGGGTGTAAAACTTGATCCGAATATCGGAACTCATGCAACTGATGTATTCCCGAAGGCAATCACAGGTGAGATCAAAGGTCTGTATATTTATGGTGAGGATCCGGTAGTTACTGATCCGGACACCACACACATCATCAAAGCATTAAAGAGTCTTGATTTCTTTGTACTTCAGGAACTTTTCATGACAGAGACAGCTCAGTATGCAGATGTTATCCTTCCTGGCGTAAGCTATGCAGAGAAAGAGGGTACATTTACCAATACAGAGCGCCGCGTACAGAGAGTGCGCAAGGCTGTCACAGTACCTGGAGAGATGAGACTGGATACAGATATTATTATCGATCTGATGAACCGCATGGGATATCCGCAGCCACATCTGACTTCTGCTCAGATCATGGATGAGATCGCATCCCTGACACCGAGCTTCGCAGGTATCAGCCATGAACGTCTTGACAGTGAAGAAGTTCATGGACAGGGACTTCAGTGGCCATGTACCTCCAAGGATCATCCGGGAACACCGATCATGCATGTTGGTAAATTCTCCCGCGGTCTTGGCTGGTTCTATCCTGCAAAATATGTACCGTCAGCAGAGCTTCCGGATGAGGAATATCCAATCATCCTCATGACAGGACGTATTCTGTATCATTACACAACAAGAGCCATGACAGGAAAGACACCTGAGCTTATGGAAATCGAAGGTAAGTCATTTATCGAAATGAACATCGTAGATGCCGATAAGCTGGGTATCAAAAACGGTGATAAAGTCAGAGTTTCTTCCAGACGAGGATCCATTGAATCTACCGCTCGTGTAGGTACAAAGACCTCACCGGGTGAGAGCTGGATGCCATTCCACTTCCCGGATGGAAATGCAAACTGGCTGACCAACGCCGCACTTGACAAATACGCAAGAATTCCTGAATATAAGGTATGCGCAATTAAGATTGAGAAAGCATAAAACAATATCGGAGACAAAGTTCCGGATCTGATATCGTAAATATTATATGGGGCTGTCGCACATGGATCTGCTGTCCTTGCGGCAGCTCCATATTCCTTTATGGAAAGGCAAAAATAATCATTCGGCAGTACATCATTCTGTGAAAGTACGGAACGGTTACAGATAATTTTTTGTGAAAAATATAGTGTTACATAATAAGGAGTACGAGGCATGCAGAGATTTCAGTCAATCCTTCAGTTTAAAAAAGTCAGTTGTAAAAATTGTTACAAATGTGTCCGGAACTGCCCGGTCAAGGCGATACGTGTTCATGATCATCAGGCCAGGATCATAGAAAGTCAGTGTATTTACTGTGAGAAGTGTATCCTTGTCTGCCCGCAGGATGCCAAGGAAGAGCAGAATATGATTCCTGCAATCTGCAATGCAATGGAGAATAAGACGCAGGTTATAGCCTCTCTTCATCCGGCATATCTGGCACGTTTTGGGGTAACCGGTATCAATGGAATAAGGGAAGCGATGAAGAAGCTGGGATTTGCAGATGCAGCGGATGCAGCAGAAGGTGCAAGCCTGATGATTTCGCAGTACAGAGCACTTTTTGCGGAACAGAAAGAGCCGGGAATAATGATCTCTTCTGCCTGCCCTGTAATCGTACAGCTTGTCAAGAAACACTATCCGCATCTTCTGGGAAATCTGGTACAGTCTGCCTCTATGATGCAGTTTCATGCCAGTTATCTGAAAAAAAAATATTCGAAGGCAGAGATTGTCTATGTAAGTCCCTGTATTTCAGCTATGTCAGAGTTGAGAGACTCAGGAAATGAAGTGGATTATGTGATCACATTGGAAGAGCTGGTGCAATGGATGAAAAAAGAAGGGATTTCCATAACTGAGAAAGAACCTGAGCAGATTGCCTACCGTTCCAGAGAAATCGCCATTGCGGATGGTTTAACAGACCTGCTTGGGGCTGTAAAGGGAATCCGCAGGCTTTCTGTAAGTGGGATGGAGCAGTGCAGGGAGGTTCTGGAAGAACTTCATCCGGAGGATTTTGAAAATTGCTTTCTTGAGATGTATGCATGCAGCGGCGGCTGTGTGGCAGGTCCTTCTTTCCAGATGAAGAAGGGACATTATCTGGCAGATGTTCTGGCAGTGAAGAATGCAGCCTTTGGAAAAGATTTTCACAGGGAGCAGGGAGACTATGAACTTCCGGGATTTGAATTGAGAAAGAATTTCGGTTACTGTCCTGCGCAGGAACAGGAAGAGGTCTCAGAGGAAGAAATCAGGGATGCTCTGGCGGAAATGGGAAAATTTTCTCCAAAGGATGAATTAAACTGCGGTGCCTGCGGGTACAACACATGCAGGGAAAAGGCAATTGCCATTATCCAGAATAAAGCTGAGGTTGCCATGTGCATTCCATATATGCGGGCAAAACAGGAAAGTTACTCCAATAAAGTCTTTAATGCCATGCCCGGACTTCTGGTAACTGTGGATTATAATCTGAAGATCATTCAGATGAATGAGGCGGCGTCCAAATTGTTCAATATGCCGAAAAAGCGGCGCCTGATCGGGAAACCGGTATCGGAGATCATGGATGATTACAGTCTGGCGAGTATACTGGCTTTTGAACGGAATCTGATGCAGGATGAGATTTATCTGGAGGATCAGAAATGTTATCTGGATCGCGTAATGACGAATGATAAAGAAAATAAAATGATTCTCTGCATTATGAAGGATATTACAAAGGAGCGGAAGCATAAAGATCAGATTCATAATGCTCAGATTGAAGCTGCGCGTATGGCAGATAAGCTGGTAGAAGAACAGCTGAAGATCGTGCAGCAGATCGCCGGACTTCTTGGAGAAACTGCTGCGGACACCAAAGTGGCAGTAGAAAAACTGAAAAATACCATACTTCTGGAGAGTGAAGAAGAGAATGAAAAGAAATAAGCATCATGGACTGAATGTGGAATTTGACGGCTTATGCATGGATTTTGGTCATGTGAGCCTGAATAAAAAGAAAGAATTTCTCTGTGGGGACTGCTATAAGATTGAAGAAAATGATAAAGACCATGTTCTGGTGCTTTCTGACGGACTTGGGAGCGGAGTAAAGGCGAATATCCTTTCCACGCTGACTGCGACCATGCTCAGTACCATGATCATTAATCAGGTGGAACTGGATGAGGCAGTGCGTGCAGTGGCAAAAACGCTTCCTGTGTGCAGTGTGAGAAATCTGGCATATGCCACCTTTACAGTACTGAATTTTCAGGGGAAACAGGTAAGTCTTTATCAGTTTGATAATCCGGATGCAATTCTGATCCGGGATGGCAGACTCTTTGATTATCCGGTGGAGACAAGTATGATCGAAGAAAAGGAAATCCATAAAAGCTGTTTTGAACTGAAAGATGAGGATATGCTGATCGTTATGTCCGACGGTGTCACCAATGCAGGAATGGGAAAAACTACCAACGGCGGCTGGGGAAGAGATGATGTAATGGCTTTCTGCAGGGCAAAGTACCATAAAGGGATGAGCGCACAGGAGATGGCAGGCTATCTGGCAGAGGCCAGCCTGGATCTGAATCTGAATGAAACGGATGATGATATTACAGCCATTGTCCTGCGGATGCGACATAAACAGGTGGTAAACCTTATGATCGGCCCGCCAAGTAAGGAGGAGCATGATGAGCGATATCTGAAGTCCTTTTTCGATTCAGAGGGATATCATGTAATCTGCGGCGGAACTACTGCACAGTGTGCTGCCAGATATCTGGATAAAGAGCTGATCTCTCTTAGTGAAACTGCCTGCGGAGACGTTCCTGCCTATTATAAGCTGGAAGGTACAGAGCTGGTGACAGAGGGATTTCTTACGATTGAGCATTTGCTTGAATATTGTGAAGAATGGATGGAGGACAGGCTGTCCTTTAACAGGCTGAAACGAAAAAAAGATGCGGCAGCATTGCTTGGTGTGATGCTGTTTGAGCAGGCAACGGATATTAATTTCTACTTTGGTGGTGCTATCAATAAGAGTAACGTGGAACTGGGAATCACAGAGAAAAGGAAAGAACAGGTAGCAGAAGAACTTGTGGAGCATCTGCAGAATGCAGGAAAGAATGTGAATATTGCATTCTGGGCGATCTGAGAAAGCAGGAAAAACAGCAGTACGTGGTTTTATAAAGAGATATCAGGGTTACTGTTCACTGGTAATATCCCGCGAGGTGTTTTTTGTGAGCGAAGGTCA
>OGZD01002228.1_pt1 | contig 12395 bp, 8 predicted proteins | sample 1576701 | NCBI WGS metagenome assembly OGZD01 (sample SAMEA3541487, study PRJEB24748) | human gut metagenome | biome: human gut; feature: human-associated habitat; material: faeces | place: China | collected 2012
CTTCGATGTCATAGGCGTCGTGGATGGTCGTGCAAAGCTCCTGCCACGGGATCGGCCGCGGGACGGAGGGGGCGGCTTCGGAGGGGTACCAGCCCCGGAGCGGGAGGCCGAAGAAGCCGGCCAGCGTGGCCACGGACATGGCCGTGGCCGTGGCTTTGCCCTGCTCGGAGTAGCCGGCGACGTGGGGCGTGGCGAGCAGCGTTCGGTCGAGCAACTGCGGGTCGAGGCGCGGTTCGTGTTCCCAGACGTCGAGCACGCAGGGATGGCCGCTCCGCAGCAATGCGTCGCCGTCGACCACTTCGCCGCGCGAGGAGTTCATCACTACGGCGTCCGGTTTCAGGCGGGCGAGCAGCCCCTCGCCGGCCATGTGCCGCGTCGAGGCGTCGAGCGGCGTGTGAAAGGTGAGTATGTCGGCTTGGCGTGCGACCTCTTCCAGCGGCAGGAACCCGCAATGCTCGCGCTCTTCGCGCGGCGGGTCGCAGCAGACGACGCGGAAGCCCCACAGGCAGGCGTATTCCCGGATGAGGGATCCCACGTGCCCGACGCCCACGATGCCCAGCGTCCGTTGTGCGGGCTTCCATCCCTGTGTGCGGGCGAGGTGGGCCAGTACGGCACCCGCCCATTGCAGTACGCCGCGGGCGTTGCAGCCTGCGGCCGTGGCGACCCGTATGCCGTGCGCCGCGCACCACGCCGTGTCGATGTGGTCGAACCCGATGGTGGCCGTGGCGATCAGACGGACGCGCGAACCTGCGAGCAGGCGTTCGTCGCAGCGGGTGCGGGTGCGGATGACCAGGGCGTCGGCGTCGCGCACGTCCTCCGCGGCGATCCGGCTGCCGGGCAGGTAGCGTACCTCGGCCCACGGCTCAAGGACTCCCTGCAAAAAGGGGATGGCACTGTCGGCGACGATTTTCATGGATGGTTGCTTTTTCCTGATTTCTTTTCTTTCCGGGAAGCAAATATAGGGAAAAAATAAAATTTTTGTACCTTTGTCATTTAAAACAAACGTTTTCATTGAGCGGGGCAGAGGCTGTATGCAGACTGTGCCGGGCGCAGGAGATGAAGAATGAAACTCATCCTATGGAACTAAAAGCCTTCGATCCCGACGGGGTCGGCGTGGATAACGGAACCTATTTCGGGCTTCCTTTCGAGCCCGGGACGGCCGAGCTGGTGCTGGTTTCGGCTCCGTGGGACGTGACGGTGTCGTACGGAGCCGGGACGGCCTATGCGCCCGACGCCGTTATCGAGGCCTCGACGCAGCTCGATTTCCACGAGCCGCTGGCTCCCGGCGCGTGGCGCCGGGGGATCGCCACGGCCGATGCGGACTATGCGTTGCTGGAGGAGTCGCAGCGCCTGCGCGGCGATGCGGAGAAGGTGATCGCCCACCTCGAAGGCGGGGGCAGTCCCGAGGACGACTATGTGGTACGCAAGGTGCGCCGCATCAACGAAGGCTGCCGTGCCATGAACGCCAACATCGGGGCGCAGGCCGCCTGGTGGCTCGACGCCGGGAAGACCGTGGGGCTCGTCGGGGGCGACCATTCGACGCCTTACGGACTGATCCGTGCCCTGGGTGACCGCCACGGGGAGTTCGGCATCCTGCATATCGACGCCCACTGCGACCTGCGCGATGCCTATGAAGGCTTCGAGTTCTCGCATGCTTCGATCATGTTCAACGTCCTGCGCGACGTGCCTTCGGTGAAGAAGATCGCCCAGGTCGCCGTGCGGGATTTCAGCGGGACGGAAGCCGCCCTGGCCGCTTCGTGCGGTCGTATCGCCACCTTCGACGACCTGTCGCTCGCCGCCGCGATGTTTCGCGGCGAGACTTGGGATGCGCTGTGCTGGCGAATCGTGGATGCGCTGCCGCAGGAGGTTTACGTGAGCTTCGACATCGACGGCCTCACTTTTGAGAACTGTCCCCATACGGGTACGCCCGTCTGCGGGGGGCTTACGTTCAACCAGGCCGTGTGGCTGCTCGATACGCTCGTGCGTTCGGGCCGCCGCATCATCGGGTTCGACGTCGTGGAGGTCGCTCCGGCGCCCGAAGCGAAGGTGGATGCCATCACCGGGGCGCGCGTGCTCTGGAAATTGTGTAATTTGACATTAAAATCAAACGGACGGTAAATGCGACTATTTTCGATGTACCGCTGGGTGCGTGAGCGTCATATGATCGGTATACGCGGCCGCAATTTTCTGGAAGCCCCCTGGGCCGGAGGTATCGTGCTGCTCGGCTGCGTGATCGTAGCCATGCTGTTGGCCAACCTGCCCGGGACTTCGCTCTATTACCGCCATCTGCTCGAAACGGATCTTTCGCTGATGGTGCACAGCCCCGACGGGCTGATCGACTGGATTTTCCCGCGCGGGATGACCGTCGAGAAACTGATTAACGACGGCCTGATGGTGATTTTCTTTTTCGCCGTCGGGCTCGAAATAAAACGGGAGATCGTCTGCGGGCAGCTTTCGTCGGCGCGTCAGGCCATCCTGCCTGTATTGGCGGCCGCAGGCGGTATGCTTGCCCCCGCGATCATCTTCCTGTTCTTCAACCACGGCACCATATCCGCCAACGGATGGGGTATACCCACGGCCACCGACATCGCCTTTGCCATCGGCATCCTTTCGATGCTGGGTGACCGCGTGCCGGTTTCGCTCAAGATATTCCTCACGGCACTGGCCATCGCCGACGACTTGGGCGCCATTCTGGTCATCGCGCTCTTCTACGGGGGGCAGGTGCAGATAAGCTGCCTGCTGGCGGCGTTGGTCATCATGCTCGCGGTCTATTTCATGAAGGAGATGGGCGAGAAGCGAATGTTCTTCTATCTGGTGCCCGCCGTGGTGGTCTGGGGGCTGTTCTACTATTCGGGCGTGCATTCGGCCATATCGGGCGTGGCGATGGCCATGCTGATCCCGATGACGCCCCGTTACAGCAAGGAGTATTTCGTCCATAAGATGCGCCACCTGAAGGAGCTGATGCTGGCGGCAAGTACGTCGGGCGACGATTTCCCCAACGAACACCACCGGTTCTATATGCGCCGTATGCGTTCGCTGGCGGCCGACTCGGTGGGCATGAGCTACCGCCTGGAGCATTCGCTGGCGCCCTACGTCACGTTCCTGGTGATGCCGATCTTCGCATTGGCGAATGCGGGTGTCGAGATCACTTCGCCCGAATACCTGAATATTTTTCACTATTCGTCCGAGATCGGGTCGATCGGGATGGGAATTTTCTTCGGCCTGGTGGTCGGTAAGCCTTTGGGCATATTTCTTGCGAGCTGGGGTGCCGTGAAATCCGGTCTTGCCGTGATGCCCGAAGGGGCTACGTGGCGCCTGTTGCTGGCTGTGGCCTGTCTGGGCGGTATCGGCTTCACGATGTCGTTGTTCGTCGACGCGCTGGCCTACACCGAACCCGACCTGATCGACCGGGGCAAGATAGCGATCCTGATGGGCTCGACGGCCGCGGCCGTGCTGGGAAGCCTGCTGATTTTGATTTTTTCGAAGAAACGGAAACGATAAGTATGCGTAAAACATTTTTTGCTCTGACAGCCGTGGCGTTGCTGGCCGGGGCCTGCTCCAGGAAGTCGGGCGGGGGCGTGAAACTCAAGGCTGACACCGATTCGGTGGCTTATATCATCGGCATGAACGTGGGTATGAACCTGCTGAAAATGGATTCGACGCTCAACGTCAACGCCGTTTGCGAGGGTATCCGCGACGTATTCCGTGCCGGGGCGAAACTCTCGGCGGACGATGCCGAGCTCTATTACCTTCGTTACATGAACTACGTGCTGCCCGAAAAGGCGCGTGCCTACGAGGAGCAGTTCCTCGCAGACTTTGCCAAATCGAACCGCAGCTATGCCCGTACGCCGTCGGGCGTGACCTATACGGTGGAGGTGCTGGGCGACCAGGAACAGATCCCGGTTTCCGACCGGGACAGCGTCGTGCTGCGCTACATCATCCGTACGGCCGACGGGGCCGACGTCTACTCTTCCTACGAGCGCCGCGACACGCTGCGCACGTCGCTCGGCAGCCTGGGCAAGGGAATGAAGGAGAGCGTGAAACTGATCGGCAAGGGCGGTAAGATCAATGCCTGGATGCCTTCGTCGGCGGCCTATGGCTCTGCGGGGGACAAAGAGCTCGGGATCAAACCCAATGCCACGCTTTATTACGAAATCGAGCTTGTCGATCTCGACAAATATACGAATTGGTCGCGGCGCAATAATTTACGCCGGTAATTTGGGGCGATATTGTAATTATTTTATAACTTTGCGCGGGTGAACCCTGAACAGGCTCAAACGATTAGATTAAACATATTCAAAAAACGATGAAAAAGATTCTTTTTGCCGCGGCGCTTGCGGGTGCCGCAATCCTGACCGCCTGCGGAGACAAGGGCGGCGGTGTCCGTATGGGCAGCCTTTCCGAATTCGACTCGCTGTCGTATGTACTGGGTGCGAACATTGGTAACGGTATAAATTTTGAAATGAGGGACATCCCCTTCGATTTCAAGGCCATCGACAAGGGTATCAAGGAGAGTGCGATGGGTAAGGCTACGCAGGAGCACGACAAATCGCTCGAAATGCTACGCGAGTACTTCATGACCAAGCGCGGCGAGCGCGCCCAGGCAATCGCCGCCAAACGTGCCGAGCAGGACAGCATCCGTCTGGCCGGAGGCGACAGCACGAAGGTCGAGTACCCCACGGCCGACCCTGCCATGTTCGAGAGCGAGGAGGAGCGTGCCGAGATTTCGTATGCCTTCGGTAACGACATCGGCTACAACATCAGCCAGAGCGGTATGCCCGTACAGCTGGTTTGGATCGGCCAGGCCATGCAGGACGTGCGTGACGGCAAGGCCAAGATGACCGAGGACGAAGTAAACCAGTACCTGCAATATTATTTCATGGTGAAGAGCCCTGCCGAGAATGCCGCCGCATCGAAGGCATGGCTGGAGAAGACCGAGAAGAAGTCGGGCGTCAAGAAGACCGAGTCGGGACTGCTCTACAAGGTTACCAAGGAGGGCGACGCTGCCAAGATGGCGAAGGATCCCCGTGATGTGGTTCGGGTACACTATACCGGATATACGCGTGAAGGCAAGGTATTCGACACCTCGATCTTCAAGAACCGTTCGAAAGAGCAGCAGGAGATGATGCGCAAGCAGAGCCCCGATTCGTTCGATGAAAAGGGCGCTCCCAAGGAGGCTGACGAACCCGCCAAGTTCCCGCTGAACCGTGTCATCAAGGGGTGGACGGAAGGTCTCCAGCTCGTGGGCGAGGGCGGTAAGATTACGCTCTGGATTCCGAGTGACCTGGCTTACGGTACGCGCGGTGCAGGCCGTGACATCGGTCCCAACGAGGCGCTCCAGTTCGATGTGGAAGTTATCGAAGTAATCCCTTACGAGGAGCCCGCACCGGCCGATTCGACCGCGACGGCACCTGCAAAATAAGCGGGATGCATTTCCGGAAGATATTTGGAACCGGGCTTCGAGCGGAGCCCGGTTCTTTTTTATATAAATAGGTATTCCATCGGTGTGAACCGGATGCCGTCGACGGTGCGTTCGCTGCCGGTCGCGCGGAATCCCAGCCTGCGGTAGGCTTCGACGGCGTAGGGCGAGGAGTTTACCGTGATCCGGGGTGTGTCCGGTGCCGTGCGGCAGTGGTCGCGCAGTGCGGAGAACAGGGCACGGGCGATGCCCTGCCGATGGCAGGCTTTCTCCACGAAAAGGAGGCACAAGTGGCTGCGGCGCGTCAGGGTGATGATCCCGATGAGCGTTCCCTGCCGAAAAGCGCCCCACGATTGCATCGACCCGTTTCGGTGCTGTGCCGCGAGTGTTTCCGGTGCGGCAAAGCGGAGGAATGCGCCGATGCCCTCGGGGCTGTATTCCGGAGCTTCGAACTCGGCGAAGACGCGCCCTGCGAGGGCGGATGCTGCCGGCAGTTCCGTTTCGTGCAGGGGGCGTATGGCGGTGTCGGTAGGTTTTTCCATGTTTATGCGTATAAAGCAACGGCGGCCGGAAATCGCTCCGGCCGCCGCTGTGTATGGTGTCTGCCCGTTTTAGAACGGCAGGTCGTCCACTTCTGCCGGGGAAGAGGCAAAGGAGGGCTCTTCGGCCACAGGGGGCATGTCGGGCATCGGGGCGGCGGATTCGGCTTGCTTGGGTTGGATGCGCCATGCGCGGATGTCGGTGTACCAGCGGCCGTTGTATTCGCGCGACTCGATGTTGACCGAGACGGTGTAGGCTGCACCCTCTTTCAGCCGTGCGACGTCTTCGGGCTTGTTGAAGAACGTCACGCAGATTTTGCGTGCGAACGAGCCTTCGTTCATCTCGAACACTACGTCCTGGCGCTGCCAGTCGCCGCGTGCGGAGGTGCCTTTCGTCACGGGCATTATTTTGTAAACGGTTCCTTCGAATTCCATGGTATCGATGTAAAATGTATTGATAGATTTGTTTGTGACAAAGGTAGGAAAAAAATCGGGACATTCGGAGCGGGAGCGGCTGAAAAAGCCGTAAGAATTTTTTGCTGGGCGGGACACGACATCCGAATTTTTTCCTGATTTGCAGTCCGAAAACCGAAATTCGAAGCTGCAACGCCGCGCATCCTGCATATTTCCATTGTATTCAGTGCGGCCAATGCCGGGATGCACAGTGTTTCGGTCGCCTGTCTGGTCGACCAGTGCAGCCGGGTAAAATGATCTTGTGCGATTTCCGGCCTGCCCGAGGGGCGGGTTTTTCATTTTTGCCCGCTGCATGCCCGGCTGTCCGGTAGCTTGGATATTGTGCGCTGCCTGCCTGATATTCGGTTGTTTGACGGGCTTTGGCGGCAGGCCGGTAGCCTGTGCGGGGATAGTACCTTTGCCGGAAAAGTTCGAAATATGATTTATTATATTCGAAAAATGACTTTTTGGATTCGTATTTTTTGCAAGAGCGTGTAAAAGTAAAATAAAAACATTATTTTTGGCTTCAAAGGAAATTAAAAACAACCTGAAACGAAACCAAATCTTAATGATTATGAAAAAACTATTACTATTGTTCCCATTGCTGCTAAGCTGCCTGTGGGGCATTGCCGCAGATGAGTTTCGTGTGGCGGAACTGAGGTGTGAATACCGGGACAACCCGTTGGCGATCAATACGCTGACGCCGCAATTCAGTTGGCAGACGCTTTCCGTCGGCCGCGGATTCCTGCAGGCCGGGTATCAGATTCAGGTGGCGTCCGACCCCGCCGACCTGGCCAGGGGCCGGAAGCTGTTGTGGGACGAACAACGCAAATCCGATGTCTCACTGCATGTGCGCTATGCCGGGCGGACGCTGAAGCCGGGGCAGCGTTATTACTGGCGCGTGCGGGTAAGCGATGCTGCGGGGAATTATTCGCCGTGGAGCGAAATCCGGTCGTTCGCGGTCGGCCTGCTCGACGGCAGCGATTGGGACGGAGCCCGGTGGATCGCCTTCGAGGAGCTGCCCGACAGCCTGCGCGTGGTGCCCGGACAGGAGTTCAACAAAATAAAGATCGGCGACAGGAAAACGGCGCTCAACCGGCTGCCGCAGTTCCGCCGTGAAGTGAAGGTTACCAAGCCCGTCGAGCGGGCGACGGTCTATGTCAGCGGCCTGGGACAGTTCGAGCTGTTTCTGAACGGGGCGAAGGTGGGCGACAATTTCCTCGACCCTGCGTGGAGCGACTACGACAGGCAGGTGTGCTACCAGACGTTCGACATCAGCGAAGAATTGCAGCCGGGAGGCAACGTGTTCGGTGTGATGCTCGGCAACGGCCTCTACAATGTGCCGCGCGAACGCTATTTCAAGGCGCTCATCAGCTTCGGTTATCCCAAGATGATCTTCAAGGCCGAGATCGAGTATGCCGACGGGACGCACGAGACTATTGTCAGCGATCGCGCCTGGCGTGTGACCGAAAGCCCCGTGACGTACAGCAGCATCTTCGGCGGCGAGGATTACGATGCGACGCGCGAGCGGACAGGATGGATGCTGCCCGGCTACGACGCTTCGGCCTGGGCCGAGCCGCTGGTGACGACCCAGCGCGGGAAGTTGGTTTCCCCCGTCGCCGAACCCGTGCGGGTGATGGAGGAGTTCCCCGTGGTCTCGATCCGCAAGACCCGCCACGGCAAATGGCTGTACGACATGGGCCAGAACTTCTCGGGGACGGTGCAGCTGGAAGTCCGCGGCAAACGCGGGCAGAGCGTGCAGCTCAATACCACCGAGCTGTTCAATTTCGAGTGCGACTCGATTACCGAATGCGGCGGCTACCGCGGTGAATACAGGTTGACCTACACCCTGCGCGGCGACGAGGTGGAGACGTGGCGCCCCCAGTTCACCTATTTCGGACAGCGTTACGTGCTGGTGAGCAATGCCGTCCCGGCCGGGGAGGAGAATCCCGAAGGGCTGCCCGAGATCGTTACCCTTCGTGGCCTGCATACGCGCAACGCCACCCGGATGGCCGGGACGTTCCACTGTTCGAACGACCTGCTCAACAAGACCGAGGAGCTTATTGCGTGGGGTATCAAGGGCAATATGGTGAGCTATTTCACTGACTGCCCCCACCGCGAGAAGCTGCCGTGGATCGAGCAGCTGCACCTGATGTTCGGGTCGCTGCAATCGAAGTTCGACGTGTATACCCTCTACGATAAGATGCTGACCGACATGGAGCTCGCGCAGACGCCCGAGGGGCTTATCCCCGATATCTGCCCCGAATATGTCACTTTCCTCGACGGATTCCGCGATTCGCCCGAGTGGGGCAGCGCGTTCGTGCTGGCACCGTGGCTGGTCTACGAGTACTACGGTGATTTCCGGTTGGTCGAGCGGCATTACGAGGCGATGAAGCGCTATGTGGATTACCTCAGTTCGAAGGCCGACGGGCATATCCTTTCCCACGGGCTCGGCGACTGGTGCGACCTGGGGCCCAAATACCCCGGCCGAGCGCAGCTCACCTCCCTGGCCGGAACGGCGACACCGATCTATTATATGGACGCCGAGACGATCCGCAAGGCGGCCGAGAAGATGGGGCGCAAGGAGGATGCCGCGAAATACGGGAAGCTGGCACAGGATATCCGCAAGGCCTACAACGAAAAATACTATCATCCCCAGACCGGGAGTTATGACAAGAACAGCCAGGCCGGCAATGCGCTGGCGCTCTACTCGGGCATTTGCGAGCCGCAGAACCGCGATGCCGTGCTGGCGAACCTGGTGCAGGACATCCGCAGCCGCGGCAATGCGCTGACGGCGGGCGACGTGGGATACAACTACGTGCTGCGGGCGCTGGAGCAGAGCGGGAATTCGCAGGTGATCTTCGACATGAACTCGCGGTACGACGTATATGGCTACGGTTATATGCTCGCCCAGGGCGCTACGGCGCTGCCCGAATCATGGCAGGCACTGCCCCGCAAGTCGCACAACCATCTGATGCTGGGACACCTGCTCGAATGGTTTTATACCTATGTGGGCGGCATCCGCCGCGACGATTCGGTGCAGGCCTATAAGAAATTCATCGTCAGGCCCGAGATCGTGGGAGACCTGCGCAGCGCCGAGGCCTCGTTCCGCTCGCCCTATGGACTGATCCGCAGCGAGTGGACGACCGAACAGGGCGGTTTCGACCTGTTGGTCGAGGTGCCGGCCAACACCACGGCGCGGATTTACGTCCCCGCCCCTGCCGGCAGCCGGGTTTGCGAAAGCGGGCTCGAAGTCGCGCAGTGCAAGGATGTCGAAAGCATCGGTACCGAGGACGGGTTCCGTGTATTCGGTGTGGGGTCGGGTATCTACCGCTTCAGCGTGCGATAGGCGATCCGGTTTGGAAAAGGGGGCCGTACTGCGCAAGTGCGGCCCTTCTTTTGTTTTGCCGCCGCGATGCCGTCAGGGCGTCTCCGCAGAGTCTCCGCAAGGATCCTGCATTATTCCCGCAGGCTTCCCGCAAGATGCCCGTATTCCCCGCAAGCCGTTGTGCCGCCGCTGCTTCCCGTGTCACCGATGTTTCCGTACCGCTGGTGCTTCCGGTGCTGCCGTGCCTGCGCCATCTCACCGCCGCCTGCGAATTTCGCCGGGTCGGGGCGTTTTTCCGGCGGACAATGAAAGAAAAGTGGGATGGTTGTAGTTTTTAATAATATTTACTATCTTTACGCCCAGGTTGTTAGGTGGAAATATCCGGCATGGGAAGCTGGCTGTGGGACGATTCGGTTACGGATCGTAACTTTATGCCGTGGAATTTTGCAAATGCCGAACCTATCCGATAATTTAAATTATAGAATGATGTGTGATCCGATTAAATCGATCGCAACCCGTTTGCGCGGATTGCGCGAGGTGCTCGAACTTTCGGAGCAGGAAGTGGCGGACAGTTGCCGTCTGTCGGTCGACGAGTACAGGGATATGGAGAGCGGCGATGCCGATATTTCGGTCAATGTGCTGCAAACCATAGCCCGCCGCTACGGGATCAGCCTGGATGTGCTGATGTTCGGCGAGGAGCCCAAGATGAACTCCTATTTCATCACCCGTGCCGGCACGGGTGTATCGGTCGAACGGCGTGCGGCCTATAAGTACGAGGCGCTGGCCTCGGGTTTCCGCGACCGCAGGGCTGACCCCTTCATCGTGACGGTGGAGCCTTCGGCCGCCGATGCCCCGATGCACCTGAACTGCCACACGGGGCAGGAGATGAACTACGTGCTGGAAGGGCGCCTGCTGATCTCGGTCAGCGGCAAGGAGCTGGTGCTCGGCGTGGGCGACAGCCTTTATTTCGATTCCGGCCTGCCGCACGGCATGAAGGCGCTCGACGGCAAGCCGGTGCGTTTCCTGGCGATAATAATGTAGGCGTATGGTGGAGAAATTTTTATCCCGGACGGTATTTACCTCCCAGGAGGACTACATAAGGAATTTCCGTATCCGCGTCCCCGCGGATTTCAATTTCGCCTATGACGTGGTGGATGCCTATGCGGCGGAGGAACCCGACAAGAAGGCGCTGCTGTGGACGGATGACCGGGGCGGCGAGATCCAGTTCACCTTTGCCGACATGAAGCGTGAAACCGACCGCACGGCCTCCTATTTCCAGAGCCTCGGCATCGGCCGGGGGGACATGGTGATGCTGATCCTCAAGCGCCGCTATGAATTTTGGTTTTCGATCCTTGCCTTGCACAAACTGGGAGCCGTGGCCATCCCGGCGACCCACCTGCTGACCAGGAAGGATGTCGTTTACAGGTGCAACATGGCGGGTGTCAAGGCGATCGTCGCCGCGGGCGAGCCGGTGATAACCGGCCATATCGCCGCGGCCATGCCGGAAAGCCCTACCACGAAGCTGCTGATAAGCGTCGGCCCCGAGGTTCCCGAAGGGTTCCTCGATTTCCACGAGGGCATCCGCCATGCAGCGCCTTTCGTGCGGCCGCAGCATGTGAACACCAACGACGACATCATGCTGATGTATTTCACCTCCGGCACGACGGGCGAACCGAAGATGGTCGCCCACGATTTCACCTATCCGCTGGGGCATATCAGCACGGGGTGCTTCTGGCACAACCTCCACGAGGGCAGCCTGCACCTCACCATTGCCGACACCGGATGGGCGAAGGCCGCCTGGGGCAAGTTGTACGGGCAATGGCTGGCCGGGGCCAACATTTTCGTTTACGACCACGAGAAATTTACGCCTGCCGACATCCTGCGCAAGATCGGGCAGTACCGGATAACCTCTCTGTGTGCGCCGCCTACGATCTACCGTTTCCTGATTCGCGAAGACCTTTCGAAATACGACCTTTCGTCGCTGGAGTACTGTACGACCGCAGGCGAGGCGCTCAACGGTGCCGTTTACGACACGTTCAAACGCCTGACCGGCGTCCGTCTGATGGAGGGTTTCGGGCAGACCGAAACGACGCTGACCCTCGCCACCTTTCCGTGGATGGAGCCCAAGCCCGGCAGCATGGGCGTGCCCAACCCCCAGTACGATATCGATCTCTTGACGCCTGACGGCCGTTCGGCCGAGGACGGCGAACAGGGGCAGATCGTGATCCGTACCGACCGGGGGAAGCCGCTGGGGCTTTTCAAGGAGTATTACCTGAACGACGGGATGATGCACGAGGTCTGGCACGACGGCGTGTACTATACGGGCGACGTGGCATGGCGCGACGAGGACGGATATTTCTGGTTCGTGGGGCGTGCCGACGACGTGATCAAGAGTTCGGGCTACCGGATCGGCCCCTTCGAGGTGGAGAGCGCCCTGATGACCCATCCGGCCGTCGTCGAATGTGCCATCACGGGGGTTCCCGACGAGATCCGGGGGCAGGTGGTCAAAGCGACGATCATCCTCGGGGATAAATACAGGCCGCGGGCCGGGGAGGAGTTGATCCGGGAACTGCAGGATCATGTGAAGCAGATCACTGCGCCCTACAAGTACCCGCGCATCATCGAATTCGTGGACGAACTTCCGAAGACCATCAGC
>OGZD01002249.1_pt1 | contig 12280 bp, 7 predicted proteins | sample 1576701 | NCBI WGS metagenome assembly OGZD01 (sample SAMEA3541487, study PRJEB24748) | human gut metagenome | biome: human gut; feature: human-associated habitat; material: faeces | place: China | collected 2012
TCACCTGACCCTCCTTGCGGTAGGTCAGGTGTTGCAACGATCACTAGAACCCGCCTGACAGCTCCCCCCAGGGAGGGGAGCCAGATTAGCGTCAGCGTGTGGAGGCGCGGGCGATGACTTGGGATTCGGTGGTGAGCAGTTCGGGTTTGGTGATGCTGCCATCGATGCGTCCGAGGATGCGATTCACTGCCGTGGGAGCTGTCCAGTCAAGGCGGGAATCCATGGTGGTCAGCGGAATCTGCAGGTAGGGGGCTTCCTCGTTGTTGTCGAAGCCGATGACCTGCACCTGCGCGGGCACCTCATAACCAGCGGTGCGCAGAGCGGTCAATGCGCCGATGGCCAACTGATCGTTCAGTGCGATCACACCGTCGAATGGCACGCCGGAATCAATCAGTCGCTGAGTCACGCGAGCGCCAGCGCCGATGGTCCAATCCTGATCGGTGTTGCCAATCAGATGAGGATCCAGCTCAAGCCCACGGCGGCGCGTTTCTTCAATGACACCACGCAAACGCAGTTGTGCGTTGCCTTCCACAGCCTGCAACAAAGCGGCCGCGTTATAGTCGTCTCGTGCGCCCACTACAGCGAGGCGAGAAGAACCTCGATCGTATAGGTAGCCTGCCGCTGTTGCTGCGGCGGCAACATCGTCCGGAGTCACGTGGTCGGCAACACCCCATGTGGTTCGGGCACCGACAATAACCAGCGGGAAATCGACCTTCAGGTCTTCGGGCGAAATATCCTCCACCTCGCTCATGGAGAGAATCATGCCGTCTGACACGGTGGAGTTGAAGTTCTTGAGCAGGTCACGCGCTCCTTTGGCCGAGCCCTCTGCATACGTGGTGACGTATACGGAGTAGTCGCGCTGACGGGCGGCCTCGATGGTGCGGTTGGCCAACTCGGCCAGATATGGCGGAATCAGCGAAGGCACGGCAAGGGTGATGAAACCGGTGTGATCGCGGTTGAGGTTACGGGCGGCCACGTTGACTCGGTAGCCGAGGTCCTTAATGACTGTTTCAACCTTTGCACGGGTTTCATCGGTCATACGCCCGGAGCCATTGATCACGTTCGACGCAGTTTTGAGCGATACACCGGCGGCCTGAGCGACATCGCGTAGCGTCACTCGACGCTTGGCTGTTTTCTCGTCGCTCATGCCACACTCCTCTATCCGGACAACATTGCCATTCTAGCGCGGTTTAGCAGGACGTTTTAGCGATAAGAATGGCGTTGCGGTTCAGCGTATATCCAACGGCGTCAGTCTCGCAACGGTGGGCGATGATGGGATCACCTTCCACACCGTTGACGGCAACGGGCTGCTTCGAACGGTTCAGATAGAAATCGAAGCGGATGGTACCGTCTGAGGATTGGCGGATGGTGTGCAGGATGCGGGGGTCATGAGTCGTGGCTGCTGCGGTCGTAGTTGCGGCGTTGATCTCTCCCCCACCCGGCCTTTGGTCGGGAGCCCTTTCGTCGGAGGGGGCTGTTGTGTTGAGTTCCTTGAGCAAGTGGGTGATGTCGTGGCGGCCAAGATCGCAGCCCACGTAGATGGCGGCGCCTTGGCCGTGGGGGTGACTGGTGATGGCGGGGACGCCGTCGAGCTCCCAGTCAGCAGCGGCTGTACCCACGTACGTGGCAAGCACGCGAGTGTCTGGAGCGACCGAGGTCACGTCATTCTGCCACAGACGTGTCGTGAGTCCATTCGACAAACCGATTTCGGCCGGTTCGTCTTCGGCTTCTTCTCCGAGGATGTTGAATTCTTCGGAGCGGATGCCGAGCATGTCGCGCAGAAGTCCGTTGCCGGCGCCGGGGTATCCGCCGAGACCGATGTGGAAGTGTTCGTCGATCAGGCCGGTGGCATAGCCGACGATGACCGTACCGCCGTTTTCGGCAAAGTCCGCGATGCGACGGGTATCCTCGTCGGACAGGGCGATCACGGTGGGCAGCACGATAGTCTGGTAGCCGCTCCAATCGTAGGCGAGCGGGACCACGTCCGCGCGCGCTCCGGCATCGAGATATCCGCGATACCAGTCGCGTACGTCATGCCAGTGATTGAGTTTCATGCTGGGCAGGGTCTCGGAGCGAGTGGCCCATTCGGATTCCGCACTAAACAGAATCGCCGTGTCCGCGCGCTTCAGTTCCGTGTCTTGCACACCCGCGTCGGACAGCGTCTTCAGCGCGGCGCCGAGTTCGCACACTCCTCGAAACAGTTTCGTATCGGAGCCCGCGTGGGGCACCATCGCGGAGTGGAACGCCTCGGCACCCGATGCGGATTGTCTCCATTGGAAGAAGTTGATGGCGTCGGCACCCATGGCCACGTGGGCCAAGGAGTCGCGCATGAGCTCGCCGGCGCGCTTGCGCATGTTAAGCGGCTTCCATTGGACGGCGGAGGTGGAGTGCTCCATCACGTACCACGGCTTGCCGAGCGCGAGCGAGTCCATGAGCGCGTCCGAGCAGGCGAGTTCGTCCAGATGGGATTCGCCCTCATGGAAGTAGTGATCGTTGGACACGAAGTCCACTTCGTTTGCCCATTGCGCGTAGTCCATGGTGCATTGGTCGGTGGAGACCATGAAGTTCGTGGTGAACGGCTTGCCGGGGCAGATTTCTTCGATGGCGTCGCGTTCGGCCTTGTAGAAGTCGAGCAGCATGTCGTTGCCGAACCGCTCGTAATCCAACTGCTGGGGCGGGTTGACCATGCTGTCGCCGCCCATGTGGCGAGGCAGCAACACCTCGTCGAAGCTGTTCACGTGCTGGGACCAGAAGGCCGTGCCCCACGCTTCGTTCAACGCGTCGACGGTCCCGTATTTGGCCTCGCACCACGTGCGGAACGCGGCCAAGGCGTTGTCGGAGTAGTCGTAGCGGTTGTTCCAGCCGTATTCGTTGCCCATGTGCCAGGCCGTCACGTATGGATTGTCCTTGTAGTGTTCGGCAAGTTTGCGGCACAGGCGCAGCGCGTATTCCTTGAGCACCGGGCTTGTGGGCTGCCACGACTGGCGTGAGCCCGCATTGACCACATGGCCGTACCGATCGATTGGCAGCACCTCAGGATGACGCTCGTACAGCCACAACGGGGCCGTGGCAGTGGCCGATGCCAGGTCCACGGCGATGCCCGCCGCGCCGAGCTTGTCGATCACGTGGTCAAGCCACTCGAACGTGAACTCGCCCTCGCGCGGTTCGATCTTGTCCCAGCTGAAGATGGCGAGGGCCACGGTGTTGACGCCGGCTTGGACCATCAGGCGGATGTCCTCGTCCAGTGTCTCCTCGGACCACTGGTCCGGATTGTAGTCGCCGCCGAACGCGATGCCACGACCGGATTCAGTCAGCAGGGACGGCCACCTGAACGTTCTACGAGTAGTCATATCAATCAAGTCCTTTATTGTACCGGCTCATGGCCGATGCTATGTTGCTGGCGGCGGCCGTTGCTGCGATGACCTTCTTGGTGTTGCGCATGTTATCTCCTCCTGAGCCGTTGGGATTGGTCGTGGCTTCGGGACTTTGGACTTACCTTGGGCCTGGGTTCCTCGCCTGCGATATGCTCCGCTGACGGTCTTTTTTGGGGTGTTTTCTTTGGTACACCCGTGTACCAATATCTATGATGATACACCCGTGTACCAATTTGTCAAAATCAAGCGACACGCCTGATTTCCCGCCAAAACTCGCCACCTCGGGCACACAGAAGAATCTTCAGCCTCCGACATCCACAATTCCGAGAGCGTTCACATTCGTGGATGTCCAGCGCCAGACGGAGCCAGTTCGGCTAGTATGAATAGGCACCACCATAGCTGTATTGAGAGGAAGAGCACATGGCGGGACTGTTTCGGACTGCTTCCAAGCAGCCCAATCCTTTAGGAACAGCCATACGCACCCGCGGATCAGGAAAATATACATTCGGACTGGCTTTGAGTGCGGGTCTTGCCGGATTACTGTACGGCTACGACACCGTCTCCATCTCCGGTGCCATCGAATTCTTGCGCGCCAGATACGGGCTCAGTACTCTCATGGAGGGCCTCGTCGTTTCCTCCATCATGCTCGGTGCCGTCATCGGAGCGGCCACCGCCGGATTCCTTTCCGACCGATTCGGCAGGAAACGTATCCTTATTATCGGCGGCGCGTTCTTCCTCGTTGCGGCTGTATGGAGTGCGCTGACGATAGGTCCCATAGCGCTTATCGTGGCGCGCGTGGCCGGCGGCTACGGCATCGGCCTGACCGCCGCGCTGGCCGTCACATACATCACCGAATCGGCTCCGGCCAACATCCGTGGTCTGCTCGCCTTCTCTTATCAGCTGCTTGCGGTTTGCGGTATCTTCCTGACCAACGTCATCAACTACATCATCGCCTCCCACGGATCAAACGACTGGGATATCGCCACTGGATGGCGCTGGATGCTGGGATTAGGCGCGATTCCGGCCGCCGCCTTCCTGCTGGCTATGCGGAGGGCACCGGAAAGCCCACGATTCCTCATTCAGATAGGCAGAACCGATGAAGGTTTCGCGGTGCTCGAGCACATCCTCGGCACCGAACGCGCACGCCTGCGCACCGATGACATCCAAGCCTCGGTCAAACTGGAAACCGAGATGTCGCACGAATTCCATGATTTGTTCCGTCCAGGCCTGCGACGGGCACTCGTCATCGGCATCTTTCTCGCCGTGTTCAACCAGTTCATCGGCATGAACGCCATTTCCTACTATGGGCCGGTGATGTTCTCGGATCTCGGGTTCGCCGGGGACACTCAGTTCCTCGCGGCCGCCAGCGTAGGCGGCGTGGAGCTGGTGGCCACCGTGGTAGGCATGTACCTGATCGACACGTTCGGCCGTAAACGTCTTATGGAAATAGGCACCGGCATGATGTGCGTGTTCGCGCTATGCATTTCGGGCTCGTATTTCATGGGCAATTCGCTGCTGACGCTTATATTCGTCATGGCGTTCACCATATCGTTCGCCTTTTCGATGGGACCGATTCCCTGGATTGTGATTCCCGAGCTCTTCCCCACGTATCTGCGCGGTCGCGCCACCGGATTGTGTGTGATGTGTCTGCTGTTCGCCAACTGGATCATCGCACAATTCACGCCGATGATGATCGATGGATTGGGCGGCGGCATATCGTTCGCGATTTTCGCGGTTCTGGATCTGATTTGCCTGTTCGGCATCGTGGCGTTGGTGCCGGAGACAATGGGACGCACGCTGGAGGAAATCGAGCATCTATGGCAGCCGAAAACCGATTTGGCCTACGCAAAATACGCGCTGAGCACGGCTGATGCGAATATCCGCCACGCGGAAGCCACGCTGCGTCGTATTGAAAACGAACGTCAGCAGGCATTGGGCATTATGGATGCGGCTGAGCGGGCTCGCGCTGCGGCACAGCAGAAGATTTTCGCCATAGAGACCGCCAAAAGGGTCGAGGCAGAACGGCTGGAGGCGCAGCGCGCTGCCGAGGAAGCCGCCAAGGCAGCGGCGAATATGGCTGCAGAAGAAGACACGGCAGCGACCGTCTCGGAAGTTACGACGGATGAGAACGTGCCGTCGCTTATGCGGCGTACGAGGGGCGCTGTTCTGGTTGGTAAGTCATCCAGTAGACGGCACGACGGTGAGTATACGGACGGCTCTGCGAACGGCCCTGCGGATGGCTCTGTGGATGGCTCCGTGACTGACTCTGCGGATGGTGCGATGCTGGACGGCGCGGCGGCCGAGGCAGCGGCCAGCGCAGCAGTCGCGGCCTTGGTCGATTCACTGCCCGACGATCCATTCACGCTGGCGAATCGGCCGACTACGCGCAGTGGTGCGGATGATACAGATAGCGTTGATGCCGCAGATGCCGTTGATTCCGCGAATGACGCGAATCGAAACCGCAAGCAGACAAATGCCGTGCAGCCGGCACATATGGCCTCTATTGAGCACGCGCACAGTGCCGATACGCCTCGCGGAGTGTTGTTGCCCAGTGCCGACGAGGATTCCTACAGCGAGCATTCCTTCGCCGAGACGGATGACGACCGCGAGGCTCAGGCCATCGACGCGGCCCTCGACTCTCTGGATGCCCTTATCAGAGGCTGATATATAAGGAAATCCTGTATTGCAGAGTATTGCGGCCTGTGACTGTGCGACTTTACAGATTCAGCACCGCATCGGCAACGCGCATGGCGGATTCACGGTGAGAGACCAGCACCACAGCCACGTCTTGCCCCTTATCCGCATTCTGCTCGCTCTTGGACAGCTCATGAATGGAACGCAGAATGATGGCTTCATTCAAGGCATCCAGACGACTGGTCGGCTCGTCGAAGAGCACCAAGTCGGCATTGCGCAGGAATACACGGGCCAAGCCGATGCGCTGGCGTTCGCCTTCAGACAGTCGGTCGCCCAGCTCGCCCACCTGGGTGTCGAGCCCATCCGGCAGGGAATCGATCAGGTCGAGCACGGATGCCTTGGCGAGGGCTTCGCGGAGTCGGGCGTCAAGAACACCGGCCGCTCCCCCATTGCGAATCTCCGATTCAGGCAAGGCGATAAGCAGATTCTCTCGAATCGTGCCGTCGAACAGGTGGGTCTCCTGACTCATCATGGCCTGAATACGGCGGCGGGCATGCACATCGATTTGCGGTAGCGGCGTGCCGGACAGCGTCACTTGGCCGCGCTGCGGATCCCAATAGCGCATCAGCAGCTTCAGCATAGTGGACTTGCCCCGGCCGGACGGGCCTTGGATACCGAGGATGCCGTGCTGCGGCACATCGAGCGAGAAGTCGGCGAGAATCGCCTCGCTCCCCTCCCCCGGGTACGCGAAGGTGACGCGATCAAGGCGCATGCCCTCATAATCCGAGTTCGCAGTGCCAGTTTCCACCACGGCCGGCGCTTCGTCCATCAGGCCGAACAGACGACGGGCGGAGGCGAAGGTCTGGGTGAGGTTCGCGGGCAGGGCGGCGAGCGCCAGCGTCGGCCCGAACGAGCTGGCGAGCAGCGCGAAGGCGGCGACCAGCGCCGGGATATCGTAGAGGTTCACGCCGGCAAGATTGATGGCGATGCCGGCAGCCGCCGAGGTAAGCAATGCAACCAGCAATCCGCCGACACCGGCGAACCGGCCGTTGACACGGCTGAGTTTGGCATGGTCACGCCATAGCGCGCGCGTGCGGTCTTCGATGGCCTGCGCACGATCTTCACCCCGACCGAATCGGATGATCTCGTCGAGACCGCGCATGTCGTCGAGCATCACGTTGTCGAGTTCGCCGGCCGCGCCACGGATGGCGGGGCCCAGATTGCGCACGCCGGTGGCGAAGAAGCGCGGCACAATGATGCCGATGATCAGATGGGAGACGATCAGCGCCAACGCCATCCAGGGGCTCAGCGTGGCCGCCACGATGACGTAGACGATGGTGGTGGTCACGGCTATGGCCACGGGGCTGATGGTATGCGCGAAGAAGATTTCGAGCAGTTCCACGTCGGTGGTGAGCATGGCGATGAGGTCGCCCTTGCCCTTGCCGGCGAGCTTGGCCGGAGCGAGGCGGCGAAGGGCGGCGAAAGCCTTGGAGCGGAAGAGCGCGAGCAGGTGGAAGGCCACGTTGTGGTTCAGATATTGCTCAACGTAGCGCGTCAGGCCGCGCAACACCGCGCAAACAATCATGGCGGTGATTGCACCGGCCGCACTCATGCCCCACACGGGGTTGCCGGCGAGCGCGAATCCGGCGATGATGCCGAACACCGGTAGGAAGGTTGCGGCAAGGTGACCGATGGTGCCGGCCGTGGAAGCCGCGACCATAAGCCCGGCCAGTGGCTTGGCCTCCCCGAGTAGTCGCTTGATGACCTGGAACGTGCTCATCTCGGCCGGAGCTGCAGCCGGAGCTGCGCCCACAGCCGCCCCGCTCCCGCTGGCGGAAGCTGTCAGCGAAGCTGGCTGAGGGTTGTCACCCCCAAAGTTCTCGATATCCGCCTGAGTAGTGAACAACTTGGCGTACACGCCGCCGGCCGCCATGAGTTCGGCATGCGTGCCGGTTTCCACCGACTTGCCGTGTTCGAGCACCACCACTTGGTCGGCGTGCTCGGCGTTGGCCATGCGATGGGTGATCATGATCACCGTCTTGCCGCGGGATTGCACCAGTTCGCGGATGGTCGCGAGAATCAGTTCCTCGGATTCCACATCCACACTGCTGGTGGCCTCGTCGAATACGAACACCGGCGAATCGTGCAGAAGCGCACGGGCGATGGCGATGCGCTGGCGCTGGCCACCGGACAGGTTGGCGGCGTCGGGCTCAATCGTCATGTCAAGGCCGTCCTGCTGCGAACGCACGAAGTCGGCGATACGGGCCTGTTCGAGCGTGTCCCAGAGACGGGAATCCACGGCGTCGGACGCGGCTTCACCGTTCTGGCCGTCATCGGGCAAAGCCATCAGAAGGTTCTCACGCAGAGTACCGGCAAACAGATGGCTACTGGCACCGATCAGGGTGATGGTTCGGGCGAGCGTCTCTCCGGACAGGTCGGATACCTTGACGCCGTTCAGCGTAAGCGAGCCTTGGTATCCGGTCAACGTACCGGCAAGCAGCGCGGCAGCCGTGGATTTGCCGGAACCGGAGATGCCGACGATGGCGGTGAGTTGACCGGGGTAGGCAGTGAAGGTGAGGTCGGTGAGCGCAGGTGCCGGCGCGGAATTCGTTTGTTGAATGGCGGCACCGGAATCGGCGCTGTCATAGGAATAGCCGACGTGGTCGAAGCTGACGGTGATTCCGCCATCGGCCTTGGCCCCGGCCTTGGTACCGGCATCAGTCCCGGCATCGGTGCCAGCGGTGGCCGGCAGCGTGGCAGTGCCGTGGGCGGTCTCGGGGGTGTCCAGCAGGGCGAAGATCCGTTTGGTGGAGGTCATGCCGTTCATCGCCACGTGGAAGTAGGAGCCGAGTTGGCGCATGGGGATGAAGAATTCGGCGGACAGCAGCACGATCAGCAACAGTCCGGCGAGGGTGAGCGGGAAGCCCGCTCCGAATGGCATCAGGTATTGCAGGCCGTAGGCCAGGTAGGCGAACGCACCGGGCAGGTGGGCGGCGAGCATGACCGGCGACCAGCCGGCGGCGCTGGCTCCTGCGGCGGCCGCGGCGGTATGCGCATACTGCCATAGAGCCACACCAATGCCGGCCGCCGCACCGCCGTAGGCCACGATATCCATGGCGGTCAGCGAGCGCAGCTGGATCTGCAGCACGCGCATGGTCATGACGCGGAAGCCTTCGGCCTTCTTGTCCATTTCGGCGGCGGCACGGTCGTCGGCGTCGAAGTTCTTCAGGGTTTCGAGGCCTTGCAGGTTGTCGAGGAATGCGGCACCCATGTCGGTGTATCGGCCCCAGTATTTTTTGAAGGCGCGGGCGGCGGTCATGGATACGATGCCGGTGACAATAATAATGAGCGGCGCGCAGACGAGCATGGTCACGGCGGCCGGCATGTTGATCGGCGCAATCACGGCGAACAGGGTGATCGGCGCAAGAATCGCATAGAAGAGCTGCGGCAGGAACAGTTCGAAGAAGCTTTGAATCTGCTCGACGCCTTCGCCGGCGGACTGGACCACATCCGAGGTCTTGACGCGCGACCTGTAGGACGGGCCGAGGGCCACCATTTTGCGGTACAGCTTGGAACGCAAAGCGAGCTTGACCCGTTCGGCGGCTTCGGTGCCGAGGCGTGTGGCGTGTGTGGTGGCCAGGTAGCGAACCAGCATGCAGACGATCGCCAAGGCCACGTAAACCATGAGGTCGCCGGCCATCGGGGCGACGGTGGTGCCCGGAACGCCGAACAGATTGGCGGGGCACTCGGAGGCCGAGGCGGCGTTACAGGAGAAAGTGTGTGGGTCGGCTGCGGCGAGCAGTCCTTGCAGCAGCATGACCAGCGAAAGCATGAAGCCGATATTGGCAAGCAGCCCAACCCACATCAGAGCCACTTTGCCGGCTATGAGCTTGCCGAGACCTGGTGCCAATTGGAACAGTCGTTTGTCGAACATGGTTCGCTTCCCCTTGCCGTGTTGTTGCGGTGTTGGTTGCCGTGGTACTGCAGTAGGTCTCGTCATGCATCAGTCGCGGGTGCCACCAATCGCATACCTGCACATACCGATGGCGTGCACTGCGCAATCCTATTTACCTTAGGCGAAAGCGCACATACACGCCAGACCTTCAGCTGAGACGACTGTCACGCTGAGCTTCGTTCCCAAATAAGAAGCCACAGACTCCCCAATGCCGACGCCGCCGATGATGCTGGAGCTGATGACCGGACCCTGCAGGGCCGGGCTCAGCACGTACTTGTCCTGCAGGAAGTCGATGGCTCCCGAAATGGACACGGTCATAACCGTAGAGCAAACCGGTTAGACACGGCGTTGTATACAATCCACAAAACCAGACAGACAACTTCTCCATTGCCCACAACGCGCGCAACCTTACGCCAGCGTAATCTAACTCGTCAGAATGGCTCGGGTTGTCAACTTGCCATCATGTTTGTAAGGAATAAACGGCCGTATGCTTACCGAATACACCACGCCCGGCGAATCCATCGAGATCCGCGATGACCAAACTATCTATTCACTGCTCACCGAACGACTGGCCCGCACCGGCGCGGACACGGTAATCGCCGCCAAGAAAATCGGCCCCGGCCGCTGGCAGAACGTCACCACCGGCGAATTCCACGAGCGCGTGGTCTCAGCCGCCAAGGGCCTGATCGCGCTCGGCATCGCCAAGGGCGACGCGGTGACCATCTTTTCCTCCACCCGTCTCGAATGGGGCATTCTCGATTTCGCACTGGCCGCAGTGGGCGCGGTAAGCGTGCCGATCTACGACACCGACTCCGCCCCGCAAGCCCAGCGCATCATGAACGATTCGGCGGTCAAGCTGGCCTTTGCCGACAACCGCGAGCGCTTCGACCGGCTCGACTCGGTCAAGGACCACTGTCCTGCCTTGAAGCAGATTCTCATGATCGAGGGCAACGCGCTGGGCGCGCTCGAAGGTCTGGGCGTGGCTGTTTCGGACGAGGAACTGAACGAGCGCGTGGCCACCGTGCGCGCCGACGATCTGGCCACCATCGTCTACACTTCGGGCTCCACCGGCAACCCGAAGGGTGCCGAACTGACCCACAAGAACTTCGTGTCCATCACCATCTCCGCCTCGCAGGCGTTGCATGAAGTGGTGCTTGACGACCATCCGCGCCTGCTGCTCTTCCTGCCGCTGGCCCACTGCTTCGCGCGATTCATCCAGTACGCCTCCATCGCCTCCGATGACGGCGTGGTCGGTTATCTGCCGGACACCAAAACCCTGCTGCCGGACCTGCGTTCGTTTGAACCGACCTACCTGCTGGGCGTGCCGCGCGTGTTCGAGAAGGTATACAACGCCGCCTCGCACAAGGCCGGTGCCGGCTGGAAGGGCCGCCTGTTTGTCAAGGCCGCCGAGGCCGCGCGCGTCTGGAGCCGCAAGGAGCAGGCCGGCGAGCAGCACACGTTTGCCGAAATCGCCGAGCGCGCCAAGTACGAAACGCTCGTCTACCGCACGGTGCGCGGTGCTCTGGGCCCGAAGATCAAGTACGTGGCCTGCGGCGGCGCACCACTGTCGCTCGATCTGGCGCATTTCTACAACGGCATCGGACTGCCGATGATTCAGGGTTATGGCATGACCGAAACCGCCGCCCCGTTCGCCGCCACGCGCGTGACCGACAATGTGATCGGCACCGTAGGCCAGCCCGCGCCCGGCTCCTCGATTCGCATTTCCGACGAAGGCGAACTGCAGGTCAAGGGCCCGAACGTGTTCCGCGGCTACCACAATCTGCCGGAGAAGACGGCCGAGGCGTTCACCGCCGACGGCTGGCTCAGGACCGGCGACTTGGCCGAGATCGATGATGAGGGCCACATCGTCATCACCGGCCGCATCAAGGACATTATTATTACTGCCGGCGGCAAGAACGTCTCCCCCATTCCGCTGGAGGAAGAGATCGCCAAGTGCCCGATCGTGGAGCACTGCGTGGTGGTGGGCGACCAGCGCCCGTTCATCGGCGCGTTGGTGACGCTCGATCCGGAGTCGCTGGCATTGTGGCTGCCCGCGCACGGCCTGTCCACGGAGACGCCGGTCGACCGGCTCGCCACGAACGCCGCGGTGCGCGAGGAGATTCAGCAGTACGTGGACAAGGCGAATGCGACGGTCTCGCGCGCCGAATCCGTACGCAAGTTCGCCGTGCTGGACACGCAGTTCACGCAGGAGAACAAGTGCCTGACACCGTCGCTGAAAGTGGTGCGCCCGGCCGTCAATCGCGTGTTCGCCGATGTGATCGACAACGAGATCTACAACGGCAAGCGGTGAGACGCG
>OGZD01002251.1_pt1 | contig 12270 bp, 8 predicted proteins | sample 1576701 | NCBI WGS metagenome assembly OGZD01 (sample SAMEA3541487, study PRJEB24748) | human gut metagenome | biome: human gut; feature: human-associated habitat; material: faeces | place: China | collected 2012
GATTCGACGTTATGCGCCTTGGACGCGCCGGTGGCGCCGCCGATACCGTCACGGCCGGTACGCCCGCCGAGCAGGATGACCTTGTCGCCCGGAGCCGGGGTTTCGCGGCGTACATGATCGGCCGGAGTCGCGGCCACAACCGCACCGACCTCCATGCGCTTGGCCACATATCCGGGGTGGTAGATTTCGTCCACCTGACCGGTGGCCAGGCCGATCTGGTTGCCGTAGGAGGAATAGCCGGCGGCGGCGGTGGTGACGAGCTTGCGCTGAGGGAGCTTGCCTTCAAGCGTCTCGGACACCGGCACGGTCGGATCGGCGGCACCGGTCACGCGCATGGCCTGATACACGTAGGAACGGCCGGAAAGCGGGTCGCGGATGCAGCCGCCGATGCAGGTTGCCGCACCACCGAACGGTTCGATTTCCGTCGGGTGGTTGTGGGTTTCGTTCTTGAACAGGAACAGCCAATCCTCATCATGGCCATTCACATCAACCTTCACCTTGACGGTGCAGGCGTTGATTTCTTCGGATTCGTCAAGATTCTTCAGAATACCGTTCTTCTTGAGCCACTTCGCGCCGATGGTGCCCATATCCATAAGGCATACGGGCTTTTCGTCGCGGCCAAGCTCGTGACGCATCTCAAGATACTTATCGAACGCGGTCTGCACGGTCGCGTCGTCAATCTGCACATCATCAAGTTGCGTGCCGAACGTGGTGTGACGGCAATGATCGGACCAATACGTGTCGATCACCTTGATTTCCGTGATTGTCGGATCACGCTGTTCCTCGGTGAAGTGAGCACGGCAGAACTGCAGATCAGCCAAATCCATGGCCAAGCCACGGTCGGCGATGAACTGCTCAAGATCGGCGTCGCTCATGGTGCGGAAACCTTCGATGACCTCCACCTTGCCCGGTACCGGCACCTGCGTCTTCAACGTGGTCTTGGTATCCAGCGAAGCTTCGCGAGCCTCGACCGGGTTGATCACATAATGCTTGATGGCGGCGATGTCGGCGTCGCCCAGCTCGCCTTCAAGTGCATACACCTTGGCGGAACGAACAGTCGGGCGCTCGCCCTGGGAGATCAGCTGAATGCATTCGCTGGCGGAATCCGCACGCTGGTCGAACTGGCCGGGCAGATACTCCACAGCAAACACATTATCAGAACCGAAATCAGGCAAATCGGCGGAAACATTATCGACCTGCGGCTCACTGAACACGGTAGGGGTGGCCTGTGCGAACAGTTCCTCGCTAATGCCTTCCACATCATAACGATTGACGAGACGCACATTCTTCAGCGATGCGATGCCAAGAATGGTCTTCAGCTCGTTGGCGAGCTGCTTGGCCTCGACATCAAAACCCTGCTTCTTTTCCACGTACACGCGAAAAACCATGGTTGACTCCTTGAAAGAGGGGCTTGGTGAGATTGATAAAAATAAGATTTTTAAAAACGATGAAGCCCGCATCCGAGTTTGTACTGCAGATGCGGGCTATCGCAAGTATTATTCGGCTACTTCAATGCCTTCGGACTTGGCGAGTTCAGCCAAGCGGCTTTCGACCTCTTCGTAAGCCGGAATGATGTCGCCCAGATCGCGGCGGAACAGATCCTTGTCGAGATGCTCAACCTTGCCGGAGCCGTCACGCTGATCCCACAGACGGCAGGAATCAGGCGTAATCTCATCGGCCAGCAGCAGCGTGCCGTCGGAAGTGCGACCCATTTCGATTTTGAAATCAACAAGCTTGATGCCGATCTTGGCGAAGATCTCGATCAGGGCTTCGTTGATGCGGCGTGCGAGAGGTGCGATCTCAGCCAGATCCTCACGGGTGCAGACGCCCAATGCAACCAGATCGTCGTCGTTCACGAACGGATCGTGCAGATCATCGTTCTTCAGGAAGTACTCCAGCACCGGCTCCTTGAGCTCGATGCCCTCTTCCACGCCCAAGCGAGAGCAGAAGTGGCCGGCGGCGGTGTTACGCAGCACGATCTCGAGTGGGAACATGGTGACCTTCTTGACCAGCTGGGAGGTTTCGCCTACGCGGGCCACCAGATGGCTGTCGATACCGCGCTTCTTGAGCAGATCGAAGATCAGCGTGGTGATGAGGTTGTTCAGCCTGCCCTTGCCGGCGAAGTCTTCCTTCTTCTCGCCGTCACCTGCGGTAGCGGAGTTCTTGTATTCGACCCAGAGCACCTCCGGATCGTCAGTTGCGTACAGTTGCTTGGCTTTGCCCTCGTAGAGCTTTTCCAACTTCTCCATTACTCGCCTTTCCTGGTGTTTGGGAGGTAGATAGTTTGGTGAACTTGACGGTTAACAAGATACCAACGGGAGGCTACAATCGAATGGTTTTTGGGCGCGTTCCGGCAGTCTTCCGTCAGTATCCGGCAATAGTGCGTCAGGCGATGTCGATTTCGAGCGATTCGGCCACATTCTCGGCTTTAGCACGCGCGTCGGCCTCATCTGTTCCGATGGCCAGCGCGACTGCCATGCGACGATGGCCGTGCACTTCCGGCTTCGCGAAAATACGCAGATCGGTGCCCGGCTGAGACAAAGCGGTGGCGACGTTGCGGAATTCGGCTTCACCATCGCCCTGAATGACGATCGCATGGCTTGCCGCGACGGCACCGTCCGGGATCGACAAGGCGACATGTTCCTGCGTAATCGGCAAACCGAGAATCGCACGCGCATGCAACGCGAATTCGCTTAACCGTTGCGACGCCATCGTGACCATGCCAGTGTCATGCGGACGCGGGGAGACCTCATTGAACAGCACGGAACCGTCGGTCAGCACGAACAATTCCACGCCAAACACACCCCAACCCTTCTCGCCGGAAGCCTTGGCCTTCGCCACCAGACCTTCCACTGCGGTACGCGCGATGCGTTGCGCCTGCGCAAGCACATCCTGTGTGAAGGAGGCCGGTTGCCAGGATTCGCGATAGTCGCCGCTTTCCTGACGCTGTCCGATCGGAGCGCAGGTCACGATGCCGGCGCTGGAGCTGACGGTCAGCACGGTCAGTTCGTAATCCAATGGAGCCAACGCTTCTACAATCACTCGGGAAACGTCTCCCTCGTCGTGCGCGCGACGACCTTCCTGTGCCTCAACCCAAGCCGCATCAATCGCATCGGCGGAACGCACCACGGACTGGCCGTGACCGGAAGAACTCATAATCGGCTTGACCACGCACGGGTAGCCAACCGTTTTTGCCCCAGCGCGAAGCTCTTCCAGCGAGCCTGCGAAGCGGTACGGCGTGGTCGGCAATCCCAATTCCTCATGCGCAAGTACGCGCAAACGTTCACGATCCATGCAAATGGATGCGATTTCGGCACTTGGCACCACCTGTGCGCCACGCTCGGCCGCGGCAGCCAATTCGCTGGTGGCGATCGCTTCAACTTCCGGAACAATGATGTCCGGCTGAATTTTGTCAAACAATACGCGCAACTGTTCGGCATTGGCCATGTCGAGCACACGGTATTCGTGCGCCACCTGCTGCGCGGGGGCACCCTCATAGGAATCGGCCGCGCACACCCATGCGCCAAGCCTCATCAGTTCGAGAGTGACTTCCTTGCCCAGCTCTCCGGAGCCAAGAAACAGAACACGAGTCGGATGCTTACCAAGCGGAGTGCCCAAGGCACGATTCTCTTCAGTCATGCCTTCCATTGTGCCATCGGCGTAGGATGGAATGCATGTCTGAGACGGAACAGGAAGAAACACAGCGCCCCCTGACCATCGCCATGGTGGTCGACACGTCGGGAAACCGAGGTAACGGCACGTCGAATTCGGCGTTGCAGTGGGCGGAGGAATTGAAGCGGCAAGGCCATACGGTCAGGCTTGTGGGCATTGGTGCGCCTGAATACCCGGCACGAGTCAACCATGTGCCTCTGGTCAGTTGGGTGGCGAAAAAGCAGCAGATGCAGTTCGCCGAACCGAGCGACACGCTGTTCAGAACCGCGTTCCGAGGCGTGGACGTGGTGCACATCTACACGCCGTTCCGTTTTGGCCAGCATGCGTGCAAAGTCGCCAAACAGATGGGAATCGCGGTTACTGCGGGCTATCATGTGCAGCCGGAGAACATCACGTATTCGGCAGGTCCGCTGAAATATATTCCGGGCATCGACAAGTTCATCTACTGGCTGTTCAATTTGTGGCTGTACCGCAAAATCGACCATGTGCATGTGCCGACCGAGCTTGGCGCAAGTTTGCTGCGTTCTCACGGGTACAAATCGAAACTGCATGTGATTTCCAACGGATATGAATCACGATTCACTGCGAAAACGCAGCGCGATGCGGGGAAGTCTGCTCCGGTTCCGTTCCACATTGTCGCTTCCGGACGATTGACGAACGAAAAGAATCATGTCGCATTAATTCATGCGATCGCCCGTTGCAGGCATGCGCAAGATATTGAACTGACGATTGCCGGCACCGGTCCTTTGAAAAAGAAATTGCAGCGACTCGCCGCACGTTTGCTTTCCCGACCGGCATCGATCGGATTTCATAAGAACACCGAAATGCCCGCGTTGCTGCGTTCCGGCGATTTGCTGGTGCATCCTTCGATTGCCGATCTCGAATCGGTGAGCGTCATTGAAGGTATGGCCGCCGGTTTGGTGCCGGTCATCGCATCGTCTCCGTTGAGCGCCGCAGGCCAGTTCGCGTTACGTGACGAATCGCTATTCCCTGTCGACGATGTGGAAGCGTTGGCAAGGCGCATCGATTGGTGGGTCGATCACCCCGATGAACTGTCGAAATGGGGCGAAATCTATGCCGAACACACTAAAGAGCATTATTCGGTGGCTGCTTCCGTGCGTAAATTCGTGGCTATGGAACGCGAGGCGATCGCCGATAATGCCAATAAGCAAATCAATGCGTAACAATCAGCATAAATGGAACCACATGCGTGATAAATGATCGTAACGTAAGCAAAAAGGCGCGGGATGTAATTCCTGCGCCTTTTTGTTGTTTGTCGTAATGATTATTTTTCCGATTGACAGCGACGATGCGCGCTACAGCAATGCGATCAGCTGCTCCACCTGCTCATCGGTGGTGGCCCAGCTGGTGCAGATGCGCATCACCGTGTGCGTGTCGTCGGCCTTTTCCATGAAGCCGAGGCGCACATTGCGCTGCAAACGCCCGGATGTCGCGTTGTCGAGCGTGATGAAGATCTGATTGGTCGGCGCGTCGAAGGTGAGCGTATAGCCACGTTCCACCAGCACTTCGCGAATACGGTCGGCCGCATCGTTGGCGTGGCGGGGGATCCTGCAATACAGATCGTCGGTGAACAGCGTGTCGAACTGCACGCCCAGCAGCCATCCCTTGGCGAGCAGCGCGCCATGTTGCTTGACGAGCGTCACGAAGTTTTTCGGCATATTGCCGTGCGTGAACACCACGGCCTCACCGAACATGGCTCCGACCTTGGTGCCGCCGATATAGAATACGTCCGCGATACGCGCGATGTCTTCAAGCGTCACGTCGTTGCCGGTTGCGGTCAGCGCGTAGCCAAGTCGTGCGCCGTCGATGAACAACGGCATGTCGTACTTCGTGCAGACCTTGCGGATCGCCTCAAGTTCGGCGAGCGTGTAGAGCGTGCCGTATTCGGTGGCCTGCGAAATGTAGACGCATCCGGGGAACACCATGTGCGTGTAGTTGCCGTCCGCGTAGAACGTGGCGCAGTACTCGTCGAGTTCGGTCGCATCGATTTTGCCGTCATGGTGGGGGAGCGTCAGCACCTTGTGTCCGGTGAATTCGATGGCGCCCGCCTCATGCACGTTCACATGGCCTGTGCTTGCCGCGATTACGCCGGCATACTGCGGTGTGATGGAGTCGATGATGGTCTGGTTGGTCTGCGTGCCACCTACCAGGAAGAAAATCTGCGCGTCAGGGCAGGCGCATACTTCGCGGATTTTGGCTTTCGCGCTTTCGCAGATGCTGTCGTTGCCGTAACCCGGATATTGGTTTTGTGCGATTTCGCTGATGCGTTCGATGATTTCCGGTGTTGCCGTGCAGGAATAGTCGTTTTCAAAAGACAGCATGATGCGCTCCTTGTATCTGACCTATGCTGATGACTTGCGACCGGCTGTTTGCTGTATTCAAGCCGTCCGGATAGCAAAAAACCTCGGAATTTCTTCCGAGGTCTCTACCGGGGTGGCTAACGCGGCTCGAACGCGCGACCTTCTGAACCACAATCAGATGCTCTACCAACTGAGCTATAGCCACCATGTTTTCGCTTCATACAGAAGCGCAACAGATGAAAACTATACACGATTTTCCAGCTATGTCTACATCGGCGTGTTGCGCGTGCCTGTCGTCGGCTTGCGCTGTGGATTGTTCATTATGTGAACGGCATATTACACAAATCCGAAACTCACGCGTACCTTGTAGTCGCTGCATGCGTAAGGGTGTGCTGTAATGGCGGTGTGGGCCGTCTCGGAGTGTTTACGGCGTATGCGGATCATCGGCCGAAAAGCTGTGAAATGTGAAGGAAGAGAGATTCATGCAGAAGGTCAAAGCGTTTGGTGATTGGCTCACCAAGTGGTTCACCGCGATTGTGATCGTGTGGGCCGTGTTCAACTATTTCGTGCCGCAGGCAAGCTTGTGGGGCAAATCCTATACCGGTTATTTCCTGGGTATCGTGCTGTTCGGCATGGGTCTTACCTTGACCCTTGACGATTTCAGGCGCATTCTCACCCAGCCTCTGATGGTCATCGTCGGTACCGTGGCCCACTTCGTCATCATGCCGTTGGTGGCTGTGCTGCTGTGCTGGATTTTCCGTCTTGATGGTGCGCTCGCCGTCGGTGTGATTCTGGTCGGCTGCTGCCCGTCCGGAACCTCGTCCAACGTGATGAGCTATCTGAGTCGTGGCGATGTGGCGCTGGACGTGTCCATCGGCATTTTGTCCACGCTGTGCGCGCCGTTCATGATTCCGCTGTTGATGCAGTGGCTGGCTTCCCAGTATGTGTCGGTCCCGGTGGAATCCCTGTTCCTCAATGCGGTCAAGGTGGTGCTGTTCCCGATCGCTCTTGGCGTGATCTGCCATGCTATTTTCGGCGAGAAGATCGAGAAGATTACGGTCGCTCTGCCGATCGTGTCCCAGGTGGCCATCCTGCTTATCATCGGCGTGGTCGTCGCAGCCAACGGTCCGAAGCTGTTCGTGGCTTCCTCGCTGCTTGCCATCCCGGTGGTCATTCTGCACAACCTGTGCGGATACGCGTTGGGCTTCGGTTTCTCCAAACTTATGTACAAGGTATATCCGAAGGGCTTCCGTTATGCACAGCAGAAAGCCATCACCTTCGAGGTCGGCATGCAGGATTCCGCTTTGGGAGCGACTTTGGCGCTGACGTCGTTCGCTTCCAATCCGTTGGCCGCGGTGCCGTCCACGTTCTTCAGCGTTTGGCACAACATTTCCGGTTCCGTGCTGTCCAGCTGGTGGCGTGAGCATGATGACAGGCATCAGATCCATCCTGATTCCGACAATGGCGAGAAGGGCTCGGCTGCGAAGGCCCGCGAAGACGCTGCCGAAACAGCTAACAGCTGACATTCGTCAGTAGATTCCGTCGTCATATTGCGCATTCCCTGAATCTTTCAAAACGATTCAGGGAATGTTTTGTTTTGAGTGGTGCAAACGTGTCATTGTGATGTTTTGTTGCTTTATACTGATGTAGGCAAAATGATTGAAATTATTGGGATTTAAGGGTGTCTTCACCCGTGTTTTTTGTTCGTTTTGGGGTATACTGTAACTGAAGGCCGGAGTTGTGGATCAGTCGAGAATTCGTCAGGTCGCAACGAAGCGCCGATGGCCGTGAGGTTCATGCGCAACGCCTTTAAGATATAACTGAACAATAGCGATTCGAAACAGCGGCAATGGGGTAGTACGGCGCAGGCGCCGGGCCGCAAATGCAAAACAGACAACGAGACTGAAGAGTGCGCGTAAGGTGGCGCGTAGCAAAGAAGTGGGAACCTCCTTCCCGAGTGGATGGCCCCGGATTCGAAAGGATCCGGGGCCATTCCTTTTGCGATTTGCGACACGGCATGTTGGAATGTCTTGGGAATCCGTATACTGATAATTCGTGTGTGCCAACGGCATGCCTTATGTGACAGGCGTGCGGGTTGGGATATCCCGGAACTCGATTGCATCACGCGCAGCAATGCGACGGTGAGAGAGGGATGGGCCATCGGGCCGGTGGACTGTGGCTATCTTCACGATTCAGATGCGTGGAGTGTGGGTGCAGTGCGGCGGTCACACAAAAGCAAGAGAAACCACTGAATCGGAGAATTCAAGTTGCCTACTATTGAACAGCTCGTCCGTAAGGGACGTCAGGCAAAGCCGAAGAAGTCCAAGACTTTGGCACTGAAGGGAAGCCCGCTGCGCCGCGGCGTGTGCACCCGTGTTTACACCACCACCCCGAAGAAGCCGAACTCGGCTCTGCGTAAGGTCGCTCGTGTGCGCCTGTCCTCGGGCATCGAAGTCACCGCCTACATTCCGGGCGAAGGCCACAATCTGCAGGAGCACTCCATCGTGCTCGTGCGCGGCGGCCGTGTGAAGGATCTCCCGGGTGTGCGTTACCACATCGTGCGTGGCGCGCTCGATACCCAGGGTGTCAAGGACCGTAAGCAGGGTCGTTCCCTGTATGGAGCAAAGAAGGCGAAGTAAGAGATATGTCACGTAAGGGACCTTCCAAGAAGCACGTCGTGCTGCCCGATCCGATCTACGGTTCCACCGTGGTGGCGCAGCTCATCAACAAGATTCTGCTTGACGGCAAGAAGTCGATCGCCGAAGACATCGTCTACTCCGCGCTCGATATGGTCAAGGAGAAGTCCGACCAGGAGCCGGTGGCTGTGCTCAAGCGCGCCCTGGACAACATCCGTCCGTCCCTCGAGGTTCGCTCCCGCCGTGTCGGTGGCGCCACCTACCAGGTGCCGGTCGAGGTCAAGCCGAACCGCGCCAACACCCTGTCGCTGCGCTGGCTGACCGACTTCTCCCGCGCCCGTCGTGAGAAGACCATGGCTGAGCGTCTCGCCAATGAGATCCTGGATGCCTCCAACGGCCTCGGTGCTTCTGTCAAGCGCCGCGAGGATACTCATAAGATGGCAGAGGCTAACAAGGCCTTCGCTCATTACCGCTGGTAATCACTCGCCCTGAGTAAAACTAAGGAAAAAGATGGCTGAAGAGATTTCGGACCTCCACGACGTCCGCAATATCGGCATCATGGCCCACATTGATGCCGGCAAGACCACCACTACCGAGCGTATTCTGTTCTACACCGGTAAGAACTACAAGATCGGCGAGACCCACGACGGCGCCTCCACCATGGACTTCATGGCGCAGGAGCAGGAACGTGGTATCACCATCCAGTCCGCTGCTACCACCTGCTTCTGGAGCCGTCAGTCCCACGACACCAAGGACAAGTTCCAGATCAACATCATCGATACCCCAGGCCACGTGGACTTCACGGCCGAGGTGGAGCGCTCCCTGCGCGTGCTCGATGGTGCCGTTGCCGTGTTCGACGGCAAGGAAGGTGTGGAGCCGCAGTCCGAGACCGTGTGGCGTCAGGCTGACAAGTACGGCGTTCCGCGTATCTGCTTCATCAACAAGATGGACAAGCTGGGCGCGAACTTCTACTACTCCGTCGACACCATCAAGGAGAAGCTGGGCGCTACTCCGATCGTGATGCAGTTGCCGATCGGTTCCGAGAACGACTTCACTGGCGTTGTCGACCTGGTTGAGATGCAGGCTTACGTGTGGAACGGCACCGAGGAGCTCGGCGCCAAGTACGACACCACTGAGATCCCGGACGACCTCAAGGACAAGGCTCAGGAGTACCACGAGAAGCTCGTGGAAGCCGCTGCCGAAGCCGACGACGACCTCATGAACAAGTTCTTCGAGGACGGCGACCTGTCCAAGGAAGACATCCGCGCTGGCGTGCGTAAGCTCACCATCGCCAAGGAAGCCTTCCCGATCTTCTGCGGTTCCGCCTTCAAGGACAAGGGCGTTCAGCCGATGCTGGACGGCGTTGTCGATTACCTGCCGTCTCCTGAAGACGTGCCGGCCATCAAGGGCTACAAGCCTGGCGATGAGTCCGTCGAGATCGACCGTCACCCGGTCAAGTCCGATCCGTTCGCGGCTCTGGTCTTCAAGATCTCCACCCACCCGTTCTACGGCAAGCTCGTGTTCGTGCGCGTCTACTCCGGCTCCGTTGTGCCGGGCGACTCCGTGCTCGACTCCACCCGCGAGAAGAAGGAACGTATCGGCAAGATCTTCCAGATGCACGCCGATAAGGAAAACCCGATGGACCGCGCTGACGCCGGTAACATCTACACCTTCGTGGGCCTGAAGAACGTGACCACCGGTGACACCCTGTGCGCCATCGACGATCCGATCACCCTCGACTCCATGACCTTCCCGGATCCTGTGATCCAGGTGGCCGTCGAACCGAAGACCAAGGCCGACCAGGAGAAGATGGGCATCGCCCTGTCCAAGCTGGCCGAAGAGGATCCGACCTTCCAGGTCACGACCGACGAAGAGTCCGGCCAGACCCTGATCGCCGGCATGGGCGAGCTCCAGCTCGACATCATCGTCGACCGTATGCGCCGCGAGTTCAAGGTTGAGTGCAACCAGGGCAAGCCGCAGGTCGCCTACCGCGAGACCATCCGCAAGGCCGTCATGGACCAGGGCTACACCCACAAGAAGCAGACCGGTGGTTCCGGCCAGTTCGCAAAGGTCTTGATGAACTTCGAGCCGCTCAACACCGAAGAGGGCGAGACCTACGAGTTCGTCAACGAGGTCACCGGTGGCCACATCACCAAGGAATTCATTCCTTCCATCGATGCTGGTGTGCAGGAAGCCATGGAATCCGGCGTGCTCGCCGGCTTCCCGGTGGTTGGCGTCAAGGCTACCGTCACGGACGGCCAGGTCCACGACGTCGATTCCTCCGAAATGGCCTTCAAGATCGCAGGTTCCATGTGCTTCAAGGAAGCTGCCCCGAAGGCCAAGCCGGTCATCCTCGAGCCGATCATGGCCGTGGAAGTGCGTACTCCGGAAGAGTACATGGGCGACGTGATGGGCGATATCAACGCCCGTCGTGGTTCCATCCAGTCCATGACCGACTCCACCGGTGTCAAGGTCATCGACGCCAAGGTTCCGCTGTCCGAAATGTTCGGCTACATCGGCGACCTTCGCTCCAAGACCCAGGGCCGCGCAATGTTCACCATGCAGATGGACTCCTACGCTGAGGTTCCGAAGAACGTCTCCGAGGAGATCATCAAGGCCCAGCGCGGCGAGTGACACGCGCTGCCGCTTAAGTGGAAACTGTCTCCAGTCAGCGCTAGTATTTTGTAGCGCTGACTGGGTTCGGGCTCCAAAGTGGCACAAACCCGTCAAACCCAGTAAAATGTAGCGAGTGCCTTGAAGTGAGTTCAAGGCTTACTACGAGACGTCCAGGAGGACAAAACACATGGCAAAGGAAAAGTACGAGCGTACTAAGCCGCACGTTAACATTGGTACCATCGGCCACGTCGATCACGGTAAGACTACCCTGACCGCAGCCATCTCCAAGGTCCTGCACGAAGAGTACCCGGACATCAACCCGGCTTACGACTTCAACCAGATCGACGCCGCTCCGGAAGAGCAGCAGCGTGGTATCACCATCAACATCGCCCACATCGAGTACCAGACCGCTGAGCGTCACTACGCTCACGTCGACTGCCCGGGCCACGCCGACTTCGTGAAGAACATGATCACTGGCGCTGCCCAGATGGATGGCGCTATCCTCGTTGTGGCCGCCACCGACGGCCCGATGGCTCAGACCCGCGAGCACGTGCTGCTCGCTCGTCAGGTGGGCGTGCCGCGTATCCTCGTCGCTCTGAACAAGTGCGATATGGTCGACGACGAAGAGCTCATCGAGCTCGTTGAGGAAGAGGTCCGTGACCTCCTCGACGAAAACGGCTTCGATCGCGATTGCCCGGTCATCCACACCTCCGCTTACGGCGCGCTGCACGACGACGCTCCGGATCACGAGAAGTGGGTTGAGTCCGTCAAGGAACTCATGAAGGCTGTCGACGAGTACATCCCGACCCCGACTCACGATCTGGACAAGCCGTTCCTGATGCCGATCGAAGATGTCTTCACCATCTCCGGCCGTGGCACCGTGGTTACCGGCCGTGTCGAGCGTGGTAAGCTCCCGGTCAACTCCAACGTCGAGATCGTTGGTATCCGTCCGACCCAGACCACCACCGTCACCTCCATCGAGACCTTCCACAAGCAGATGGATGAGTGCGAGGCTGGCGACAACA
>OGZD01002265.1_pt1 | contig 12214 bp, 9 predicted proteins | sample 1576701 | NCBI WGS metagenome assembly OGZD01 (sample SAMEA3541487, study PRJEB24748) | human gut metagenome | biome: human gut; feature: human-associated habitat; material: faeces | place: China | collected 2012
GTTCAAAATCACTTACCACATGGCTAAAAGTAAACGTATGCGCCTCTCCGATATGATAATTCATCCTCAGCGTTCCATTCCAGTTCTTGTTTTTAGATTCACTATTCTGATAAGACTGTTCTCCCCGGCTGCCCCTTTCGTAAAACTCACCACGCCAGTTGTAAGCCCGCGAAGCGGTATCGACATTATTAGTGAGGTTATGGTTATAATTGGCAGTCAGCAGTAAATCCAAATTCTTCACGAATAAGTTCTTTTTGTAGTATTCCAACGAAGGGGTCAATGAATGTCCTTTGCGGAATTTTTCACCGAACACGACATCTTGATAAACACCAGTTTGTATCTCTTTATAGAAATAGGAATAATTGAAGCTCAGAGCCAATCTGTCCGCCCATTTTTTTCCAACCACACCGATTTTTCCAATCACAGCTTCATTATGGTATTGGTCATTGAAACGTTTCAGATGGTAAATCTTACTTTTGTCGAGTGGCGGAAAACGCACACTTCCATCTTCTCTGATTTCAAAGTCACGTACATACGTATCTACATAATAATCATTATCCGAAAAATTCTGAAAAGCGTTCACTTCATACATAAAACCATTCTTGAATATTTGTCCGAAACGTACGTATGACTTATGAGTGTTAAATGAACCGTAAGAATAAGAAGCATCCAGAAACCACTTGTTTGTTAGTGACAATATTAACCACTCCCCCGATAGCATCCGTACCGAATCCTACGGGAACCACACCTTTGTACACCTCTATGCGATCTGCATAATTAATAGGAACATTATTCAAATCGAATGCAGCACCGGCCCCTTCTTGCGGTATTCCGTCAATAAAGATTTTCACATGCCGCCCGCTAAAACCGTCAATATACAACTGCATATCCGATCCTACTCCGCCTGACTCACGGAGTTTTACCCCCGGCACCTTAGTCAGTGCGCCGGCTAAAGTCTGTGTACTGTTATGCAACTTCTTCGCGTCAACGGCTACCGCATTAAAGGCTGACTTATTTACCCGGCCAACTCCGGAAGTTGTTACTACGACCTCTCCCAACTCTTTCACTTTCGGTGCAATGGTGACATTGACCTGTATCCTTTCTCCTTTAGCTAATTTAACCTTCTTTTCTACTGTTTGATAACCTACAGCCGAAACGACAAGTATATATTCACCTTCCACAGTTTTCAAGTGATAAATTCCCTTTTCGTTCGTATAACTGCCATAGTTCGTTCCTTTCAGATAGACCGTCGCAAAATCTACGACCTCCTTTTCTGTAGATATCACTCTGCCCGAAATCATACTAGTATAATGACGCTCGTGCTGTGAATATGATGATACAGAAAATAAGAATACTAGAAAAACCAAAAAACATTTATTAATCATCTCCTTTTTACTTTATACCTATTCATTTACTTTAAAAGCGATGCAAAGGTAAGTAGAAACAGGAGTGCAAAACAATCCCTATCTATTGGTAAAAATTAGACAACAAAAACTAAACATATAGATATACACAATACCTATATATAAGTAATTACTAGATAAATTAAATAAAAAGAGAAAAAAATCCTACTCCAACCATTGCGCCAGCAAACGCTCCGTTATTTCCCACAACTGCTCTTTCTGTACATGGTTCACATACTTATCGGATAAGCTTTTCCGGTGATTATTGACATAGAGTTGCCCTGTCACACCGGCTTCTTTTTTGTCCAGCAACAGACCAATTGCCGTAGAAGCTCCTTTCTTCGGCTTACGAATAAAAGGACGGAAGAATATATCTGTCAGAGGGTCGAACCACTTATGCATCGTGATGATATCAGTAGAGACAATTCCCGGATCGGCAGCATTGACGGTGATTCCTTTCTCCCGAAGTTGCTCGGATAGTTCGAAAGTAAATAATAACAAAGCCAATTTTGTGTTACTATAAACAGGTATTCTCCAAAAGTTTCCCGTTTTCCCCCTGTGAAAGAAATCAGGAAAATCAAGACGGCCGATTGCATACGTACACGAAACCATATTTACAATACGTGCTCCGGATGCCATAGTCGGAACTAATTTACGAGTCAGCAGGTAAGGACCAACATAATTTACACTGACCGTCCGTTCAAATCCATCGTTCGTAATAGAAAATCCGGTTTCCATTGTCCCGGCATTATTCATCAACAAGGAAATGGAAAGTTTACGTTCCAAAATCCGATCAGTAAAAGAGGCTACGGAGTGCATCGAAGACAGATCAATAGCGAGTACTTCCAAATTCGGATTTCCGGTTTCTTTCATTAAACGTTGGCACACGTTTTCCGCTTTTTGCGGGTTATAACAAGCCATTATGACATGATAGCCGGCTGTGGCCACGGCACGGGTTATCTCCGTTCCCATGCCTCCGTCAGCTCCGGTAATGATCGCCCATTTCACTTCATTCATTGTTTTTCCAATTTTTCAATCTCCTTTTGCAGACAAGGAGGCAGTTCTTCATTTAAATGTTTATGACAAGCCATTTCGATCGTGTACATACGGCCAATGCAATAATTGCTATGCCCGCAATTACAACGTGCACGGTCTTCACGTGCCATACGGTTCACAAATCCCGGTTCATTCAGCAGGGCACGTGCCATTTGAACAGCATCAAAGCCGGCATCCAGCACTTCATCAATTTTCTCACGAGAAACAAGGCCGCCTACATAAATTAACGGAGCACCCGGAAGGGCCTCACGGAACTTCAGCGCATCTTCGAGAAAATATGCCTCTTTGAAAGGAACAGTCGGAATCATCCATTTTCCGAACATCCGAATGCCATATTTCAGCCACCAGCAATTCATATAATAAGCCATAGAACGGATAGGCATCGCCCCTCGCATCACATACATCGGCGCACGACTGACGAAACCACCGCTCAATACCAGCCCGTGAGCACCCAGTTCGAGCAGGCGTCGGGCTACTTGTATCGTTTCCTCCGACTCCATTCCACCTTTGAAACCGTCGCGCATATTCATTTTCACAAGAACCGCCATATCGCCACCGGCAGCTTTCATCACTTCTTTCATCACTATATCCATAAAACGCATCCGGTTTTCCAACGAACCTCCGTATTCATCCTTCCGGTGATTCGTGTAAGGGGAAAGGAACTGGCTAATCAGATATCCATGTCCGGCGTGAACCTCAACAGCGTCGAAACCAGCTTCTCTAGCCAGATTGACAGCCTTTCCATAAGCACGCGCCATTTCAGGAAGTTCTTCTTTCCTCATTCCGCGCACAAAGGTCGGAGAGTAAAGATTGAAACCGGAAGAAGCAGAGATAGGAGTTACTCCACAAATGTTCTTGTGGGACATATTACCGCAATGACCGATTTGTATACCTGCTGCGGCACCCTCATCGTGTATGGCGTCGGTCACTTCGCGTAAACCGGGAATTATGGAAGATCGTAACCATAATTGGCGGTCAAAAGAAAGCCCGCTTTGTGTCACGGCAGCATAAGCAACCGTCGTCATGCCAACCCCGCCTGCGGCTACCGAACGGTGATAATCCAACAACATTTGTGAAGGGGCGTTTCCCGGACACATACTTTCAAAAGCTGCCGAACGAATGGTCCGGTTGCGAAGTGTCAAAGGTCCAAAAGTGACCGGGGTAAATAACTTTGATTTCATAGTAGTATGATATATTTTGTCAAAAGATAGCCTTAATACAGAAAAGGGAATACACGTTTCCTATTTCCCACCTCATCACCGAATTCCTCGCGGTAACGGTGCCAGATTGCGTTGGCACGCGGGACAAGGTTAGCGATCGTCCACCAAAGAAACACAAGTCCGGAAAGTGAACAGGTGAGTATCGCCCAGCCTGCCCACTCTACTATTTCGCCGAAGTAATTGGCGGAAGTAACGTAGCGGTACATCCCTTTTTGAGGCAGATAGTGGCGGGTATCTCCCGGCTTTCGCAAATGCCGGATGATATAATCCGAGTGCCAGTTCACCAGCATACCAGTAAAAAAAAGCAGAGTTCCGAGAATAAACCATGGTGACATAAACCAATCAATGCCGTACATTCCTTCAGGCGCAAGATGAAATATCCATTGTCCTTGCATATATCCGTTCAACAAATTAAAAAGAATGCCCATTGACATAATAGCTAACGGCATTTTACTCTTTCCGGTCAGCAATAGAGGAAAAACGAATGCACGCTGGAAATAATGAATCTGGAAGAATATGAAGAACATCAGTATGACGGGATCAAAACGGCGTTCCGAATGCACCCACATCCAACACATAACTAAAAATACAGGGGCCTCCATTAATATCCAAGCCAACTTATTGGAAATAGCCACACCCCACGAAGCGGTACGAAAAATACCATATCCGGCTTTCACAAAGTAAAGGGCAATAAAAACAATCAGAGCGATCAGGCTCATTATGCCCAAAAACAGATTAAATGCATTCATAGTCATACAGATATTCTTTTACAATGTGCAAAAGTAACAAAAAAGAGGAAAATTGCAACGCAAAACTCCTTAAATAAAAACTCGATGACACACAGAAAGTTTTCTCTAAAAAACACTTATCCCCAGGCATACCTCCGGAAATGATCGGAATATACACCTGGGGACTACACTTATCTATTCAATAAAAGGATTGTTTCCTGTCAGCGTTTCTTTATTGGGATATAAGCCAGATCATCAAGCACGTTCTTATAAGCCGGACGGATAATACGTTTGCCTTCGAAGTTCAATTCTTCATTGCGGTGGGCACACCAGCCTACGATACGTGCCATTGCAAACAAAGGAGTGAAGATTTCCTGCGGCAATCCGATCATTTCATACACAAAGCCCGAATAGAAGTCAATGTTGCTCGATACTGTCTTGCCGTTATTCTTGATGCGTCCGAAAGTCGCGATCGCCCGTTCTTCCAAAAGTTCGAGGAAGGCAAACTCACGTTCCTTGCCTTTTTCACGTGCCAGATCACGTGCCAATTCTTTTAGTAAAAGTGCACGCGGGTCGGAAATCGTGTAAACGGCATGACCAATACCATAAATCAATCCGGTCTTATTATAAACCTCTTTATTCAGCATACGAGTAAAGTAGGTGTCAATCTCATCAACATTTGTCCAGTCCTTGATGTTCTCCTGCAAATGATGGAACATATCAGCAACCTGAATATTTGCACCTCCGTGAAGCGGGCCTTTCAGAGAACCGATACCTGCGGCAATGGCCGAGTAAGTATCTGTTCCGGTAGAAGAAGTGACACGGACAGTAAAAGTCGAGTTATTACCACCACCGTGTTCTGCCTGAAGAATCAGAAGCAGGTCAAGAGTACGTGCATCCAGTTCGGTATAGTCTTTTTTCAGCATATACAGGAAGTTTTCAGCGATAGAGAGTTTCTCCTGCGGATGTCGGATATGCAGCGAACGTCCGAAAGTAGCATGACGAAGCATATTATAAGCATAAGCAATAATGGTAGGGAATTTTGAAATAAGGTCGATACTTTGACGCATCAGGTTATCACGGGAAGTGTCGTCCGCATCCGGATCGAAGCGATACATTTCGAGTACGCTGCGTGCAAGGATATTCATAATGTTATTACCTTCCAACTCGATGATATTCATCTTCGTTTTCTGCTCCAGTGCCATATTATCATTAATCAGTTCGCAGAATGAAGCTAGTTCCTCCTTGTCCGGCAGACGACCGGAAAGTAACAGGTACGCCACTTCCTCAAAACCGAAACGTTTCTCTTTGATGATTGCATGAGAAATATCTTCCACGTCATAACCGCGATAGAACAGTTTGCCGGGAATCGGTTTCAGTCCGCCGCCCGGAATACGTTCGTAGCCTACTACATTACCAATTCTGGTCAGACCTACCAGTACACCTGTGCCATCTTCATTACGTAGCCCGCGTTTCACGTCGAACTTGGGGAACAATGCTGTGTCAATCCGGGTAGCTTCCTTCATTTCTTCGGACAGCTTGTAAATCAGGTACTCTTTCTTCATATTCGTATGTTTTTAATCATTATTCTTATTTTTCGATTCTTTCCACTATTTCACGGGTGAAATCTGTGGTTGAGAGAGAGGTTCCATTCGGCATAAAACGGGCAAGATCATGAGTGGCACGGGCTTCCAGAAAACTATTTTCAAGAGCTTTTTCGATAAGAGCGGCAGCTTCCGTCCAACCGAAATATCCGAGCATCATCACTGCCGAAAGAATGATCGAACAAGGATTCACAACGTTTTTACCTGCAATGTTAGGAGCAGTCCCATGCGTTGCCTCAAAGATAGCATGGCCGGTTTTATAATTGATATTTGCTCCCGGAGCAATGCCTATGCCACCTACCATTGCAGCCAACTGGTCAGAAACATAATCTCCGTTCAGGTTCAAAGTGGCTATTACCGAATATTCTTCGGGAATGAGCAGTGTATTTTGCAAAAATGCGTCGGCAATGCAGTCCTTTATCACTAGCCTGCCGTCCGCCAAAGCGTCACCAAACTCACGTTGCGCCAACTCATAACCCCACTTTTTAAATCCTCCTTCAGTATATTTCATAATGTTTCCCTTATGTACCAATGTCACAGAAGGCAGATGATGATCGAGCGCATATTGACATGCAGCACGCACAAGACGTTCCGTACCTTCGCGTGAAACAGGTTTCACACCGAAAGAAGACGTTTCGGGAAAACGGACTTTCGTCACACCCATTTCATCTTTCAAAAACTTATAAAACTTCTTTGCCTCCGGAGTACCTGCTTCCCACTCAATACCTGCATAAATATCTTCCGTATTCTCACGAAACACACACATATTCACCTTCTCGGGAGCTTTCACCGGAGACTGTACTCCCTGATACCAACGAACAGGACGAAGGCAGACATATAAATCAAGTGTCTGTCGCAAAGCAACATTCAACGAACGGATTCCACCGCCAACAGGTGTAGTCAACGGACCTTTGATTCCTACCAGATATTCCTGAAATGCCTGCATCGTTTCTTCCGGAAGCCACGAACCTGTTTCATTGAAAGCACGTTCTCCAGCCAGCACTTCCAGCCATTCAATATGACGTTTACCCTCATAAGCTTTCCGAACGGCTGCATCTACTATAATCTGCATGGAAGGAGTCACCTCAGCCCCTACCCCGTCTCCTGTAATGTAAGGTACGGTAGGCACATCAGGCACTAATAGCGTACTATCTTTTTGTATGGTTATTTTGCTCATTTCTTTTTTCTTTATAAATAACAGTTTTAAAAAGATTTACTTCAATTTTATCTCGCATTCAAGGCGGAACCAGCACGGAACCAACCTATCTGTTGTTCGTTGTATGTATGTTGCACTTCAAAACTTTCTTTTGTTCCGTCTTCGTGGTGAAGAACGACTGTCAGATTATGTCCCGGCATAAAGTCTACCAAACCAGTGACGGAAAGCATATCGTGTTCCTGAATTTTATCATAATCCGCCTTGTCAACAAAAGTAATGGCAAGCATTCCTTGCTTCTTCAGATTCGTTTCGTGAATACGGGCGAAACTCTTGGCTAGGATCACACGGACATTCAGAAAGCGCGGCTCCATTGCTGCGTGTTCACGACTGGAACCTTCTCCATAGTTTTCTTCAGCGACTACAATAGAAGAAATCCCTTCGGACTTATACATCTTTGCCGTTCCGGAGACTGTTCCATAAGTATTTGTAGAACGGTTCCAGACCTTGTTCGTTTCGCCATTGAAGACATTGACAGCTCCCATTAACATATTATCCGAGATATTTTCCAAATGACCACGGAAACGGAGCCATGGTCCCGCCATAGAAATATGGTCGGTTGTACATTTACCCTGGGCTTTTATCAACAGAGGCATATTAAGCAAATCAGTCCCGTCCCAAGCGGGAAAAGGTGTTAAAAGTTGCAGGCGCTGTGAGTCCGACTTCACCTTGATTTCCGTTTTAGCTCCACCCGGCGCGATATATCCGACATTACCCGGCGTAAATCCTCTCATCGGGAGTTCGTCTCCCACAGGTTCGGATAGTTTCACTTTCTCACCGTCATGATTGACTAATCTGTCCTTCAAAGGGTTGAAACAGAGGTCGCCGGCAATAGTCAGTGCCATTGTCAATTCAGGAGAAGCAACAAAGGCATAAGTATTCGGATTACCATCCGCACGCTTGGCAAAGTTACGGTTAAAGGAAGTCACGATTGAATTTTTCCGTGTCGGGTCATCGGTATGACGTTTCCACTGACCAATGCAAGGACCACAGGCATTTGCCATAATCGTTGCACCGATCTGTTCAAAAGTCTCAATCATTCCGTCTCTTTCGGCGGTAGCGCGAATCTGTTCTGAGCCCGGATTTACAATCAACGGAGAAGCAACACTCAGGTTCTTTTCCGCTACCTGTTTTGCCAAAGAAGCAGCACGACTCAAATCCTGATAAGAGGAGTTAGTACACGAACCAATCAGTCCGACTTCCATTTTACGAGGATAACCGTTCAACAATACTTTTTCCGCAAACTCGGAGATAGGAGTAGCCGCATCCGGCGTGAAAGGTCCATTAATATAAGGTTCAAGTTCGGACAGGTCGATTTCAATGACACGGTCGTAATATTTTAAAGGTTCATCCGTCACAACTTCGTCGGCACGGAGATCAGCTTCCACAGATTCTGCCAAATCGACAATACGATCTCTTCCGGTAGCTCGTAAATAAGTCGCCATACGCCCGTCGAAAGGGAAAAGTGAAGTAGTAGCTCCTACTTCCGCTCCCATATTACAGATAGTAGCTTTTCCGGTAGCGGAAAGTGATTCGGTTCCCGGACCGAAATATTCAATGATTGCATTAGTACCTCCCTTTACGGTCAATATTCCTGCCAGCTTCAAAATAACATCTTTCGGAGATGTCCATCCGTTTAGTTTTCCGATCAGACGAACACCTATAATTTTCGGCATTTTCAATTCCCACTCCATACCTGTCATTACGTCTACGGCATCTGCACCGCCTACACCGATAGCCACCATACCCAAACCACCGGCATTAGGTGTATGTGAGTCTGTTCCTACCATCATGCCGCCAGGAAAAGCATAGTTCTCGAGTACTACCTGGTGAATGATACCCGCTCCCGGTTTCCAAAAACCAATGCCATAACGGGAGGATACGTCGCGGAGGAAATCATACACTTCTTCGTTTGTTTTAGTCGCAGTAAGTATATCCTCTTTTGCGCCCTTATAGGCCTGTATCAAGTGGTCACAGTGTACGGTAGAAGGCACAGCCACCTTTTCCTTGCCCGCATTCATAAATTGGAGCAAAGCCATTTGGGCAGTTGCATCCTGCATAGCCACGCGGTCAGGACGAAAGTTTACGTAGTCTTCTCCTCTCTTGTAGTCTTTCACATCGGCGGCATCATAAAGATGCGCATACAGAATTTTCTCGGCTAACGTCAGGGGGCGTTTCAAGATCCCCCGCACATGTTCTACTTTCCCTTTATAGGCTCTGTAGAATGCTTCTAGCATAGTCATATCATATACCATATTACTTTTTGTTTTTTTAGTCTATCTATTAAAATAACGAACGGCGTTCGAGGATTGTTTAACAAAATGAAATATTTTTTCTATCCAAAAAGAAGATTCGTTACCTTTGCACCTATTATGAATAATAATTCGAAAAGCCCGGTCTCCGACCTTCAGTACCAGCAACTCCTGCTACGCATGGAGTATGAATACGAGAAAGAGGAATTCAAGCGACAAACCGAAACAATGGGTATTGCCCGTAAAGTGAAACGCGGTTTGTGCTGGTATCCCGTCTCTCCCGGTCGAAGCTACTACAATTCTCTGAATCAACTTGTAATAGATATTACACGGACCGAAAATAAAGAGATAGAACACTCTTTCGAGTTTGGTCGCCCCGTCTGTTTTTTCCACCAGTCTTTCGATGGAAAAGTGAAATATATGAATTTTATTGCTACCGTCAGTTACGCAGACGAAGAAAGAATGGTAGTGGTTTTACCTGGTGCAGGGGCAGTTATAGAGTTACAAGCGGACAGTTCATTAGGTATACAACTTTATTTTGATGAAACATCCTACCGGACAATGTTCGAAGCATTAGAAGATACAATCCGCGCCAAAGGTAACCGCCTCTCAGAACTGCGTGATATCTTGCTGGGAACGCAAAATCCCGGATTCCGTGAATTATACCCTGTCCGTTTTCCATGGCTGAACAGTACACAGGAGACAGCCGTCAACAAAGTATTATGCACGCGTGATGTCGCCATTGTCCACGGCCCTCCGGGAACAGGAAAAACAACCACGCTCGTCGAAGCGATTTATGAAACGCTGCACCGGGAACCGCAAGTACTTGTCTGCGCTCAAAGCAACACTGCTGTAGACTGGATAAGTGAAAAACTGGTAGACCGTGGCGTACCAGTTCTCCGCATCGGCAACCCTACACGAGTAAATGATAAAATGTTATCATTTACTTACGAGCGCCGTTTCGAAAGTCATCCCGCCTATCCCGAGCTTTGGGGAATCCGAAAATCAATCCGTGAAACGGGCAGCCGGATGCGCAAAGGTAGTTATTCCGAACGGGAGGGTATGCGCAGCCGCATGAGCCGCCTCCGTGACCGTGCTACTGAACTGGAAATACAAATTAACACCGACCTTTTCGACAGTGCCCGTGTAATTGCTTCAACATTGGTCAGTAGTAACCACCGCCTACTCAACGGCCGACGTTTCCCTACCCTGTTTATAGATGAAGCTGCCCAAGCACTCGAAGCAGCCTGCTGGATTGCCATTCGCAAAGCTGACCGAGTGATTCTTGCCGGAGACCACTGTCAACTCCCTCCTACTATCAAATGTATCGAAGCCGCCCGTAGCGGACTGGATCACACACTAATGGAAAAAGTGGTACATAAGAAACCTTCTGCTGTCTCACTGCTCAAAATGCAATACCGAATGCACGAATCAATCATGCGTTTTCCTTCCGAATGGTTTTACCATGGAGAATTGGAAGCTGCACCGGAAGTGCGTTACCGGAGCATTCTCGATTTCGACACGCCTATGAACTGGATAGATACCTCTGAAATGGATTTTCACGAGGAATTTGTAGGTGAGAGTTTCGGACGCATCAATAAACAGGAAGCCAACCTGCTTCTCCAGGAATTGGAGGTATACATCAACCGGATCGGAAAAGCAAGAATATTGGACGAAAAGATTGATTTCGGATTGATTTCGCCTTATAAAGCACAAGTACAATATCTAAGGAGTAAAATTAAAGTAAGCAGCTTCTACGTCCTTTCCGTAGCCTTATCACGGTCAACACAGTAGACGGCTTTCAAGGACAAGAACGGGATGTTATCTTTATCAGCCTTGTTCGTGCAAACGAGGACGGACAAATAGGATTTCTGAACGACCTGAGGAGGATGAACGTGGCTATCACCCGTGCCCGTATGAAACTGGTCATTCTCGGAGATGCCGTCACACTTACCAAGCATCCTTTTTATAAGAGATTGATGTCATTCATAAAAAAAGAGGATTATGAGTAATCCTCTTTTTATCAAAGCCCCTTTTCTCACGAGAAAGAACTTTTTTAACACAAACAAAACAAACAATGTTTTCTGTCTTATATACCCTTTTTATCTTTCGCCACATCAGACTCAAGTCTTGGAATTAAAAATTCGAGATATTCTATCAATCGGCTTTTTCTTACCAGCAAAGAACTGTTGGTCTAACAGACACTTATAAACAGATATTGGGATATAGGAAATATATATATTTTACGTTCTTATTCCGGTATTTCATTTTTATAGTAGTTCTTCATTATTGCAACTTGTTTTATTTTGTTGCCACAAAGATAACAACAAACTTGCATTATTTCTCTATAAAGACGGGGATATTTTGAAAAAAAGACGGAAAGAGTATTTCTTCCCGTCTTTTTACGACATATATATTCAATCTGATTAGTTATTTTCAGGGCGAAGTTTGCGTACTGTTACAGCAGTCTGCCACATCTCGCTTTCGCGCAATGCTTTCAGTTCCACTTCCAGTTTCTCACGATAATCCGGTTTAGAGTTGGAATCAATAGAAATCTGTGCCTCGTTACCAGTCTTAACGCTGTGATACAACTTTTCAACTACCGGTTTGATAGCATCGTGGAAGGGCCCCATCCAGTCGAGGGCACCACGTTGAGCAGTAGTAGAACAATTAGCGTACATCCAGTCCATACCGTTCTTTGCAAACAACGGCATCAAGGACTGAGTCAGTTCTTCCAC
>OGZD01002266.1_pt1 | contig 12213 bp, 9 predicted proteins | sample 1576701 | NCBI WGS metagenome assembly OGZD01 (sample SAMEA3541487, study PRJEB24748) | human gut metagenome | biome: human gut; feature: human-associated habitat; material: faeces | place: China | collected 2012
GTTTTTCAAAAATCAATGCAATGTTCTTCCCTTTCAGGGAATTACCGGAAATTCTCTGAAAGGGAAGAACATTGCATTGATTTTTGAAAAACCGTCTACAAGAACTCGGTGTGCATTTACCGTGGGTGCGTGTGATGAGGGCGGTATTCCGACTTATTTATCAGAGCATGATATTCAGTTGGGACACAAGGAGAGCATTCAGGATACAGCTCGTGTTCTCGGGCGTATGTTTGACGGGATTGAATTCCGCGGCTTCAAACATGAGCATGTGGAAGCACTTGCAAAATACAGTGGAGTTCCGGTGTGGAATGGTTTGACAGATGAGTATCATCCAACACAGATTCTTGCAGACCTTTTGACGATGAAAGAACATTTTGGATATGTAAAAGGGCTGAAATTCGTATATCTTGGAGATGGGAGAAACAATATGGCGAACAGCCTTATGATCGGATGTTCGAAAGTAGGTGTTGATTTTGTTATCATTGCGCCAAAAAAACTGTGGCCGGGAGAAGAACTGGTTACTTTGTGTGAAGGGTACGCAAAAGAAGCCGGTTCCTCAGTCTGTGTGACAGATTCCATCGATGCAGTTGAGGGCGCGGATGTGTTGTATACGGATGTATGGTGCTCTATGGGTGAGGAAGATAAAGCGGCTGAGCGAATTGCGCTTTTAAGTCCTTATCAGATCAATCAGGAACTGATGGACAAGACCGGCAAAGAGGGAACAATCTTCATGCACTGTCTTCCGGCGGTGAAAGGCAAAGAGGTGACGGAAGATGTATTTGAAGGAAAGGCATCAGTAGTATTTGATGAAGCGGAGAACCGTCTTCATACAATCAAGGCGGTTATGGTCGCAACACTTGGAGAATAAGCAGAGAAAGAGGACGAGTTGTGAAAGCAGAGATTTTGAAAATGCTTCGGGAAAGTAAAGAATATGTGTCGGGTCAGCAGTTGTGTGAACGGCTTCAGGTATCGAGAACGGCAGTGTGGAAAGTAATCAAGCAGCTGGAGAATGAAGGGTATCAGATTGAGGCCGTAAGAAACAGAGGATATCGAATTGTGGAATGTCCGGACGTGCTTTCACAAGAGGAGATAGAAAGCCTGATGCAGACAGAGTGTATAGGAAGGCATGTCATTTATTATGAAGAGACAGACTCGACGAATACAAGGATCAAACATCTGGCGGAACAGGGAAAAGAGCATGGCACATTAGCGGTCGCTGACCGTCAAAATTCCGGAAAAGGAAGGCGTGGAAGAGCTTGGGAATCTCCGCTGGGTGAAAATATCTATATGTCTCTGCTTTTAAGACCGACGATGGAGCCATCGAAAGCGCCCATGCTGACATTGGTGATGGCGTATAGTGCGGCGATGGCGATCCGAGAGCAGGAAGGACTTGAAGTTGGGATTAAATGGCCGAATGATCTTGTGATTGGAACGAAGAAAATATGTGGAATTCTAACGGAGATGAGTGCAGAGGTTGATTATATCAACTACGTTGTAATCGGAGTCGGAATCAATGTGAATATGCAGTCTTTTCCGGAAGAACTTTGTGAAAAGGCGACCTCATTGCGTGTGGAAAAGGAAAGCCCGATAAAACGTTCTGCATTGATTGCATGTATCATGAAAAAGTTTGAAGAAAACTATGAGCGGTTTGTAAAAGAACAGAATTTAAAATTTTTGCAGGAGGATTACAATCGTCTTCTGGTAAGCAAAGAAAAAGAAGTGAGAGTTCTGGAGCCTGGAGGCGAATATAACGCCTATGCATTGGGCATCAACGAGACAGGTGAACTGCTTGTGAGAAAAGAAGATGGCGAAGAGGAGACGGTTTTTGCGGGAGAAGTCTCTGTGCGCGGAATCTACGGGTATATTTAGGAGGAATGTATGTACGAAGAAAAAATTGTACTGTGTGGTGCGAATTCATATGATAGAAAGTTTTATCTGAATCCGGATTTTGAGGCACTTCCAGACAGCATCAAAGATGAACTGAAGATCATGTGTGTATTGTACACGGAGGACGTCGGAGGGATTCTGACATTGGTATTTGAAGAAGATGGAGAGCTTATGTTTGAGGTTACGACAGAGGACAATGATCTGCTTTTTGATGAAATCGGAAGTCATCTGAAGATTAAAGAACTTCAGAGAACAAAAAAAGAACTGCTGGAGTCTTTGCAGTTGTACTATAGAGTCTTCTTTTTAGGGGAGGAAGTATAATGCTGCTGGTAATTGATGTGGGAAATACAAATATCACTCTTGGGGTATTTGAAAAAGAAAAATTAGAGGCGACATTTCGCATGACGGCGAAACAACCAAGAACTTCGGATGAATATGGAATCAAGCTCTGTACATTACTGGAACACAGAGGATTTGATATCGAAGAGATTGATGCGGTGATCGTGTCGTCGGTTGTGCCGGACATTATGCACTCCCTTGGGAGCGCGATCATTAAGTATTTCCATATAAAGCCACTCATCGTATCGCCAAATTTGGAGACCGGACTTCAGATAAACACAGAAAACCCGAAGGATACGGGACCTGATCGAATTGTAGATGCGGTTGCTGCTTATGAAAAATATGGCGGTCCGGTCATAGTCATTGATTTTGGAACTGCGACGACCTATGACGTGGTAAGTGAAAAGGGAGTCTTTGAAGGTGGTGTGATTTCTCCGGGAATCCGTACATCGGCTAGAGCATTGTGGGGCGGAGCATCTATGCTGCCGGAGATTGAGATAAAGAAGCCGGAGTCTATTCTTGCAAAAGAGACTGTATCCAGTATGCAGGGGGGGCTTGTGTTCGGCTATATCGGACAGACAGAATATATTGTCAACAAAATCAAAAAAGCTGGATTTGCAGACGCAAAGGTTGTAGCCACAGGCGGACTGGGGAATATTATTGTATCTGAGACAGATGTTGTGGATATCTATGATCCGGAATTAACGCTGGAAGGGTTACGCATTATTTACGAAAAAAACAAAGGGTTAAATTAGAATGAAAACGTTAAAAATTGGAACGGTAGAATTAGAAAATCCATATATTTTAGCACCGATGGCAGGGGTGACAGACCTGCCTTTTCGTTTGCTGTGCAAAGAGCAGGGAGCGGGACTTTTGTGCATGGAGATGGTAAGCGCGAAGGCGATACAGTATAACAATAAGAATACAAAGGCATTGTTGGAGATTCATCCGGAAGAATTGCCGGTATCTCTCCAGTTATTTGGATCTGATCCGGATGTGATCAGTGAGATTGCAAAACGAATAGAGGAACTTCCATTTTCCATACTGGATATCAATATGGGGTGTCCGGTTCCGAAGATTGTAAAGAATGGAGAAGGTTCTGCATTGATGAAAAATCCGAAACTGGTGTATGAGATTGTCAGAAAGACGGCAAGGGCAATTCAAAAGCCGGTCACAGTGAAAATCCGAAAGGGATTTGATGATACTTGCATCAACGCGGTAGAGATTGCGAAAATTATTGAGGATGCCGGAGGAAAAGCGGTGGCGGTTCATGGAAGAACGAGAGAACAGTATTATTCCGGAAAAGCAGACTGGGATATTATCCGTCAGGTGAAAGAGGCGGTATCCATTCCGGTTATCGGAAATGGAGACGTTGTCTCAGGAGAAAGTGCAATTGCGATTCAAAAAGAGACAGGCTGTGATGGCGTGATGATCGGAAGGGGAGCACAGGGAAATCCGTGGATTTTTTCAGAACTTTTGGAATATGAGCGAACCGGAAAGATGCCGTTACGTCCGAGTGTGGAAGCGATTAAGAAGATGATGATTCGTCATGCACAACTTCAGATGCAATATAAGGGAGAATATCTCGGAATCCGCGAGATGAGAAAACATGTATCGTGGTATACAAGTGGACTTCCAAACTCAGCAAAACTGCGAGACGAGATTAATCGGGTAGAGAGTTATGAGGAATTGGAGCAATTATTGGAAGAAAGACTGAAAGAAGAGATTTGATCAGTGGAGTTGTATAAAATATCCTGTAGATGTGAAATAAAACATTTGTACAGGGTATTTTTTTGTTTCTTTTCTTGTAGACAAATATTAGTGTGATGATTATAATAGAAAATAAGTATGAAACAAGAAGATAATTGTTGATTTTATACAAACTTGTTTGCTCGTATTGTGCTTAAAGTAAATTTGGGAGGAAAGAATATGAAAAAGAGAAGAAGAGTTTTAGCGTTGTTGCTCGCTGCGACTTTGACATTCAGCAGTTTTTCGGGAATAGCCATGGCGAAATCAGAGACAAGACCTGCGAATGGAACAACAAAAGAGCAACCGTTTTGGAGTGGAACAGGGGGAAGTGATAAATTCCGTATTCCTTGTTTGGTATCTTTGAATGATGGAACGGTCGTAGCAGGATGTGATGCCAGATGGACAACTTACGCAGATGGAGGGGGATTGGATACAATTGTATCTTATTCCAAGGACAAAGGAGACAACTGGAATTACACATTTGCAAACTATTTAGGGGATAACGGCAATGTTTGGAACAATGCATCAACAGCGTTTATCGATCCGGCAATGGCAACAGACGGGGAAAATGTCTACATGATTGCGGATCTTTATCCAGCTGGATATGCATTAAATGGTGCAAAAGCATCTCCGGTTCCGGGAAAGAGTCATGATGCGAAAGGAAATATTCTTTTGGCAGATGCAAAGAACTGGAGCGATGTGTGGGGAACAGAGCGTACACAAGCTTCCAATTATACATATCACTTAGAAAAGAATAAAAAGAAAGATGCAGAATCTGCATATTTAATCAAAGATGCAGACGGAAATACTGTAGATGGATATACTGTAGATGCATATTTTAATGTGGAAGGGAATGGTGTAGATACCAATCTTTTTGAGGCAGAGTCACCGTTTCAGGTATGGCCGACTGATTATCTGTATCTGACATCTTCTGCAGATGGCGGAAAAACATGGTCTGAGCCTTCGATTTTGAATTTGAGAAAAGACTCTGAACAGTCACTTTTAGTGGGTCCGGGACGTGGAATGGTTACATCCACAGGAAGAATCGTATTTACTGCATATGAGTTTACAAAAGGTGACAAGAATAGTGCTGCTATTTATTCTGATGACAAAGGAAAGACATGGAAACGAGGTGCATCTGTGTCCGATTGGAGTTCAGAGGCAGTTGTGACAGAGGCTGATGATAAGTTGTACATGTTTACCCGTCATGGCGGATATTATGTATCTGACAATTTTGGAGAGACGTGGTCTCCTAAGAAAGAGATGGGTATTTCCTATAATCTGAACTGTCAGCTGACAGCGGTTACTTATCCAGAGAAAATCGACGGAAAGACAGCAATTTTATTTGCGGCACCATCTAATACAGGAAGTCGTTCAGCAGGAAAGATTTTTGTAGGGCTTGTGCAGGAAGACGGTTCTATCAAGTGGGAATATGACTATAGCATTAACGGATCTGCATACTACGCATATTCTTGTCTGACAGTATTGCCGGACGGAACAGTTGGACTTCTCTACGAAAATGCAGATACACAGTTGACATATAAGAATTTATATATCAATGATATTGCGAAGGGTGCGGCAATCGGAAATATCTGGTGTACAGATGGAGAGGGAAAAACAGTGGCAGATGTCACGATGAAATCCGGTGAGAGCAAAGAATTTACAGTAAACGGTATGGAAGACGGCGCAGAGGTAACTGTATCTTCAGATGACAAGGGAGTTGTCGAAGCTTTATATGCAGACGGAAAACTTACAGTGACTTCAAAAGAAGTGGAAGGTCTGGAGAGAGCAGTTGTGACATTGAAATCCGGCAATGCATCTACAAAAATCAGAGTGACGGTGACAGATTCTGAAAACTATGAGATAGTGGATCTCAGAATCGGAGATACAAAAACTTATGTAGATAAGACTGGAAACTACGCTGACAGCAGTTTAGAAGGATTGGATAAGACAATTGCAGAAGTGGAACTGAAAGGGGAAGATTCTCAGACAGTTGAGACACAAGTGAAAGCGCAGCTTGCAACAGCTCAGGCTAATTTTGACGGTGAGAAAAAGTCATTAGACAGCTGTCTGTTTACATTTGACAAAGTTGAGAATAAAGATAACACATATAAAATTTCTGCACAGGCAGGAGATGCGAAAGTATATGTAAATCATAAGACAGCGCCTTCTAAGTGTGTATGTACAACAACAGAAACAGAAATTTTGTTAGAACAAAAGGCAGATGGAACGGTTGCATTGAAAGATCTATCTTCCGGAGCGACTGGTTCATATTTGTATTTTTGGAAGGCAGATAATTCTAAATTGCATTTTGACAGAAATAGCAGTGCTGATGCAAACTGTCAATTAGAACTGTGGAAAAAAGCAGGCAAAGCAAGTGAAGAATCAGAACTTCCGGGATATGAGAAAGTGACAGAGATTGCTCAGATTACAAACGGTGGACAGTATCTGATTGCAGCGAAAGCGAACGACGGAAGCTATTATGTAGTGAATCCGGCTTCTGGCTCTAATAATTTTGACCATGTAGCGAAAGTAATCAAAGAGCAGGTAGAAGTAAAACTGGAGGCAGCAGTGCAACTCGGAAACGATGCACAGTTTAACGGAGAGAAAAAGAGAATCAGCGAATGTCTGTTTACATTTGACAAACAGGATGATGGAAAATTCATCGTTTCATCTACAACAGCGGACAATCAGACAGTATATTTGACACCGAAGATGGCAACTTCTGCTGCAACACCGCTTACAACAACTCGTGCGGCGATTGAGGTGGCGAAAGGAAGCCAAGGATTTACATTTACGCAGACAGAAGGAGGAACAAGGGGAGGAGTCCTGTTCTTCTGGAAAGACAATGAAGCAAAATTACACTTTGACAGAAATAGTACTGTAGATGCAAACGGCAGATGCGACTTTGAGATTTACAAACAATCAGAGAATGCATCTGACAGTGGAATCGCAGGATACGAAAAAGTAACGGAGTTGACAGAAATCACAGATAATGGGAAATATCTGATTGTGGCAAAGGCTAATAATGGAAGTAATTACCTGTTAAATCCGGCACAGGGAAATGACAAATATAGCTATGTTGCTAAAGTGACAGGCGAGATGTACGAAGGTGAGACAACAACTGCGAATACAGAAATTGCGATTACCGGAAAAGCAGAAGGCCAGACAGCTGTTACAATCGGAGATGTGACTTACTACATTTTTGTGGAGAATGATGTAAAAGAAGTGACATTGAAAATAGGTGAGACATACAATGTTCCTGGAAAGATTGTAAAAGAAAGCGGAGATGTAAGTAGTATCACAAAAGAAGAGCGCAGTGATATGCCTCCTTACAAGGCAATTACAAAAGTGGAAGAAGGAACATATCTGTTCGGAAGCAATACACACATTATGCTAAATTCGGCAAGCACAGTGGCAGGAGATCCGAAAGGTCTTGGAATGTCATCTGCAAACTTTAACACAGGTGAATATAAAGATTCTATGTGGACGCTTAAGAAATCCGGAAATGGTTACACAATGCAGGATGCGAATGGAAAATATGTAAACATTTCAGGACAGAATGTAGAGCTGACAGATACGCCGCAGGTGCTTACAATTGGAGACAGCAAACATGGTGGATTTGCAGTGTCAAATGGTTCTAACTATTTGAATAACTGGTCAGGATCAAACAATAAAGTGGCTGCATGGAGCGCAGATGACAATGCATGGTATTTCTACAAAGCATCAGAAGGAAATGTGATTACAGCAAATGCGGCTGGAGAAGTAACTTTAGTTACAGAAGGAACAACTTATAAAATTACAATTAAAGGTACACAGGAATGCGATCATTCATATACATGGGAAGAGACAACAGCACCGACGTGTACAGAAAAAGGTGTGGAGACAGGAACATGTAGTAAATGTAATGGCACAACTACAAGAGAAATTGCAGCACTTGGACATGATTTTGGCGAGTGGACAGTAGAAAAAGAGGCAACTGAGACAGAAACAGGATTGGAAGTTCGTACTTGTAAGCGAGAAGGCTGTGATGTGAAGGAGACAAGAGAAATTCCGAAACTTCCGGTTGCACCAGAACAGGTAGATAAATCAGCATTAGAGAAATATTACAATGAATGTTTGGCATATTACAAAGAGGCTGATTACACAGCTGACAGCTGGAAAGGATATCAGGCAGCAATGGCTAACGCAAAAGCTGTATTGGAAGATGAAGATGCTACAGAGCAGGATGTAGAAGATGCGATTGTAGAAATCAAAGATGCGGTGGATGGTTTGAAACGAGTTCCGGATGTCACAAAACCAAACAATGACAAAAATGACAGCAACAACAATGATAACAGTAAGCCGGCAAAAACAGGTGATACAGCTTCAGCAGTTCCATTTATGTTAGGAATGGCAGGATGCCTTGGCGCAGCGGTTGAAGTTATCCGCAGAAGATTTGGAAAATAAAATATAACAGATCATATTTAAGGTGAAAGGGATGTCGAAGACGACATCCCTTTTGCTGAAGTTGAGATAAAAATTGACAAAAGATGACAGTGTGATACAATAGATTGGAAATGACAAATTTCATATAGCAATTTGCTAGGGGAGCCATGAGCTGAGAATCACACAGATGTGTGTTGACCCTCATTACTTGAACCGGTTAGTACCGGCGGAAGGAAGCAGTACCAAAGTGGTTCCTCCTGTAAAAAATTATTTTAGGAGGTTTTTTATGTCATTTTTTGTATCAACAACAGAGGGTGGGTATCAACTCACCACAGCGGGATATGTTGCAGCTGCAGTGATTTTAATTGCATTGATTGTGCTTGCGACAGTTCTGGCAAAGAAAGAGAAAAAGGAAAAGAAGAAAATGGGGACAAAGCAGCTTGTGTTCTGTGCGATGGCAGTAGCACTTGCGATGGTGACATCTATGTTAAAGGTTTATTCTTTCCCATTTGGCGGTTCTATTACATTGTTCAGCATGTTGTTCATCTGCTTTGTAGGTTATGTGTATGGTCCGGCAACAGGAATTTTGACAGGAGCTGCATATGGTGTACTACAATTTATTATTGAGCCGTATATTTATTTTCCACTGCAGGTATTGGTTGACTATCCGCTCGCATTCGGGGCACTTGGATTGTCCGGAGTATTTGCAGAGTCCAAGCATGGACTGGTAAAAGGCTATCTGCTCGGTGTGTTTGGAAGATATGTATTTGCAGTCATTTCTGGATGGATTTTCTTTGGAGAATATGCCTGGGATGGATGGGGAGCGCTCCCATATTCCTTGGTATATAATGGATGCTACATATTTGCTGAGGCGGTGATTACAGTTATTATAATCTCTATTCCGGCAGTGTCAAAGGCATTGAAAAAAGTAAAAATATCGGCAGTAAATGTATAGCTTTTCAAGCTGTCAAATATCTGCTATAATACATTTTGCGTTTATAAAATCAGAGCAGTGATCTGCTCTGGACTGGTTCGAAAACTTCCCAGAATAAAAAACTAAGGATTGAAAAGCAAAAAGGAAAAGAGTCCGGGCAGCCGGACTTTTTAGAGTGAGCCGTATCCTTGGAGATGCGGCTCTTTTTTACGCGAAAGGAGATTGGAGAATGAATGCAAAAAGAAAAATTATCATTGATTGTGACACGGGCATTGATGATGCCTTGGCACTGATGCTGGCACTTGCATCACCGGAGTTGGAAGTTATCGGAATCACAGCAGTCTGTGGAAATGTGCCGGTGGATATCGGTGTGGAAAATATCCGAAAGGTATTAAATGTCATGAATCGACTTGACATCCCGGTATACCGAGGGGAGGAAAAACCGTTAAGGCGGGAATATATCAGCGCTCAGGATACACATGGAATGGATGGTCTTGGGGAAAGTGGATACGAGAATGTGCCGGGGAGCGCGCAAGAAAAAGATGCAGTGAGTTACATTACAGACACTTTAAGAGAGAAACAAGGTGTTTCAATTATCGCCATTGGTCCCCTGACAAATATTGCGAAAGCACTGCAGAAAGATCTGGAGGCATTTGAACAACTGGACGAATTTGTCTCGATGGGAGGCTCTTATAAAAGTCACGGAAATTGTTCGCCGGTGGCAGAGTACAATTACTGGTGTGATCCGGACGCTGCAAAATATGAAAATCTGAGAACGAAGATTCATATGGTTGGATTAGATGTGACAAGAAAAATCGTATTGACACCGAATATTTTGGAATACATGCAAATTCTGGATACAGAGAAAGGTGAATTTGTCAAAAATATTACTCGGTTTTATTATGATTTTCACTGGGAATATGAGCGGGTGATCGGCTGTGTTATCAACGATCCGCTTGCGGTTGCATATTTTCTTAATCGGGAATTGTGCAGTGGCTTTGAAGCCTATACAACTGTGGAGACAGAGGGAATCAGTATCGGGCAATCTGTGGTGGATGCAATGAATTTCTGGAAGAAAGAGGAAAACAGCATTGTGCTCACCGAGGTGGATGAGAAGGAATTTATGGTAATGTTTTTACATAGAGTTTTTGGGAAATCAGAGCAGGAGATCAGAACAATCCTGCGACAGATTATGGCTTAGGAGGAGAAGGAAAATGAAAAAATTGACAGTGGTACAGGTTTGTTTTATTGCATTGAGTGCGGTGATTAATATTATTGGAGGAAATCTTGCGCTTGTTCTGCGGCTTCCGATTTATTTGGACAGTATCGGGACATTTCTGGCATCGGCGTTGCTTGGTCCAGTTGGAGGAGTTCTTGCCGGGGTGGTCAGCGGTGTGATTTCTGGCATCACGACAGATATTTATTCGCTCTATTTTATCCCGGTGCAGATAGTGACCGGAGTGGCAGCTGGAATTCTTTTTCGGACAACGTTGTTAAAAAAATGGAATATTTTTCTTGGGGCATTTTGTGTGTCAATTGCGGGAACAATTATCAGTGCGTGCATCACAGCGTATGTGTTTGGCGGAGTGACATCTTCCGGTTCATCGATTCTTGTGACACTTTTGCATAAACTGGGATTGAATATGGTTGCGAGTGCGTTTGTCGTACAGATTGTGACAGACTATGCAGACCGCTTGATTTCAATTGCAATTGTTGTGGCGGTTCTTGCAGTACTGTCAAATTCGATGAAACAGCAGATTCGAGAGGGAAAAACGAATGGACAGGTATAGCAAAATTACAAATAAAAATCAGAGGGAGATCGTGCTTTTAAAGGCATTTCCATGTATATGGGGGAAATGCAGATTTTGCGATTATATAGAGGATAATTCAAATCAAAAAGATGAGATGATTCGGTTAAACCACGAGATTTTGTCGCAGGTAACAGGAGAATTCGGTGTCTTGGAAGTCATCAATTCGGGGAGCTGCTTTGAACTGCCAAAAGAGACATTGGAGGAAATCCGAATCTTAATACAAACAAAAAAGATTAAGAAACTATTTTTTGAAAGCCACTGGATGTATCGTAAAAAATTGCAGGAAATGCGAGATTATATGGGGATTCCTATTGTGTTCAAAATAGGGGTGGAAACGTTTGACAATGAATTTCGCCAGCAGTATTTGAATAAAAACGCAGGATTTACAACACCGGAGGAGGTGGCGGAACTGTTCGATTCGCCGTGTCTGATGGTCGGAATCAAAGGACAAACAAAGGAAATGATCGATTATGACATTCGGATGCTGAAAGAGCATTTTAGACTGGGGACGGTCAATGTGTTTACAAACAATACGACGGATGTCGTTCGGGATGAAGAACTGGTGCGCTGGTTTTTGGAAAAATATGCGTATTTGGAAGAAGATCCGACAGTAGAAGTGCTCTATGAGAATACCGATTTTGGAGTAGGGGATTAGAAAGGTATAAGTTCAGCCATGTGGGCGGCGATAAAGAGTGAACAGTAACCATGTCGCATGTATGAAAACGAGTGGAAAACCAGCGGAATTCTTGACATTAGAGGACGTATCATGTATAATATTGAAATTGTGAAAATAAAATTATTTATCAGAATTTTTAAGGCAGAATTTTCAAAATAGATATGCTCCGAAAAGGGGCGTAAAGGGGTAAGAAAGGAAGTATAAAAATGGCAGAAAAGAAAACATTACTCACTTATGCAGGATTAAAAGCGCTGGAAGAAGAGTTGGAGAATTTAAAGGTGGTAAGACGTAAAGAAGTTGCTGTAAAGATCAAAGAAGCAAGAGAGCAGGGCGACTTATCAGAAAACGCAGAATACGATGCAGCAAAAGATGAACAGCGTGATATTGAA
>OGZD01002285.1_pt1 | contig 12152 bp, 8 predicted proteins | sample 1576701 | NCBI WGS metagenome assembly OGZD01 (sample SAMEA3541487, study PRJEB24748) | human gut metagenome | biome: human gut; feature: human-associated habitat; material: faeces | place: China | collected 2012
ACTCGCCTCGGATTTCACCTTTGAACACGATGCTGTTACCGATGTAATCATCATTAAATAGTCCATCCAATTATTAACTTATCTCAAATTCTTTAGATGCCTATGATGTAAACCACGAACTATCAACTCTGAACATTTGCTTCCTGATATGAAAAACCGATGAGTGGGCGAACACTCACCGGCGTATAGTTCAATCAGGAATATTAACCAATTCCCAACCATTGAACCAAACTTGACAAATGTATGAATAAAAAGATTATTCAGCAAATCTGCCTGTCTTTTCTTTTAGTTCTTACGCTCGTCTGTATCCCTGTTACTGGGGTGCAGGCACAGACGCAGAAGGTTTCCATCAAGATGGAAAACGTGCGTATGAAGCAGGTAATGAATGAGATTGAAAGACAGACAAAATTTCTTTTCGGAATCAATGATGATGTAGATGTTAACAGGCTCGTTACGGTAAATGTGACGAACCAATCCTTGCAAGCAGCCCTCGACCAAATGGTCAAAGGGACGGACATCACCTATCAGATCAGTAGTTCCAACATCATTCTCTCAAAAAAACAGGCAAAGCTCCCTGTTGACATTTCCGGAACTATCCGCGATATCAATGGCTCCCCGATCGTCGGAGCGACCATTGTTATCCGGGGCACCTCAATCGGCATCAGCAGCGGTTCCGATGGCTCTTTCTCGCTTCAGATACCCCCCCCCGCTGCCTCCCGGCAATTGGAAGTCAGCTATTTGGGCTATGAGACTCTGGTGGTCGATGTGGGTAACCGTACTGCTTTCGACCTTACGCTTCAGGAGTCGTCCGCCGAGATCGAACAAGTCGTGGTCACTGCTCTTGGTATTAAACGTTCGGAAAAAGCCGTAGCCTACAACGTACAACAGGTCAAGGCCGAAGACCTCACGACCGTCAAGGACGCCAACTTCATCAACTCGCTGACGGGTAAGGTTGCAGGTGTCACGATCAACACCTCGTCATCGGGGGTCGGCGGCGCATCGAAGGTGACCTTGCGCGGTAACAAATCCATCAGCCAGTCGTCGAACGCACTCTACGTCATCGACGGCATTCCGATGTATAACTTCGGCGGTGGCGGCGGAACGGAGTTCGATTCGCGCGGTGCGACGGAGTCCATCGCCGACATCAACCCCGAGGATATCGAGTCGATGTCGGTGCTGACGGGCGCCGCAGCTGCGGCTCTCTACGGTTCGGAAGCCGCGAACGGAGCCGTGATGATTACGACGAAGAAAGGCCAGGCCGGAAGGTTGAAAGCTACGTTTTCGAGCAATACGGAATTCTTAAACCCTTTCGTGCTGCCTGATTTCCAGAACCGTTACGGTACGGGGCTGAACGGCCAGCGCAGCGGCTCGAGCATTTACAGCTGGGGTGAGAAATTGCGTCGGGAGGCCCGCTACGGTTATACGCCGAACGATTATTTCGAGACGGGGCATGTCTATACCAACGCCGTTACGGTTTCGGGCGGTACGGACAAGAACCAGACCTATTTTTCGGCAGCTTCGGTCAACTCGGACGGAATCATCCCCAACAACGAGTACGACCGTTACAATTTCACGTTCCGCAACACTTCGTACTTTCTGAAAGACCGGCTCAAGCTCGATGCGAGCGCCAGCTACATCTATCAGAAAGACCAGAACATGACCAACCAGGGCGTTTATTCGAACCCGCTGGTTCCGGCCTACCTGTTCCCGCGGGGCGAGAATTTTGACCTTTACCGTCGCTTCGAGCGTTACAACGAAGGGACGAAACTCATGGAGCAGTTCTGGAGTACGGACATGGAAGGCGGTGACTTGCGCATGCAGAATCCCTACTGGATCAACTACCGCAACCTGCGCAACACGGACAAGAAGCGTTATATGCTGTCGTTTTCGGCCAGCTACGACATCCTCCCGTGGCTGAATGTCGCCGGGCGCGTGCGCCTCGACAATTCGAATTCGCTCTACACGCAGAAACTCTATGCCTCGTCGAATACGACCATCACCGACGGCGGCAAGAACGGCCATTATACCGAGGCCCGCGCTTACGACACGCAGACCTACGCCGATCTGATGGTGAACATCAACAAGACTTTCGGCGAGGATTGGTCTCTGAACGCGAATATCGGCGCCTCGATCAACAATATCAAGACCGACGAACTGTCGTACCGCGGCCCGATCCAGGAAAACGGCCTTCCGAACGTATTTAACGTCTTCGACCTCGATGACACGAAAAAACGTGCGGAAAAAACCGGCTGGCACGACCAGACCCAATCCATCTTCGCCTCGGTCGAAGTAGGTTGGAAACAGATGCTTTACCTCACGGTGACGGGGCGTAACGACTGGGCTTCGCAACTGGCCAATTCGCCCGAGTCGTCGTTCTTCTACCCGTCGGTGGGCCTTTCGTGGGTTCCGACGGCGACATTCAACATGCCGGATGCGATCAGCTATCTGAAGATCCGCGGTTCGATCGCCTCGGTAGGTATGCCGTTCCCGCGTCACCTGACGGTTCCGACCTACGAATACGACGCCACGAACAAGGTGTGGAAAGACAAGACGCACTATCCCATCGGCGACCTGAAACCCGAGCGCACCATCACCTACGAGGTGGGTCTGGATGCCCGTCTGTGGCAACACATCAATCTTTCGGCTTCGTGGTACCGGGCCGATACGAAAAATCAGACCTTCGACCCGTCGCTGCCGCCCTCGTCGTCCTATACGACCATCTACCTGCAAACCGGCCATGTCCGCAATACGGGTGTCGAACTCTCGCTCGGGTACGATAACCAATGGCGTGACTTTCGCTGGACGACGAACTTCACTTATTCGTGGAACAAGAACGAAATCCGCGAACTTGCGGCTAATGCCGTAAACCCCGTGACGGGCGAATCTCTGAATCTCACCAAGCTCGACATCAAGGGATTAGGCAAGGCGAAATATATTCTTAAAGAAGGCGGTACGTTGGGAGACCTTTATACGACGTCCAATCTGCGGTATAATGAAAACGGCTATGTCGAAGTGGACAATGCCGGTAACTTACAGGTTACCGATGAGGGTGAGGATATCTATTTAGGTTCGGTGTTCCCGGATGCCAATCTCGCATGGCGTAACGATTTCAGTTGGAAGGGCATCAATCTCGGCGTGCTGTTCACAGCCCGTCTGGGCGGTGTCTGCTACTCCGCGACGCAGGCCAATTTGGATCTGTACGGCGTTTCGGAGGCTTCGGCCGCTGCACGCGACGCGGGCGGTGTGTTGATCAACGGCCGTGAGATGGTTGATGCGCAGAAGTGGTATCAGGCCATCGGCTCGCAGTCCGGTCTGCCGCAATATTATCTCTATTCCGCGACGAATGTCCGCTTGCAGGAGTTGTCGCTGGGTTACACTTTCCCGCGCAAGTGGTTCCGCGACAAAATGGGGCTCACGGTGTCGTTCGTAGGGCGTAACCTGTGGATGGTCTACTGCAAAGCGCCGTTCGACCCCGAAGCCGTCGCTTCGACGGGGCTGAACTACCAGGGCATCGACTACTTCATGATGCCCTCGATGCGCAACCTCGGTTTCAATGTCAAATTCCAATTCTAAAGCGCAGAAACTATGAGAAAGATCAATATGAGATGGCAGCCGGTGTTGCTGTCGGTCGCGCTGTTCGGATTGGCCGCCTGCACCGGTGATTTCGAAGAGATCAACCGCAATCCCAATCAGGTTACGGATGACCAGATGGATGCCCTGAATTACAAGACCGGGACGAAATTCAAGGCGCTGCAAAGTCTTGTGATTCCGGTGCAGGAGCATATGTACCAGTTCAACGAATCGCTTTCGGGCGGGCCGTTCGGCGGTTACATCGGTGCTACGGTCGATACATGGCAGACCAAGTTCGAGACCTATAATCCCTCGGCCGACTGGCGTAAATGGCCTTTCGCCAACGTCATCACCGAGACCTATACCCCCTATAAGGGCATCATCAACGGCACGGAAGACGAAGTGGCCATCGCTTTCGCCCGCCTGTTGCGTGTGGCCATCATGCACCGTGTGACCGATTCCTACGGCCCAATCCCCTACACGAAGCTGGAAAGCAACGAGTCGATCTATGTGGAGTACGACTCGCAGGAGGCGGTCTATACGAAGATGTTCGAGGAGCTGGACGAGGCCATCGAGATACTGGGCCGCAATACGACGCTCCCAGCCGAAGCATGGAGCCGCTACGACGGCGTCTATTACGGCAATATCGCGCAGTGGCTCAAATATGCCAATTCGCTCAAGCTGCGGATGGCGATGCGTCTTTCCTACGTGAAGCCCGGCATTGCCCAGGCCAAAGCCGCCGAGGCAATCGCCGGCGGCATCATCACGGCCAATGCCGACAATGCGGCGATGCACGCTGCCGAGAACCGCACGACGCTCATCTACAACGACTGGGGCGACCACCGTGTCGGAGCCGACATCATCAGCTACATGGACGGCTACAAAGACCCGCGTCTGGAAAAGATGTTCCTGCCCAACGATACCGACGTATACGTGGGTATCCGGATCGGTATCGACGTGGCGGGGAAATCGACGGCCATGTCGAAATATTCGAACATGATCGTGGCCTCTGCGACGCCCTACCTGTGGTTCAACGCTGCGGAAGCGACCTTCCTGCGTGCGGAATACGAACTGCGCTGGGGATCGGCCGAGACGGCGAAGACGCTCTATGAACAGGCTGTCCGGCTTTCGTTCGAGGAGCGGGGAGCATCGGGGGCCGACGCCTACCTGGCCGACGCCACGAAGAAGCCCGCGCCTTATACCGACCCGCTGGGCAATTACAGCGCATCGGCCCGGAGCGAGATCACCGTTCCCTGGGAAACGGCTGTGGCATCTACCGATGCGGAGGCCGTGAAAGAACGCAACCTCGAACGCATCATCGTGCAGAAGTGGATCGCCATCTTCCCGCTGGGCGTCGAGGCGTGGTCGGAGCACCGCCGCACGGGCTATCCGAAACTGCTGCCCGTGCCCACCGACAAGTCGGGCGGCACGGTGGACGTAGCGCAGGGTGCACGACGCCTGCCTTACCCCGTCGAGGAGTACCAGCAGAACAACGCCAACCTTCAGTTGGCCATCCAGACGCTCGATGGCGAGCAGCAGAACGGCAACCGCACGGGCGACGTCATGGGAACCCGTGTATGGTGGGATTGCAAATCTTATAACAACTAACAGCTATGAAACAGAACTTTATATTCACGCTGCTGGCGCTGTTTTCGATGCTGTCGCTCGTCTCGTGCAGCGACTGGACGGAAACGGAGGCACTCGACAGTACGGTCAAAAAGCCTTGGGAGCAAGATCCTGCCCTATGGGCCGAGTACACCGCGACATTGAGGGCCTACAAGCAGTCGGAGCATTTCATCGTCTATGCCCGCATGCACAATTCTCCCGAGAAAGCGACCGGAGAGCAGGACTTCATGCGCTGCCTTCCGGATTCGCTGGACATCGTGACGCTGACCAACGCCGACAACTTCTCGAAATTCGACGCCGAGGACATGTCCGTCATGCACGAGAAAGGCACGAAGGTGCTCTATCAGATCGACTATGCCGCTCGTGCGGAGGAATTCGCCGATGCGGCGGCGCTCGACGCCTACTTGGATAAGGTCGTCGTTGCCGTCGCTGCCAATGGCATGGACGGCTACTCGTTCACGACCGACCCGTTGGCTGCGGATGCCACGGCTCGCATTATTGATAGGCTTGCCACGGCCAGAACTGACGGTCAGCTCCTCGTTTTCGAGGGTAATCCCCTGTCGCTCGCTGCCACCGACCGTGCAAAGATGGATTACGTCATCCTCGATACGGAGAAACTCGAAAATGTTTTGGATGTGAGACTCCATGCCCTGCACGCTGTTAACTATGCCGGCATCGAGGCCAATCGGCTGCTGCTGACCGCCGAAATCAATGCGGCGCTGTTCGATGAAGACCGCACCGAGCACGCCGCCGTCGACGAAATGTCGCGCCGCGTCGTCGAACTCGGGCCTTATGCGGGGCTTGCGGCTTACAATATTGCCGAAGATTACTACCATTCCGAGATGAACTACCAAACCATCCGGCAGGCGATACAAACGTTGAACCCCTCTAAATAAAGACAGTCATGAACATGAAAAAGATACTAATGGCGGTTCTCGTTTCGCTTGTGGCTTTCACGGCCTGCGAGAACTACGGCGATGACAATCACAAGTTCGACAATGTCGTATACCTCGACGTCGCTTCGACGAGCGACGCACAGCTCACGACCTTCAGCAACACCCGGGCTACCTACGATTGCGCGTTGCAGGCGGTACTGACATATCCGGCAGGACAGGATGTGGCGGTGACGCTCACGGTCGACCCGTCGCTCGTCGGGACGTACAATGCCCGTTACGGTACGGAGTGGACGATGCTCGATTCAAAATATTATTCTTTGCTGTCCGAAACTGTGACCATTCCGGCAGGGAAGACGACCTCCGATGCTGTCACGCTGCGCCTCCGTGAACTCACCGGAGAAGGAGATGAGCAGACCGGAGCTTTGCCAATCGACGAAACCTATCTGGTTCCAGTACGCATCGGTAGCGCATCGATCGATGTGTTGCACGGCTCCGACGTGGCTTACTACGTCGTCAAACGCTCCTCGGCCATCACCGTCGCGGCACAACTTACGGACAACTGGATCGAGTTCCCGACCCTCGATAAGTATTCCGAAAGCAGCAAGGATTGGAACGGCCTGCGGGCTGTGACCTACGAGGCCCTGATTTACATCGACGAATTCGTGAAAACCAATACTGAAGGCAATCCCGTCAACATCTCGTCCGTCATGGGCGTCGAGCAGTACCTGCTGCTGCGTATCGGCGACACGAATTTCGAGCGCGAACAGTTGCAGTTCGACGGTTCGGGCAGTGGCTCGGGCTTCGGCAAGATTCCCGGACGCGACGCGATGAAGCATCTCGAAACGGGGCGCTGGTACCATGTGGCCTGCACCTACGACCAGAATACCCGCACGGCCCGCATCTACGTCGACGGGCAGATTCAGAGCGAAGTCACGGGCGTGGGCATCACGACGCAGAACGATAAGAACTGCATCAACTTGGCCATGCGGGCGCTCTACGACCTGTGGAACACCGCTCCCGAGGGCGACAAGGCCCAGTACGAAGAACTGGGGTACGATGGCCTGAGCGAGGCCTATCAGTTCTTCATCGGCCGCTCCTACGACGACTATCGGCCTCTGAACGGCAAGATCGCCGAGGCGCGTGTATGGTCTGTGGCCCGCACGCTGGAACAGATTTGGGAAAATATGTATGAAATCGAAAACCCGGAGAACGATTCGACGCTACTCGGATACTGGAAATTCAACGAGGGGTCTGGCAATACCGTAAAGGACTATTCGATGTACGGCAACGACGGCGTCGCCAAATACGACATCATCTGGCCGCAGGGCATCGAGATTCCGAAACTTAACGAAAACAACGAGTAACTATGAAGACGATTTTTGATTTGCAAACAGGGGTGGTAACGCTTCTCTGCACGGCGGCACTCGCGGGCCTTACGGCCTGCGAGGCCGATCCCGTGATGCAGGAAAGCGGGAAGTTGCCCGACAAAGGTTCCATCGAAGAGGTTCATGTGATGTTGTGCAGCAGCAATTCCGTGGAAAATAGGGTCGATGTGCTGCTGACCGAAGGAGGGGTTATGACGAAGAACTTCTACTTGAGGCAGACACAGCCGGCGGCAGCGGGATATTCGCTCGACGCATGGTGCGATGCATCTTTGCTCAATGACTACGATGCCGGAGATGAAATCGAACGAACGCTGCTGCCGGAGGCGAATTACGAGTTCCCCGACGGCAAGACGCTCGACCTCTCGGCCGCAACGCAGCGTTCGGAATTGAAACGTATCAAGTTCTCGGCAAGCGGACTTGCCGCCGGGGAATATGTACTACCGCTTACGGTCGCTGCACAGGACGCACCGGACGCGGACAAGACGCTTTACTACAACGTTTCGGTTCGCCAACCCTACACCGACGAATACACCCTGCACGACGGCCACGACCTGTTCTTCGTGTTCTATGTCAATACGAACGATTTTCAGCCGCTGTTGGCGCAGGACTACATCATGCGGAAGAAAGTGGCACGCGGCACGACCGTGGCGTGGTACGGTACCGTAGGCAACATCGTCAACCTGCGCACTGTCCAGGTCGGCTACGATGCTGCAGCCGGCCGCGCCCTGCTTGATCTCGGAACCGACATGACTTATGTGCTCAGCCAATCGACGAAATATATCCGTCCGTTGCAGGAACACGGACGCAAGGTATGTATCAGTATCGAAGGCGGAGGCAAGGGGCTCGGGTTCTGCAACCTCACCGATGCTCAAATCGAAGACTTCGCAGCGCAGGTCAAGACCGTTATCGAACAATACGAACTCGACGGTGTAAACCTCTGGGATCGAAATTCCGGCTACGGCAAGGAGGGTATGCCGGCCGTGAACACGACCTCCTATCCGAAGCTCATCAAGGCATTGCGCGAGGCACTTGGCACGGAAAAATTACTGACGGTCACGGTTTACGAGGAGCCGACCGCTACTTTCTGGGATACGGAAGCGACGGGCGGAATCGCCGTCGGCGATTACATTGACTACGCATGGTCGGGTTACAACAGCAACAGCGAGGCCCCGCAGCTGCTCGACCCGTGGCATCCCGAACTGGAGTATGTATCCACCTATACGCAAAAGCCGATTGCCAATCTGCCCAAGGATCGGTACGGCTGCATCAACTTTCCCATCTATCCTGCTGCCCAAACGGAAGAAGAGGCCATGATGCGGGAGCCTAGATTCCTTTTAGATTGGACTCCTAATTATAAGCCTAACAACATCATCGTCTTCGACGATTTGCACAGCAATCTCCAGGACAGTTACGAAGCTTTTTGGGACAATACGTTTGCAGCGTGTTGCACTTTTATGGATCCAGAAAACAGCTATTTGCTCGGAAGCAAAAAAGGATACACCTATCTGTTGGATATGAACAGACTCTGGACATTATCCGAGGGTATTCAGAATTACGGCAAATGGCTGAAAGATTGGAATTGATAAAAACGGTCGACAAAATACACCTATGTTCTTCCATTTTATCCTCTCACAGCTCTTTAACCGGAGCAAAAACAATTAAAATTCAAATCAAAATGAAACAAAACTTCAAATTATTCGCAACACTGGCAGCCAGTGCAGCGATGATGATCTCCTGCCAGCAGGCAGAAGAACCGACGATGGACAAGGCCCAGGAACCTGTCGTCAAAACACGTGCTTACGGGGACAAAACTCCGAAGGTCACCATTTATGTCGAGACCAACGACGTGAACCCGCTTAATGCCGGCGACTACCTGCTCTCCGACGGTTCGGCCTATGCCGATATCGTGGAGTTCTTCGCCGCCAATCTCAACAAGGAGACGGTCAACGGAGTAGTGCGTCCGACCCTCTATCTGAACGACAAGATGACCAACCTGCTCGAAAACGGCGGTGCTGCCACCTATGTAGCCGGTCTGCAGGCTAAGGGCATCAAAGTCGTGCTCACCATCCTGCCTAACTGGCAGAATATCGACTTCACGAGTCTCAATGACACGCAGGCCGATCAGCTTGCAACGATTCTCGCCTATGCCGTAAATAAGTACGGACTCGACGGTATCGGATTCGACAACGAGTACGGCGGCACGGTGACCTCCGTTTCCGGTTCGTATGGCAACCTGATCACCAAACTGCGCGCCAAGCTGCCCGCCGGCAAGTTGATTACCCTCTTCCAGTACAATATCGGCTACAATCAGATCAACGCGACAGCCGGAGCCAAGCTCGACCATGTCTATTCCAACTTCGGTTACAACACGTATATCAGCACTTCCGGCGTAACCAAGGAGCGCTATGCACCGTTGTCGATCAATCTGGGTTCCATCGGTAGCAATGTATCTTATTATGGGGATAGAGCCTATGATTTGACCGAGGCCGGTTACGGTGGAATCATGCACTTCAACCTGCGTACGAGAACCGATTCCGATCCGCTGTCGCTGTTCAATTCCATTGCCGATGGAGCTTGGGAGGAAACCGTTACTTGCGAGAATGGTAACCGCCCGCAGGACTGGACGTTCGTCAGCAGCGGTTACACCATCACCTACGACGAGGCTACGGCCGAATAACTCTTCAGAGGTGTATTTGTTGGCTTGTTTAGAATCGGTTGAGCATCTGTAAGCGACCCGATTTTGACCCGCACATCTTTTGAGGTGTGCGGGTGTTTTTAACTTTCGGATAAAAAAGCCGTTCGAAGAATATTCGAACGGCAATAAGAAAATATCCGGATGTAAATGTTGACCGATTCAGAATGTGAGCATCTGTAAGTCTTTTTGTATTGAAAAATTCACTTTTAATGAATCGTAACCGGTATTTTCTTTATGAAACGCATAAATTATAAATTTATTGTGGCAAAATCAAACTTCTCGGTTAAACCATAAATGAAATAGCATAAAATAAAAGCACGGACTTAACCTATTGACACCTGAGGAATGCTACAACCCGATGAACAGATAGGAGAAGCCCGTGCTGTTTTTTGCACGATTTCCCCTATCGTCCCGTCCATCTTGTCTTTGTAGCATTTTCAGGTGTCGATGACAGGATTCGACAGCTATTCGCCGTTTGGCAAAGATAAGAAAATTATCCTACAGATACAATATATGCAATTTAATTCATTGTAATAAACGACAAATATAGATGGACAAATTGTTGCATACATCTTTGTTCAGAGCCATCTTAAAATCATTGAATCGAAAAGTTGTTTCTGAAAAAAGGCTGCAAACTTACTTTTTGAAATTTGCCCGCCTCATTACAGCACTTTGCGATGACACAGATTGTCTGTCGGCATTACATACGTTAAATTATACGCAAATCCAGTTTCGATTTCTGCTTTCTCGAATTCATGAACCGTCCGTTTCGCTTCCGCCATATATACACCGGGTTGTCGACATGACTCTCGAATTTATCTGCTTGGAAAAAGAGTTGTTATATCATCGTATTGAACACCCGCGATCTTTCATATCTGAACCTGCATTTACTTCACCGCTCCATTGGTCCAAACACTATCCTGCGATCAGCGTTTCGGAAATCCTTTGCGGACTCGATCGGATGACTCCACCTCCTTTCGTGCTGGCAGATGGTTCGACAGCTCCATTCAATTTGGTTGTTCGGGTCTTCGAGAATACATTGCATGTTAAACTCGGCGATCCGACTGATGTCAAACGCCGTGTTCTGGAACGCAAGAAAGATCGCACAAAATTTACCGATGCACTGCTTTATTCCTTGAATAAGGAAGATGAATGATTTTTTTCGATTTTTTATATCCGGGCGGATATCCGGACATGTAATTGGGTATCCTGAAAATTCCTATTTTTGCAAAGCAAACCAACCAATTCTGTGTAAGTCGAATTATGGAAAACTTGGACAAAAGCCAATTTATCGTCCTGCTCGAAACATCTCTCAACCGACGATTACTGTCCCCTGAGCAGAAGACTCTCGACGCTGCCTATGAAGATTACATCGACCTGCTGCACGGTCTTACTGTTCAATCCTGTAAATCGTCCCTCGACCTGCTGCACGAACTTGCCCGCCTCCAATCCTGCCTGATGCGGTTGCAGGAGCGAATTGTCGAAAAGGAATCTCCGCAAGTGTTGTTGCTCAAATCGGCGCTTCTATTGACGAATTTCGAGATCCGTTTAGTCTTTACCCGGGTTCGTTATCCGTCCATCGCCGCCCCGGTGTCGGTCGAAGTCCCCAAGTCGCCGCTGTTCCTCTCCGAGCAATTCACACCTACGGATATCATGGAGCTTGCTACGGCCCTGCAACTCTCCGGAGCCATACGCCGCATCGACGGCACACGGATCGATCTGGCGACACTTGTCGATGTGCTTTCCGGAACTTTCAACGTCCGTATCAACAACCCGGAGCAGTGCCGCCATACGCTCATCAACCGAAAGTTGCGTCTGACGCATTTTCTCGACATCCTGCGCAACAATCTGATTGCCTACAGCCAGCGATAGGCAGTCTGTTTTTATTCAGCATCACGCTCCGGGGATTCATCGGAGCGTTCTTTATGCGGTGCGGACAGTGACGGACTGGAGCGGACATGGGTACCTGTTTTTCTGCCG
>OGZD01002294.1_pt1 | contig 12073 bp, 8 predicted proteins | sample 1576701 | NCBI WGS metagenome assembly OGZD01 (sample SAMEA3541487, study PRJEB24748) | human gut metagenome | biome: human gut; feature: human-associated habitat; material: faeces | place: China | collected 2012
GACGATAAGCCGGGTTATGTCGTTGAATGGCCATCTATCTAGCTTTGCCGTCGCCGGCAAAATCAAGCGACCTACCCGGAGGCAGACGGGCCGCCTTATGCCTCCTGTTCGGTCTTGCTTCGAGTGGGGTTTACATGTGCCCCGCCTGTTACCAGCCGGGCGGTAGTCTCTTACACTGCCCTTCCACCCTTACCCGGTAAACCGGGCGGTACATTTCTGTTGCACTGTCCTTGGAGTCGCCTCCACCAGACGTTATCTGGCATCCTGCCCTGTGAAGCCCGGACTTTCCTCACCTGCAGCCTTTCGGTTCTGCAGCCGCGACCATCTGTCTTACTCAAAACATTCTAACTCTACCATATTTTCAGGCATTTGTCCAGTCAATCATACTTTAAAACAGCTTCCGCCGATAAATTCGCGCACAATCGAATTGTGCGGCACCTGTTCGCTGCTGACACCCAGAAAATAATCGAGAAATTTAAGCAGCCGCTTCGCCTCGTTGTACTCCGCCGAATCACGCGGAACACTATATAAGATCGGCTCCGCATACTGTTTGAGCACCGAAAGCTCATATAAAAACGCAGAGTTGAACATCGCATCCGCCTCTTCCTGATACGGGAAAATATTCCGCTCCTCGCCCCGGCGTACGGAATCCCACATCCGGATCGTGTCCTGTGCCGACGCACCGCGCGTTCTCGCATCGCGGACCATCCGCCGGATCAGACGTCCGTCCGTCGTCGGAACTCGGTTGTGATCGTCGATATTTAACTGGGTCAGCGCACTGATATAGATCTTAAATTTCTTATCACGCGGCAGTGAATACGACAAATCATCATTCAGGCAGTGGATTCCCTCGATGACCAGAATATCCTCCGCCCCAAGCTGCAAAAAATCGCCCTTATATTCGCGCTCACCCTTGACAAAGTTGTAAACCGGCAGTTCCACGCGTTTTCCCGCCAGAAGTTCTTCCATATCTTCATTAAACTGTTTCACATCGATGCAGTTCAATGCCTCATAATCGTAATTTCCATTTTCATCCCGCGGGCTGTCCACACGGTTGACAAAATAATTGTCCACCGCGATCGGATGCGGTTTCATTCCCAGCGCGCCGAGCTGAATCGACAGACGGTGTGAAAAGGTCGTTTTTCCCGAAGAGGACGGTCCTGCAATCATGATCAGTTTGCGTCCGCTCTCATAAATCTGCTCCGCAATATCTCCGATCTTCTTTTCCTGCAGCGCCTCCTGCATCAGGATCAGGTCGTTCATGTGCCCCCGCGCGATCGTATCGTTGAGTGTTCCCACATCAAACACACCGAGCTTGTGACCGAGCTTTTCCGCCTCCTGCTGGACATCAAACAGTTTTTTCTGCGGATGGAACGGCTGAATCGCCTTCGGCTGCTTCTTGTTCGGCAGACGCAGGATAAATCCTTCCTCGTACATCTGTAAATCAAAATATTTGAGATACCGGGTGCTCATGACCATATATCCGTAGAAATAGTCGTCATAATCGCCGAGCCGGTAAACATTGACCCGCGACGCCCGCCGGTAATTGAACAAACGCGCCTTGTCATACATGCCCTGCTCCTGGAAATGATCCATCGCCTCATCCGTATTTTCACTCCGTTTCTGCAACGGCAGATCCTGCTCAGACAGGCGCTTCATCTCCGCTTTCACACGGTCTAACAGCTCCTGGCTGAGTGTTACCCCGCCTTCCACCTCCACATACAGACCATTTTCAACAGAAAAGCAGACCGTGATATTTTTCACATTTTCCCTGCCTGCCACATCCTGAAAGGCTTTCATCATCAGAAAGACGGCACTTCTCTGATATGCCAGATAGCCAGCCGTATCTGCCGCTGTGATAAATTCCATCTGGCAGTCCTTCTGCAGTGTTTTATGCAGCTCCCGCAGCCGTCCATTTACCGAGACCAGAAGAATATCATTCTCGTAATTCTTCTGATATTCCTCCGCAATCTCCGCGTAGGCGGTTCCCTGCGGATATGTTTTTATCTCACTCCCAATCCGTACCTCCGGCATGTAATCCCCTCCCTAAACAATCTGGATTGGAAACGCCGGTTTCTCCCGCACAACCTTCACGGCATCACCCAGCTTCCTCATCAGATATTTCTCCATAAATTCTGTAAAAATGTGTTCAATTCCATAATGTCCGGCGTCAATGACCGCCATGCCCTGTGCAACCGCGTCGATTCCTTCATGGTGGCTGATATCTCCTGTGATATAAACCTGCGCCCCGGCTGCCAGTGCCTCTCCCATCGTGCTTCCTCCTGCGCCCGGGCAGACCGCCGCTTTCTGAATCACTGCCTCACCGTCCAGCTCACCGAAGACCGCCGCATACGGCAGGCCAAATGCCTCCTTGACCTGCTCGGCAGCTGCCCGCAGCGTCATCGGCTGTTCGAAGCGTCCAGTGCATCCGATTCCGTAGGAAGTGCCGTCTCCGGTCTCTCCCATTTTCTCTAAAACTTCACAATCCGTCAATCCCAGCTTCTTTGCCGCCAGATCTGCCATGCAGCCCGGCGCTGCGTCGAAATTCGTGTGCATCGCATAGTAGGAAATATCATCCTGAATCATCCGCAGGACTCTTCTGCCGATGAAATTCTGATCGGACACCTGCTTGATTCCTTTGAAAATAAGCGGATGGTGCGTCAAAATCATATCCGCCCCCGCCTGCTCTGCCTGCTCAATCACAGAATCGGTGGCGTCCACCGCCAGAAAGATCGTCTTCACTTCCTTCCCGCTGCGCCCCGCTAAAAGCCCCGGATTGTCCCAGTCACATGCCATGCTGCGCGGCGAAAGTGTTTCCAGGATCTTGATAATCTCACTGCATTTCATGTCTCGTCTCCTCTATCAGCGCCAGATAGGCGGTCAGTTCGTTGATGCGCGCTGCTCGACGGCTGATCGCCGTCTCTCCCGCTTCACTGGCTTCTAAAGTTTCCTTCTTGTTCTGGGCATCATTTTCTGTCAGCCCTGCCAGCACCTGCCGCGTCATCTTCTCTTCTTTCTCCAGATACGCAAGCAGCACTGGATCTTTCTTCCGGATCAAATCGGCTCCAAAACGGTAATCCTGCTCTCTCCCCGGCCGCATCGTGCCTCGCGCCGCTTCTATCACTATGTAATATTTTCCCTCGTCCGTCAGCATCGCTTCCCGGAGAATCGAAAATCCCTGTTCTTCCAGAAAATGACGCACTTCGTCCTGCTCCGACTGCGGCGACAGAATCAGGCGTTCTTTTCCCTCGCTCCAATTCTCCCACACATGGCGTCCCTGTTCCAGAATCCGGCAGGTCAGTTTTCCGCCCATTCCGGCGATCACAACTGTGTCTGCCTCGCCTGCCTTCAATTTTGCCAGTCCGTCTGACAGGCGCAGTTCAATTTTCCCGGAAAGCCCCACCTCTTCCACGTGTTCTTCCGCCCGCTCCAGTGGGCCTTTCCGCACATCCATCGCCAATGCCGACGGGCACACGCCCTTCTGCACCAGCCAGATCGGCACATAACCGTGATCGGTGCCGATATCTGCTACCCGGCTGCCCGGCTGTACAAAAGAAGCGATCCGTTCCAGACGCTTCGAGAGTTTTACTTCTGTCCGCATGATTTATTCTCCTGTGTTCTACTTTTTATTTCTTCTTTCCAGATCATTCATCCAGATAATCCTTCAATTTTTTGCTCCGGCTCGGATGGCGCAGCTTCCGCAGCGCTTTCGCCTCGATCTGGCGGATCCGCTCGCGGGTGACATTGAACTGCCGTCCTACCTCTTCGAGCGTGCGCGGTCTGCCGTCGTCCAGGCCAAAGCGCAGACGCAGCACCTTCTGCTCCCGCTCGGTCAGCGTATCGAGCACTTCCATGAGCTGTTCATGCAGCAATGTATAGGTTGCCGCATCGACCGGAACCTGCACATGATCGTCCTGAATGAAATCGCCCAGATGACTGTCTTCCTCCTCGCCGATCGGTGTCTCCAAGGAAACCGGATCCTGTGAAATCTTCATGATCTCCCGCACACGCTCAACCGGCATCTCCATCTTTTCCGCGATCTCCTCCGGGGTAGGTTCCCGTCCAAGTTCCTGTAAAAGCTGTCTGGCAGTCCGGATCAGACGGTTGATCGTCTCCACCATGTGAACCGGAATCCGGATCGTCCGCGCCTGATCCGCGATCGCGCGCGTGATCGCCTGACGGATCCACCAGGTTGCATAGGTGCTGAACTTAAATCCTTTTGAATAATCATATTTTTCAACCGCCTTGATAAGACCCAGATTTCCTTCCTGAATCAGGTCAAGAAACTGCATACCTCTGCCGACATAGCGCTTCGCAATGCTGACAACCAGGCGCAGATTCGCCTCCGCCAGACGTTTTCTGGCATTTTCATCTCCCAGCTCCATCCGCTTCGCCAGTTCAATCTCCTCTTCCGGGGAAAGCAGCGGCACTTTTCCGATCTCTTTCAGATACATCCGGACTGGATCATCGAGGCTGACGCCATCCGGGATGCTGAGATCCAGGTTGTCCACGTCGATCGGCTCCTCCTCCTCGCCGTCTTCAAAAAGTTCTGGCTCCATGTCCCCATCGTCATCCATCCGGAGAACGTCTACATGATGATTTTCCAGAAAATCATAGATCTGATCGAGCTGTTCCGGGCTCAGTATCTCACCATGGAAATAATTCAATATTTCTTTATTGTCCAGTACATTTTTCTTTGTTTTTGCCAATTCCAGAAGCTGTGTGAGTTTTTCTTCAAATGTAACTTTTTTCTCTTCCATAGTTCGTCCTTCCTTCCATCCTCAGAACCTGCCCGACCATTTCCAATTTTGTTACTGAACACGCATACGTGTCCAGTAACGGAATTTGCCGTGGCTTCGCATTTAAATACGGCAAATTCCTGCTGCCACCACGTTTTCTTACGGCACTTTCGGTTCCAAAAGTGCCTACCCGTGTACAGTAACCCAATTTTTCCCAATCCGCAATCACTCCAACGTAATTACGAGCGAAGACAATCCCGCCTGTTCCCGTATGAGCCGCTGCAGCTCATTCAAATCCGACGCCCGCCGGATCTGATCGTCGAGGCTGTTCTTCTTGATCCGGCGCACCGTCTCCGCAAATGCCTTTTTCTGCTCCTCATTGTTTAAGGATTCTTCCAGACTTGCATTGAAAAGCGCCGCGACTTCTTTATAATTGCCCTCGTCGTCGATAAAGCGGTTCAAAATCGCCGCCGGATTGACATTTCCAGCTTCCAGACCCTCAAATACAGCTTTTGCCGCTTCTTTATAAAGTGGTTTTACAAAATCCTCCGGTCCGATGATGTCCTTGATCCGGGCATACAGCGATGGTTCTTCAATCAGCCATGTAAGAAGCAGGCGTTCTGAACGGCGGATGCCCTCGTCCTTCTCCTTCTTCCTGCCCACCGGTCTCACCGCCGGTCCCGCATTTCCCGGAAGCTCTGCATTTCCAGCACCGTGGTTTTCCGACACTGCCCCGGCACTGCCGACGCTTCCGCCTACCTCCCTGTTTTGTACAGCACCAGTCGTATTTCCGGTTCTATATGAATCACCATAGCGACCTGCATATCCGCCTGCTGCCGTCTCCCCGACGCCATACCGGCTTCCGAGCTGGTTGACCAGCCGCCGCAGATCTTCATAATTGATAAAGTATTCCCGCGAAACCGCCTGTATATAATTATCCCGCTCCAGCGCCTCGCCAAATTCAAGCAGCTTGCGCGCCGTCTGATTGTAAAATGCCGTCTTCTGCTCCGGATCTTCCATATCAAAGCCGGCTTTCAGCACATCGATCTCATAGAGAAAGCTGTTTCTCGCCGTCTCGATCCGCTTTTCAAACTCCTCTGCTCCCAGGTTTTTCATAAATTCATCTGGATCCTTATACGGACGCATATTCAATACCTTGGTTGAAATTCCTGCCCGCTTGAGGATCGGAATCGCCCGCAGCGCCGCTTTGACGCCCGCGCCATCGCTGTCGTAGGTCAGAATGACCTGATCCGTATACCGCTTCAGAAGCGCCGCATGCTGCTCGGTCAGCGCCGTTCCCAGCGATGCGACCGCGTTCGTATAACCCGCCTGGTGCATGGAAATCACATCCATGTAGCCCTCGCAGAGCATCATATATTTCTTTCTCGAAGTACGCGCGTAATTAAGTCCGTATAGATTCCGGCTTTTGTCAAACAGCATCGTCTCCGGTGAATTTAAGTATTTCGGTTCTCCATCCCCGAGGACACGACCGCCAAACCCGATCACCCGGCTGTTGACATCCATGATCGGAAACATGACACGGTTCCAGAACTTGTCCCTGGCACCGCGCTCCTCAATCGTTACCAGCCCCGTATCCTTTAAAAGCTCGTCCTCATAGCCCTTGCTTTTCAGATACCGATACAGATCGTCGCTGATTTTATTGGAAAATCCCAGTCCGAACCGCCGGATCGTCTCATCCGTCAGCTTCCGCTTTACCAGATAATCATATCCTATCTTTCCCTGCGGCTGCTTGAGCTGGTAATAAAAATAATTGGCTGCCAGCTTATTGATCTCCAGAAGCGCCGCCTTGCGGTCCGCCTTCGCCTTTGCCTCTTTAGAATATTCCATCTTCGGCAGTTTCACGCCCGAACGGTCCGCCAGCATCTCAACCGCCTCGCGGAATGAATAATTTTCATATTCCATCACAAACGTAATCACATTGCCGCTGACACCGCAGCCAAAGCAGTGGTACATCTGCTTGGACGGCGACACCGAAAAGGATGGCGATTTCTCATGATGAAACGGGCAGAGTCCAAACAGGTTGCTTCCCTTCTTCTGCAGCTTCACGTATCCGGAAATCACATCCACAATGTCGCTACGCATTCTGACTTCCTCGATTACCTCTTCCGGATAATACATTTCTTCCTCCTTATACGCTCCAGGCTTTCGGAATAAACAATTCCTTAAACCGGTCAATCGCGTAAATATCTGTCATACCCGCGATATAATCGCATACCGCGCGCTCTTTCGTCTCATTTCTTATCTCCATAATCCGGTGGGATTCTTCCGGAAGTTCCTCCGGATGCGCCATATAATATCCATACAGCATCTCGATCATCTGCTGTGCGCGCCCTTCCTCCGCTTTCGCAATCCCGTCATGGTAGACATGGTCAAACATCCAGCGGCGCAGCCCGTGCATCGCCTCCTCGCGTTCCGGTGACATCGCCACCTCCGGCTTGTCCTGGCTGTGCTCGATGATGTCGTGGATCATGATATTCAGCCGCTCATGCACACTGTTTCCCAGAATGTCCGTGTACTCCCGCGGCAAATCCTCTTCCTTCATGATCTTTCCCCGGATCGCATCATCTATATCATGGTTTATGTAGGCAATTTTATCTGAAAGCCGCACAACATTCCCTTCCAGCGTCGCCGGATGACCGCTCGTCCGGTGGTTCAGGATCCCGTTGCGAACCTCCCAGGTCAGGTTCAGCCCCTGCCCCTTCTGCTCCAGCACCTCCACAATGCGGACACTCTGCTGATAATGCGCGAACCCCTCGCTGCAGAGCCGGTTGAGCACCGCCTCCCCCGAATGACCAAACGGCGTATGTCCCAGATCGTGCCCCAGCGCGATCGCCTCCGCCAGAGACTCATTCAGCCGCAGCGCTTTCGCGATCGTGCGCGCTATCTGCGATACTTCCAGCGTGTGCGTCAGGCGCGTCCGGTAATGGTCGCCCTCCGGCGCCAGAAAAACCTGCGTTTTCTGTTTCAGACGCCGGAACGATTTGCTGTGCAGAATACGGTCGCGATCGCGCTGATACTCTGGCCGGATGTCGCAGAGCGGTTCTTTCCGCTCCCGTCCCCGTGTATTCGCACTCAGCGACGCATACAGACTCAGGGTTTCCTGTTCCCATTTTTCGATCGTTTCTCTGATATTCATCCAGATCCCACCTTTATTCAGAATAATTTACGGAATAAATTCGAAAGTTCGCCCATTATCTTATAATAATATCATATTTTTGTAATTTGGGACAGAGGTTTTCCATGGATTTTTGATCTTTTTCTATTTTCTTTTTTTATTTTATGTGGAAAGAAGGGGAATTATGACTACTTATTTCCATCTATTGAACAAAGGGGCTTAGAATGAAAAAGAGAAGACATCTGTTCTTTTGAATACAGACATCCTCTCTTTACTATCACACATACAAAACGTAACGGCTGTCCCCGATGGACCTCATCTACATTTTATTTTCACTTATTATTTTTACTTATCCGCTTTTTCAAGCAGTTTCTTGATACCCTGAATTGCTACTAATACACCCAGGATTAACAGCAGCACTGCAAATACAAGCTGCAGTGTATTTCCCAGATCCAGACCGGTCGTCATAAATGCGTTTGTGAGCTTTATGATGGTCATGCTCAGTGCAGTAAAGGTAACTGCCATCATGAACAGCATCGGCACCCAGAGCATCCAGCCCTGACGCTTGGTTTTCTTTAAGAATACTGCACAAGCTACAAGAGCAAGTACCGATAACAGCTGGTTTGCAGAACCGAATAACGGCCAGATCTCTGCATAGCCGACCTTGGTAAGCAGGTATGCGAGTACCAGTGTGATGATGGTTGCAAAATATTTATTGGTTACTACTTTTACAAACGGGCTCATATTTTCCTCGTCTGTATCCGAATCCATGAAAAATTCCTGGAACGACAGACGTCCTACCCGGGCAACCGAATCCAGGGAAGTCAGTGCAAATGCAGATACCGCCAGGTTGATTAATGTAAATACAAGCGAATGCGGCAGACCAACTACGGAAAGAAAGTTTGCGATCGCGCCTGCAAAAATCTGCGGCTGGGTGGTAAGTCCCTGTGCTGCTGCCTCGCCATCTGCAAAGGAAGCAACTGCAATCAGTGCGATGATAGCAAGCATACTCTCCATCAGCATTGCGCCAAACGAAACCGGAAGCATGTTCTTTTCATTTTTGATCTGTTTAGATGCAGTACCGGAAGATACCAGAGAATGGAAACCGGAAACTGCGCCACAGGCAATCGTTACAAATAAAATCGGGAACATATACTGTCCATTTACATTAAAGCTTGTAAACGGTTTCAAATTACATGCCGGATTGGCCACAAATACACCGATAACTGCACCGACGATCATAAAGATCAGCAGATAGCTGTTCAGATAATCACGCGGCTGAAGCAGCGCCCATACCGGAGCGACACTGGCAATCAGAATGTACACAAAGATAATAATATGCCAGGTTCCAAGATCGACATAGACCGGGAAATTCAGTCCCAGTGCGATCGCTGCCACCAGTAATAAAATAGCGACGGCTGTGTTGATCCATTTGTTGAATTTGGTATATTTGAGGAAATATCCAAGTGCAACTGCCTCGATGATAAATAACATAGAAGTAGTTGCAACAGCTCCATTTGCCGCTATCTTTGTGACAGCACCTGCCTCATCGACCGTAAATCCCTTAAATGTTCCCGCTACAACATCTGCAAACGCTGCAACAACCAGAATACAGAACAGCCAGCAGAATAAAAGAAATAATTTCTTTCCTAATTTTCCAATGTACTCTTCGATGATGTATCCGATTGTACGTCCCTTATTTTTGACAGACGCATACATGGATGCAAAATCCTGAACGGCGCCGAAAAATACGCCGCCGATTAAAATCCAAAGCAGGACCGGAAGCCAGCCAAAAATTGCTGCCTGGATCGGACCGTTGATCGGACCCGCACCGGCGATCGATGCGAACTGATGTCCAAACACGACGTTTGTATCAGCCGGTACATAATCAACACCGTCCTCCATCTCATATGCCGGAGTTTTGGCGTTTGGATCGATGCCCCACTTATTCTGGAGATAACGCCCGTACAGGAGGTATGCTCCTCCCAGAACAACGATGGCGATTATCATCATCATTACTCCACTCATAGTTAAACCTCTTTCCTTTGTTTATTTATAAAAAAACGCCTCTGCTATCCAGTCGGATAACAAAGGCGAATTTTCTATCCCAACAGCTTTCCCGATCCATCCAGTGACTCTCTGTATTTCCGTTCTTTTATGTCTTTCCATGCTCATTGCATTTTATATCATGTAAATTATACTCTTTTGAGCGGAAAATTCAATTAACACTTTAAATATAATTTACAATTTCATTTATTGTTTTTTGTGCACCTTGCACTTCCTATTGTTTTTACAACGGGAAACTTCGCTCCAGACACAATGCCCCATACCCTACCCGCTCATTCGGATATACCGTCTCCCCCGGCAGACTCCGCGCCCCGCGGATGAGATATGCTTTCAGCTTCTCCCCATACAGGTAGGGATCGTTCCCATTTACAATCCCCCATTGCATCATCAGCGCCGCCGATCCGGTCACAAATGGAGCGGCAAAGGAAGTTCCTGTCACCGTCTCATATCCGCCGCCTGCGCGGGCGGTGATGATATTTACACCAGGTGCCGCCAGCTCTGGTTTGATCGGATGCCCCAATCTTGCAAATCCACGACCGGAAAAATCTGCATACGCCTGCGTGGCGTCATCGTACGCCCCCACCGAGATCGCCCGGCTGGCGGTCGATGGGATTGTCAGCGTCGTGTCCGGCGATGCCGTCAAAAAACGTGTTTCCCTGTTCAGTGCCATGCCCGCTGGCAGCCACAGATCATACTGACCATCCCGTATTTCTTCTGGAATCAGACGGATTTTCCAGAGCCCGTCCTGAATGTAGCTTCCTTTTGGAATCAAATCCAGATAAATCTCCTGCGCCTGACTGTATGGACTCGGCATCCCATAATATAGAAGAATCTCTTCCGTCTCATAGGAAAGCCGCTGTGCTCCCAACGATTCCCGGATCAGCCCGGTGCTGCTGCCGCCCGGGCTGAAAATTTCTACCGAAAACCGGTCCTGATACAATTTCCATAGCTGCACACCGAAGCCCGTCTGATATTCCCCCACTGCAAGCTCTATCTCCACCGGACGTCCCATCTGCAGAAATCCCGCCCGGTGTCCCATGCTGTATCCTTCATTTCCGGTTCCCACGATGATGGAAGTCCGCCCCCGCTCTGCCATCGAATTTAGATACGTCTCCAGTAGGCTGGTTCCGTCATGAGAACCGTAGGTATTTCCAAAGCTCAGATTCACCGCCACCGGCATCCGCCATTCCTGTGCGATTCCCACCACATAGTCCAACGCCCGCATCAGCTCTGTTGTCCTGGGAAATGAATCCGCAAGCGGCGTTCCAAGCTTCACGACCAGAAGTTCACTCTCCCAGGCTACTCCCCGGTAGTGTCCGCCGCCCTCCCAGCCATTTCCGGCTGCAATCGCCGCAACTGCCGTCCCGTGCCCACTCACATCCCGCGACTGGACGATCTCGTAAGCGCGTTCCCGGCTGCCCGCCTCCAATGCCCGGTTGAGCTCCTCCCGCGTATAAATCCGGTTCTGCTCCTGATCCCAAAGTGCGGCGATGCGCGTCGTTCCATCTGCGTTTCGAAAGTCCGGATGGAAATAATCGATTCCGGAGTCGATGATGGCAGTCAATGTGCCTCGACCACTTAAATCAGCATCTCTGCCATACACGTTTTGAGAGACTTGATTTCCGCTCTGCACCGGCGCAATACAGGTATCCCGAATCGCCCGGTTCACCTCAAAATAAAGACGCTTCGGCTTTTCTATATACTCAACCTGTGATAATCCTGCCAGATCATCCACCTGCGATTCAGGGAGCCGCACAATCGCGTAGCCGCCGGAAAGTGGATAAATTTCCGCCTGCGGCAGCTGTTCCTGCAACTTTTCCACAGTTCCATTATATTGAATGATTAATTCCCAGCGTTTCGTATTCTGGTCGTATCCCATCTGAAGTGCCGGGGACTTTTCCCGTTCCGCTTCTGTCGCATCCAAAGATAAGTTTAAAAGGTTTTCTTTTTTCTGGCTCTTGCCATTCACTAATTCACTCATTTTACAGTTTATGCTTATATGGCAAATCCCAGCATCATATTCTATCTATTTTTTTAACAAAACAAAACCCGGTACATCTCTGTACCGGGCTATCGATCATGCAGAAGAAGGGACTTGAACCCTCATGATGTTGCCATCACACGGACCTGA
>OGZD01002314.1_pt1 | contig 11954 bp, 9 predicted proteins | sample 1576701 | NCBI WGS metagenome assembly OGZD01 (sample SAMEA3541487, study PRJEB24748) | human gut metagenome | biome: human gut; feature: human-associated habitat; material: faeces | place: China | collected 2012
CCGTCCCCTCCCCAAACCCCTCCCTTTCCCCTCCCAAGACTTTCGCGTTTATTGAATCCCTGTTGGCCGGATTTCCCGCCGATGGGATGCCGGGCGTTCTCTTTTGGGGAAGGGCGTTTTTTCAGGGGAGCGGGGCTGTTTTGGCTGGGGCGGAATATGGAGAAAGGGCTTGTGGAGCCGCCCTGCGCTGTTGACAAGGGAGGCTGTTTCAGGGCACTGTAACGGGTCATTGAATCCAACGCCTTTTGCAGAGGTGTGGACATACATCAAGGATTTTTTTGAGGAGGCTCCATGGCGAAAGAAGATGCCATTGAAGTTGACGGCGTGGTCCAGGAAGCGTTGCCGAACGCAATGTTTCTTGTTGAGCTTGAAAACGGGCACACGGTGCTCGCCCACATTTCCGGCAAGATGCGCAAGTTTTATATCCGCATCCTGCCCGGCGACCGGGTCAAGGTGGAACTTTCCCCCTATGATTTGACCCGTGGGCGGATCACCTACCGTATGAAGTAGTCCCGTCCGGCGTTGATTTCCCTTCCCCGTGGTATATTGTACCGCGGGGTTTTTGTGTTCGGCGCGTAACGGGGAAGATATGGAAGACAGAGAGATCCGTAAGGTTCTGGACGTGCTGGATAATGCGGGCATCCGTTACCGCATGGTTTCGCATGATCCCGTGTATACCATCGAAGAAATGGAGCGCCTGCATCTTGACGCGGATGCCGAGATCGCCAAGAATCTTTTTCTGCGCGATGCGCGGGGCAAGCGCCATTTCCTTGTTGTCCTGTGCAGCTGTAAGACTGTGGATCTCAAGGCGCTGCGGGGGCAACTCGGAACGAGCGCCCTGTCCTTTGCCTCGGAAGATCGGCTGAAACGCTTTCTGGGGTTGGAAAAAGGGGCCGTGACGCCCTTGGGGATCCTGAATGACGAGGCCCGCGCCGTGGAAGTGCTCTTTGACCGCGATCTCGCCGGGCTCCCTTCACTCGGCGTCCATCCCAACCGCAACACCGCCACCGTCTTCCTGGCGTTCTCCGATCTGGAATCCCTGATCCGCAGCCACGGCAATTCCGTTTCCTTCGTGGCCATCTGAACCTCGGACAGCTTCGTTTTCCGCCTTTGCCAGCCTCTCTCTTGGTTCAGAGGTTGTCCTTTCGCACGCTTTCCCCTCAATCCGAAAAAGGCGCCTCAATGGGGCTGGTTCCTCCCTGCTCGGGAAAGATTCTCCTTCCCCGGATGCTCTCTCTCTCTCTCTCTCTCTCTCTCTCTCTTACATGCTTGAAGGGAGGAAGGAACACGGTTCCCTCCCCCCTTCAACAATTCCTTCTTCCTCAGACGACTATTCGGCGGACTCTTCCCCTTCCTGAAGGAAGAGTTCGATGCGGTCGCTGCCCGGAGCGATGCGGATATCCGCGCTCAGTTCCTTGCAGGCGGCTTGCGCTTCATTCTGCTCTTTCTTGGCATCCTTTTCGCGGCATTCGGGCGAATCGGGTTCGAAATGCGTGTCATAGGGATCGGCGTTCGGAACCGTCAGCTGGGCAAGCATGTTCCGGATGGCTTCTTTGCGGACGGCGGGATCGGGGCTGAGGATCGGATCATCCATATACACGGGGCCGTCGTCGCCGAGCGCCACGTGTTTGTATGCCCTGCCGGACAGCGCGGAAAACAGTTTCTCCAACGCCCCTTCGCTGAGCGGCGTGGTCAGGGACAAACCTATGATGTTGGTTTCCGCATCCTTGTAAAGGGAGATGATCCCGTGCCAGACGACCCCGTCGCTGACCATCGCGGTCTTGATCGAGAAGTTCTGGCTGTCGTTGTAGCTTTCCCGGCGCAGCGGGATGCCGTACATGAGGCACTCCTGTTCGCTCATGCCGCCTTTGAAGGTATCGAGCAGCCGCCCGATGGGGACGACTTCCGGAGGGTTCCGGTCGGGATCGCGTTCAAGATCGCGGTCCTTTTCCTCGCCATCGGCGATGAACAGCGGCTCGGCCTTCCGGTAGACCTCAAGCGTGGGGTCGGGCATACAGCTCGTGTCGAGCAGATCCTCCCCTTGGAGCTCCTGCTTGATCGGAAAACTCAGGAGATAGTCGCCCATGTCCGCTTCAAGAAAGAAGCAAGGGTCTTCGGGCAGCGTGACGGCGGCTTTCTGCTCCATGTCCAGATGCCCGGTGAGCTTCCGCTCGATCCAGTGCTGTTGGGGGTCCTGACACCAAAGGGAAAAGCCTTCGACGGGATAGTCCATATGGTTGGCAATCGTCGCGGCGGACGCCGCAGTCCCCCCCGCCATGAAGACGGCCAGCGTGAGCAGCGCAATGAACCGGAAGCGTTTGCGCACGCCGCTTTCTACGCGTCCCGGATCGCATGGGAGGCCCGCCGGGGAGACGCGGCGGACGCCGGGCATGTAAGGCAAGTTCATGGAACCTCCTACAAATGGAAAGGGTTCTTTCTCCGAATACATGCAGCCTGTATACCATAAATGCAAGCAGGAACTGAAATCGTTTTTTATCTTTTTGTATCAAGAGATTAGCGTAATTGAATCTCTACTTGCGCCGTTCCGCTCCGCACGTCGGGGAGGCCGCCCTTGGAGGCGATGTTCACGCGTTTTCCCAACCCTGGCCCGTGCTTCAGGAGAAAGGCGCGCACTTCTTCCGCGCGGCTGCGGGCCAGCGCTTCCAGGTCCGCTTGCGTTACGGTTTCGAGCGCTTGCAGCTTCTGCTCCATGATGTCCGGCTCCTCATTGCCTTTGGCTTTACGCCCGGCGGGGGAGGCCTTGTAAACGTGCAGCAGGAAGCGTTCGTACTCGCCGGATGACAACTTTGTGGCGCCAACGGAGTTGGCTGCCCGCTGTTTGGCGGGCAGGGCGGCGTACTGCCGGGCCTGCACCTTGCGGAGGACCCGCAGGCGTTTCAGGCCGCGCGTGTCGCTGGCTGGCTCATACATGCCGATGAGTTCGATTTTGACGCGAGGGCGCTCTTCAAGCGCTTTGGCGATGCGCTTGAGGCGCCCTTGGGCGGCGGGGTTGATGCGGGTGTCGCCGGGAGGGAAGGCGATGACCTGAAGCGCTGGATCGCCCGGCGTCACGAGCCCGATGATGCCGCCGAGCAGCGCGAAGGGTGAGGTCACGACCTTGGTGAACAGCCCGCCGAGCGCCTTGCCCACCAGCCCGCCGACCTGCAGCGCGGCGTCGTCGAGCCTCCCGGAAATGGGGAGATCCAGCGCGATGTTGCCGCGCAGATCTTCCAGCAGGGCAAAGCCGAGGGAGACGGGGTAGTCCGGCGCGCCGGGCCGTGTGTCCTTGGGGCCGAGCACGGGCTTTTCCAGCCGGATGTGGTTGTCGAGAGAGAATGTCCAGCCGGACGTGGCGAAGGCGCTTTCAAGATCAAGGCGCCCCTGCACGACGGGATACCCCAGATAGGCCCGCGTATAGGCGGAATAGCGGGCGAGATCCACGCCTTTGGCGGTGAAGGCCAGTTTGGCCGCCGGAGGGGTGGAGAACGGATTGCAGGAGCCGGACAGCGTAATGGGCGCGCCCCCGATCTGTCCGGTCAAGACGATGTCGGACAAACCCCCGGATGAGGAAAGGCCGCTGACCGTCGCGTTGATATCCTGAACGGCGGAGACGGAGCCGTGGGCCTGATCCCGGAACAGCAGGGCGGCGTCTTGAAGCCTCAGGGACGCCACGGAAAAACGGAAGGGGGAGGAGGGCTCTTGGCCCGTCTGTTTTTTCGGGATGCTCTCCAGGATGTCCAGCGTCTTGTCGGCATTGAGGGCCACGTCCATGCGCAGGAGGTCCAGCAGCATTTCCTTGGCCTCGAAGCTTGAGGAAGCCGAAGAAAAGCGGAACGTGTCCGCGGAAAGGCGGCGGAGCACGGCATACACTTTCTCGGTACGGGCGTCCTTGAGCCGGAGGTCGCGCACGGTAAGGGAACCCGAAGCCTGTATGCCGAGGTCTTTCCCCTTTTCCTCTGTGATCGTGGCGTCGAGGTTCGCGGAGAGCCTGCCGGACGGGGAGAGGTTTGTGGAGGCGCGCAGGGGCGGACCGAGCCATTCGAGGGGCAGATCCGCAGCGTCCATGCTGGCGGAGAAGCGCAGGGGGACGGGGCGCAATGTCCCTTTGAGGTTCAGTCTGTCGGACGATGTCCCACGGGCGCGCAGGGTCAAACTGATGGTATCGGCCAGGTCGCCGGAAAGAGGCCCGGTTTCCAGATCGAGGCTGGAGATGAGCTTTTCGGCTTTCCCTGCGGCGACATGCTCCAGCCTGCCCCCGGCGATGCGGAAACCGCCGGCCTTGAGCTTCCAGTCGGAGAGGAAGGCTTTTGCGGCGTCCGGCAGGGCGGCGGTGAACATCCCCTCGGGGAGGCGTGTTTTGAGGGCGGGAGCGGGGTTGGCTGCGGACGGCTTTGCGCCGGGGATTGCCAGCCCCATGCCGCCTGAAGAGGTCACGCGCACTTCGGGGGCTTCGACGGACAGGGTTTTGACCGAGGCGGAACGGGCTTGTGTGTCAAAATGCAGGCCATTGAAGGTGAGCGCCCGTATCCGGACGGCGGGCGAACCGGCGTCTTTCCCGGCCTTGCGGTCGGCGGCGGAAAGGCTGTTGCCGCGCCCGAAGGACAGTGCGCTCACCGAGGCTTCGGCACCGGTGACGGCGAGGGAGGTTGCTGAGGCAGGGGCGGCGGGCGTTTGGGGCGTTTTTCCGTCAGAACCGAAGCGGACGCCGCCCTTAATCGCAATGCGCCCCAGAATGTCGTTGAGGGGCGTTTCCCCAAGCAGGGGGCGGAGCACGATGAGCGGCAGGTCGTCCACCCACAGGGAGGCGTTGAGGCTCGGGGGGTTGAGCGTGCCTTCGCCGTCCACCGCGAGCACTCCTTCCGTGCTGATGCCGAAGGAGAGGCGCATGGCCGTGCGCGCGCCGGGGCGGGTCGAGTATTCCGCGATGCGTCCGTCCACGCCGGTGATCTCGATCTGCTGCGTATCCGCAAGGCTGGCGTCGACCCATGTGAAATCGGAGTTCCTGAGGATGAGGTCCGCGCCTTCCACCACGAACGGCGTTTCGGGCGAAAGGTTTTCTGGGTTCGCGTCCGTCCCGCTCAGCCAGTCCACCCAGTCGATGCGCCCGGCCTTGTCGCGGCTGACGCGCAGGTACAGGCCGTCGAGTTCCATCTCGTCCAGACGGATGCGCCGCTCGGACAGCGTAAAATCTTTCAGGGCGGCCTGCCCCCGGCGGAGCCTGCCCACAATGGTCCCTTTCGGGGTGGCGATTTCCGCATCCTCGACCTTGACCGTGCCGGACAGGCTGCTCTCCACCCGCCCCAGATGCGGCTGCGACAGGGTGAAGAGCATGTCGAGCGCCACCGTGCCGCTGTTCAGGTTCAGGGGCGTGAAATCGGACAGGTAGCGTTTGAAATGCTCCATGTGCAGCGGAGCCGTGTGGATGGCGAAGGTGGTGCGGAGCGTTTCGGCATCGGGCTCGGTGCGGCCTTCCACGTCGATGCGCGTGCCGTTGACCAGCGCGGAGAGCGTGGGCGCAAACGGGAGGTCCGCCGAGCGCAGGAGCGGGACATGAAAGTTCACGTCGCTGACCGTGTGGACCATGCCGACAGGACCGTCGCGGAGCAGGATGGTCCCGCCTTTCAGATCAAGATCGCTCAGGGCGAAAAGCGGGGCATCAGGAGCGGTATCGGCCCCGCTCGGCGCGGGCAGCAGTTTGGAGAAGGAAAACAACCCATTGCCGAGATAGGTGATGTCGAGTACCGGATTGTATACGCGGAGGGCGGCCTGAATGGGGGCGGCGTCCGCGAAAAGCCGGAAGCGTGGCCGGATGTCCAGCCGTTCGATGGTCAGCAACGCGCCGTCGGGCGTTCCCGTCTCTTCAAGGTAGGGGACACGGACGCCGCGCACGGCAATGCCGAGGGTAAACGGGTTGACCGAAAGGGATTCGATGGTGACGGGGGCGTTGACGGCCTCCGAGAGCTGGCTTTCCACGACGCCGCGCAGCACCGTGGGAGGCAGGGAAACGGCAAGGGCGGTCCACAGGGCGCAGAGGAGGCCGATTCCGAAAAGACAGGCACGCCAGCCTTTGGCTGAACGCCGTCCTCGGGTTCGGGCCTTCTCCTCCTCGGCTTGTGCGGAAACGGGAGGAAGCGGAGGGGCTTTTTTGACGGCGCGGCGTTTCCTGCGCCGCTTACGTTGCTTGGAAGCCATGCGCGTTTCCTGTGTCGGGTAGCAAAAAAGCCTTTCACATCCCGGATGCGGTCATGAAAGGCTCCCGTTGCCCGCCGGAGCGGCTCCGGCGGGCGTAAGGGGACGGCTCCCCAGAGTCGATCCGGTTAGCGGCGGTCGCCCATGAGGCGGAGCAGCATCAGGAACAGGTTGATGAAGTCGAGGTAGAGGGTCAGCGCGCCGAGCAGAGCGCCGCGGCGGATGGCTGTGGCGTCGTCGAGCGGGGCGTTTTCGCCGAAGGCGCGGATCTTTTGGGTGTCGTAAGCGGTCAGGCCGGTGAAGATGACCACGCCGAGGGCGCTGATCACGAAGGTCATGGCCGAGCTCTGGAGGAAAATATTGACGATCATGGCGATGATCAGCCCGAACAGGCCCATCATCATGAAGCTGCCCATGCCGGTGAGATCACGTTTGGTGACGGTGCCGTAGATGCTCATTCCGCCGAACATGGCCGCGCAGGTGACGAACGTGGACATGACGGAAGCGCCCGTATACACAAGCAGTACCGAGGACAGGAACGCGCCCATCAGTGCGCTGTAGACGACGAAGAGAGCGGTGGCGGCAAACGCGGACAGCCGGGAGATCATGCCGCTCAGGACCAGCGGCATGGCGAACACGGCGATGGCGAGGATGATCAGGCCGAAGGTGTTGCCGAAGATGGCGGACAGAAGAGCCGGGGAGGACGCGACGAAAAAGGCGGTCCCCGCCGTGACAAGCAGGCCGACCGTCATCCACTGGTACACATGGCGCATGAAGACGGATGCGACGCTGATACTGGTTGACCGAGTGGAATCGCGCAAGCTTTCCATTGAATAAAACCTCCGTAAAAAATGGGGGTAAGAGAACTCTGAAATACCTTTTGGGATAATAGTCATTAAAAGGCTATGGCGCAAGTGCCCGGCATTGCAACCTCAGCGGATTTCCTGCCGGTACTGGAGCGACTGGCGCAGGGTTTCGCGGTCCATGAACTTCACTTCCGCGCCGAGCGGGATGCCCTGCGCGAGCCGGGTGACGGTCACGCCGGGGAAGCGGCGGTTGACGAGGCTCCTGACGAGCGCGCCCGTGGTTTCCGCTTCAACGGTGGCGCCGAGGGCGAGCACGACTTCACGCACCTGCCCTTCTTCCAGACGCTTGGTGAGCCGATCGAGCTCGAGGCTTTCGGCGCTCAGGTTATCGAGCGGAGCCAGCAGGCCGCCCAGAATAAGGTAGCGGCCCTTGTAGAACGCGCCTTCTTCCAGCGTGAGCATACTGTCCCATTCCGCGACCACGCACAGCAGCGAGTCGTCGCGTTCCTTGTCCGAACAGACGTTGCAGGGATCGGTTTCCGTCAATGCCCCGCAGCGGGAGCACAGCCGCAGGTTGTCGCGCAGGTCGTGGATGCCCTTGCCGAGCCGCCGCGTTTCGGCTTCCGGCCACTTGAGCAGCGTCATGGCCACGCGCATGGCCGATTTGGGCCCGAGGCCGGGCAGCCGCGCCAGCTGCTCCACGAGCGCCTTCAGCGGTTCAGGGATTCTGTGGTCCATACTTCCTCGTTTGGGTGGACAGAAAATTGGGGGAGGGGGAACCTTTCTTCAGAAAGGCTCCCAGCGTTGCTGTCGATGCCCGTAAGCCTCGGAGACGCGTCAACGGGTACGGCCCGTCCGGGGGGCGCCATCCGGTCGTCCTCCCCTCCCCAAAACCTCCCCCTCTCCTTCCCAAAACTTTTGACGTTATCGAATCCCTGTTCCGCGTATTGCTTCGGGAACAGGGACTCGTTCGGGGAAGGAGGGAGTGGGGATGGGGGAAAGGCCGCCCTCAGGGACGCGACAACCCGCCATCCACGGTTGGACGACGGGCGACTGGCAGCCCACCGGGGGCAAAACGCATGTCCTTCGCCCCTCCCAGTCCCAAAAACGCAAAAGCCTTGGGAAGGAGGGGAGGTGGGGAGGGGGAGGAGGAAGCCTTTCTTCAGAAAGGTGCCTCCTCACCTTCCCCAATATCCTTAAATGATGCCGGGCAGCTTGATGCCGCCGGTGATGGCGCTGACTTCGCGGTCCATCGTGGCGCGTCCGATGCGGACGGCTTCGTTGACGGCGGTCAGGACGAGATCCTGAAGCATTTCCACATCGCCGCCTTCGAGGGCTTTGGGATCGATGGTGATGGACACGATGTCCTGCTTACAGGTGGCGACGACTTTGACCATGCCGCCCCCGCTGGAGGCTTCAACGGTACGTTCGGCCATTTCCTGCTGCATCTTGGCGATTTTGTTCTGCATGACGCCGGCTTGGCGTACAAGATCATTCATGTTGCGCATTACGGTCTCCTTGAAAGGATCGGTTGGGGAGAGGTTTCCCGAGGAACCTCCGAGGGTTCCTTCAACTCCGTGTGTGCTCCACCGGGATACACCGAATGAGAGAAGCGCCGAAAGTCTCGGTGAGAGACTTGATCACGGGGTGGGAGGCAAATTCTTTTTTGAGTTCGGCCTCGGTCTTGTGCAGCCGTTCCGGGGCGGACACCTGTACGGAGACAGCCTTGCCGGAATAGTCGCTGGCCAGCCGTTCCAGCTCGGAGAGCCGGGAAGGGGCCGAAAGCTGTTCATACTGGATGGCGCTGGTTGTGGCAAGCGTCAGGACTCCTTCCGAAAATACGCCGTTCGCCTGTGTGAGCGCCGGAAGGGACAACGTGACGTCGCTCTGGTTCTTGCGGCAAAACTCCACGAAGTCCATCCATGCCTCCGAGGGCGCGGGCACGGTGGAAGCATGTTTTTTCTTGGATCTTGCGGAGACGGCATCCTTCGCCGGAGCGGTGTCCAGAGGGTGCGGGGCGTCTGTGGGCGCGACCGTTGCGGAAGGTTCAGACTGCTCCGAGGGGGCCGGAGTAGCTGTTTCCCACGGCGGCGTGCCTTGCGGGGCGGCAGGCCGGGCTGGAACGGCGGGGGCCGCCACAGGGCGGGGCGGAACCGGCGTACGGGACGCTGCCGGAGCGGGGCGCGGGGGGATCGCCGAAGTTTGCGAAGGTTTTGCCGAGGGGGGCTGGGGCCCGGAAAACGTGGGCTGCACCGGTGCCGCGGCAGGCGCGGACGGAGATGAAACCGGGGCGGCAGGTACAGGCCGCACGGAGGGCACAGGCGCGGAAGAGACGGGCGACGAGGACGCCGGGGCTGGGCTTGCCGGGGCCGGAGGCGCGGCAGGTGCGGACGGCGCGGGAGCGGCGGGTGTCCCGGAAGCCGGGGCGACCGTGGTGCGGGAGAGGGTTTCCAACGATACGAGGCGCGGCAGCAGGGCGAGGTTCAGGAGCAGCAGTTCCAGCGCGGCGGAAGGCTCAAGGCTGGTGAGCACCTGCCGCTGGCTTTCGAGCACCATTTGCCACGCGGCATGGATATACGCGGGATCGAACTGCGGCGCGAGGTCCAGCAGGCGCTGCTTTTCCGCGTCCGGCATGTCGAGCGCGGCGGTGGCCGCGGCCCCGGCCTGGCGGATGAGGAACAAGTTACGCCACAACGTGGTCAGTTCGCGGAGGAAAAAGCCGAGATCCACGCCACGCTCCAGCAATTCCTGCGTCAGCGCGGCAACGGCGAGGCAGTCCTGAGCCTTGAGTGCGTTGAGAAGGCGCTCATAGAGCTCCTGTCCGGCAAGGCCGAGCACGCTGCGGGTGGAGGCTTCGGTCAGGTGGTCGCCGCCGAGGGCCAGCGTCTGGCCGAGCAGGGACATGCTGTCGCGCACGCTTCCGGCGGCACGGCGCGCAAGGAGGCGGACGGCGTTTTCCTCGAACGGGATGCCTTCCTTGTTGAGCACGCGCGTCAGATGGGCCACCAGTTCGGCTTCGGGGATGGCCTTGAAAATGAAATGCTGGCAGCGGCTGACGATCGTGATCGGAAATTTGTGGGCCTCGGTGGTGGCGAGGATGAACGTTGCGCGTGGCGGCGGCTCTTCCAGCGTCTTGAGCAGGGCGTTGAAGGATTCGCGCGTGAGCATGTGCGCTTCGTCGATGATGAAGACCTTGTAGCGGCCTTCCATCGGCGCGTAGGCGATGGCCTCGCGCAGGCGGCGGGCGTCGTCGATGCCGCGGTTGGACGCGCCGTCGATTTCCACCACGTCCACGTGGTTGCCCATCGTGATGCGGCGGCACTGCTCGCACTGGTTGCAGGGCTCGCCGGTGGGGGCGTGCACGCAATTCAGCGCCTTGGCGAAAATACGGGCGATGGTGGTCTTGCCCACGCCCCGGGTCCCGCTCAGCAGGTAGGCGGGCGCAACCTTGTCTTCCGCGGCGGCGCGGGAAAGGATGGCCTTGACGGTTTCCTGTCCCGTCACTTCAGCGAATGTCTGCGGACGGTAGCGGGCTGCGAGGGATGCGTGACTCATGCGGTATTGGGTTGCGCTGTGTGGCGGAGCCGGAACGGGGGAGGTTGCCCTCCCCCGTGGGCGGCTTTAGAACTTGTAGTTGGTCAGCCAGTGGCCGTAGCGGGGATCCTGCCCCTTGATCGCCTTGAAGTAGGCGGCCTGAAGGGCTTTGGTCACCGGGCCGGCATGGCCTTCGCCGATGGTGCGGTTGTCGAGTTCGCGGATGGGCGTCAATTCGGCGGCGGTGCCGCTGAAGAACGCTTCGTCGGCATAATAGACTTCATCGCGGGTGAACAGCTGTTCTTCCACGGTGTAGCCGAGATCGCGGGCGATCTTGATGATGGAGTCGCGGGTGATGCCGTCGAGGATGGCGGTCAGCGGCGGGGTCTTGATCACGCCGTTGCGGACGATGAAGAAGTTTTCGCCGGTCGCCTCGCAGACGTAGCCGTTGGTGTCGAGCATCAGGGCTTCGTCATAACCGTCCTGTTTGACTTCCATCTTGGCGAGCACGGAGTTCACATAGTTGCCGGCGGCCTTGGCCTTGCTCATCAGGGTGTTGACGTGCATACGGGCGAAGGAGCTGGTCTTGATGCGGATGCCCTTTTCGAGGGCTTCGGCTCCGAGGTAGGCGCCCCAGGGCCACACGGCGATGATGACGTGCGTGGGGTTGTTGCCGGGGAACACGCCCATGTCGCCTTCGCCGGCAAAGGCGAGGGGACGGATGTAGCCTTCGGAAAGCTTGTTGGCCACAACGGTTTCGACGATCGCCTTGGAAATTTCGTCGGCGGTATAGGGCATGTCGATGCCAAGGATCTTGGCGGAATTGACGAGGCGCTTGGAATGCTCCGGTAGACGGAAGACGGCGGAAGAACCGTCGGGGCAGGCGTAGGCGCGAATGCCTTCAAAGACGCCGGTGCCGTAATGCAGACCGTGGGCAAGCACATGGACCTGGGCCTGATCCCAAGGGACCAGCTTTCCGTCAAACCAGATGAATTCCGTTTTCTGAAGCATGGGATTACCTCTACAACCCCGCAGGGTGAATTCGTTTGTACGCTCCGGTAGATGAAGCGTTGCGATCCATTACGCTAAGTGAAAGCGGGGCAGGGGTCAAGAGGTCCGGTCCTCCGTTCCGTGACAATCCTTCCTTTCCTATCGGGAGACTTTCCTTTTGGCGCGAAGCGACGTACTCTGATGTCCCCATTCCGGGGCATATTCGCATAAAAAAGGGATAGCAATGGATCAGCCTCTGCCTTTTGAAATACCCAACGTGACGGTCCTGCTCCAGCCAGAGGAACAGGTTCTCGAAATCCCTCGCCACAAGGTCAAGAATGTGAAACAGCTGCTCAAATACCTCGGCATCCGCGAGTGCATCGGAAAGTATACAGGACCATTACTTTGAGGCGGTACAACAACGGAAGTGTGTAG
>OGZD01002333.1_pt1 | contig 11890 bp, 18 predicted proteins | sample 1576701 | NCBI WGS metagenome assembly OGZD01 (sample SAMEA3541487, study PRJEB24748) | human gut metagenome | biome: human gut; feature: human-associated habitat; material: faeces | place: China | collected 2012
CAGTGTCCTTTAATAGCTTATCAACTTTACTTAAAATAAAATTATTTAAGTTCTATACTATAGCTATTTTTTCACATTTTATATGTTTTTGTTTCCTATATAATATACACCATTTTATATAATTCAATTTAGATTTTTTTGTTTACCTATTTTTATAGTACGTTTTTAGTACGTTTGACCTGACAGAACGATTCGTTCGGTCAGCTTATCATCTTCATCAACAATGATATTTATAAAACCACTTCACACTGATGAACAACTAACCATTTATAAAACTATAGTTATTTTAGGCTTAAGCTATTATCTATATATCAATGTTTTTCCGTTTTTTCGGAAAAACCTACAATCAACCAAATTCCGTTTTTTCGGAACTTGGTACAAAATCAACACTTTTATCTGTAACGTTCTACACTAGAACCTTATTAATTTGATAGTAATTTTATTAAAGGTCAAATTATATGGCGGTCATTATTTGCAGTTAAATATTTTTGCACATCTAAAAAAGAGGTCAGCATAAAATATGCAACCTCTTCTTATTTCAACATCATTTTATAAAATCAGCTATTTTTATAATATTCCTTACGATCATTTTATAAAATCACTGGCTTTTGTAATATCTATAAAATAGACTCACACTGATGAACCGCCAGCAGATTTTTTTATATACCTTTTTAGGGAGTCCGAAAGGTCCGATTTTAGTTGAAAAAAGGTTCAATTTTCGTTTTGTTTCGGACATTTTTTTTGAACCTTTTTATATGATTTTTGAACCTTTTCCAATACGTATAAAGCCTTTATTATCAAGGCTTATGGCGGTTTTTTATATTCGTCTTAAGTTGTTTTGTTTCAGTACCTTTTTTTGAACCTTTTTCGTTTTGTTTCGTATCATTTTTCGTATCATTCTTTGACCGCCAATAAGCCCGTTTATATGTTCATTATTCTAGGTTTTTCTAGGCTATCAAATTATAAAAAACGTCTTATTTTCAATAGTTTTAGTTGTAACCTTTTTGCAACCTTTTTGCAACCTTTTATTGTTAAAAAAACTGACAACTAAATGACAACTTTTTGCCTACTGTATTTCAGCTTTTCATCAATAAAAAATAAGCCTTGTTTTAGTAGTCTATCAATATATGATAATGAATAATGCAAGATAGACCTTATCTCACGTCTTTTCTTTAGTTCCACAAAACGCAGTATCAATACTTGTTTTATATTTTCCCTAATGTTTAGATTTAATAAAAATTGTTTTATCTCAGCTTTTTTATTTATCCAATATTTTTTCTGTGCTTCATACTCTGATAGCTCGTCTTTTAATCTTTGTATAATAACGCTATCATTGTTAAATAGTAATATATCTTTTTGCATACTCTCTATCATTAAGTCATAGCACATTATTTTACCTTGAGCAGTATATGTTTGTGATAGATAATCTTTAGCTATATTCATTGTTAACTACCTCACTATTTAATATAGATAATATTTAGTTCACTCGCTGTGATGAACCGCCAGCAGATTTTATATCAGTTAATTCATTATTTAAATCTAATATGATTTTATCCATAAATTTATTATCTATTTGTTCTAACTCTGCTAATTCTTTATTATCTTTTAATTCTGTATTAAGACTTTGCAAGATTTTGTCTAAGTCATCATTATCCATATAAATTCACCTCATGAATAATATTATACATAAATAAATAAAAAGGCACTAGCACCGCCATATATAGCGAGCTAATGCCCTTCGTTTTATATTATATATTTGCTTTTAGAAATGCTTTTAAAGACTCTTTACTTACTGTACTAATTTTGACTTTATAATTTTGATTTTTAAATTGTTCTATATCATCAAATACATTTCTACCTTTTACACCTAATAAAATTAATTCTTTTTCTTTTCCGTTATCGTTAAAAATTGCTATATTTATCATTTTTATATCCTCATCAACTAATTTTCACAATGTTGGCTAATAAACGCTTTATATGCTTTTTCATTCAATTTGGTTTTAATCATTTTAAAATTATCATCTTTTATAAATTCAAATAAATCATCAAAAGCTGTATTACTATTTGACATTATACAAGCTGTTTTATTACCTTGTTCATCAGTGTGAAAAATTATTACATCAGTCATTTATATAAACCCTCTAATCTTATTTTATTAGTGATATTATGCCAATTTTTAAATATCCATAATACAATCATCAAAAAAACAATAATCATGATGATAATATAAATTTACTTTGCCCGTTGAGCCGTTTCTATGTTTAGATATTATCAATTCAGCTAAATTTTTATTATTTGTATTAGCATTATAATATTCATCACGATATAAGAACATGACTATATCCGCATCTTGTTCGATTGAGCCTGACTCCCTTAAATCTGATAACATAGGTCTTTTATCTTGTCTAGCTTCTACGCTTCGGCTTAATTGAGCTAAGGCAATCACTGGAATATTTAATTCTTTGGCTAAAATCTTTAACTGTCTTGATATATCAGACACTTCTTGAACTTTATTATCTCTTTTCCTTTCAGATGCTAATAATTGTAAATAGTCTATGATAATAAGTTTTATATCCTTTTGTCTTTTTAATTGCCTTGCTTTACTTCGCAACTGCAAAATATTAATCTCTGCACTATCTTCAATATAGATTGGTCTTTTAGATAATATATCAGTAGCTTTTATAACTCTTTGCCATTCGTTTTCATTTAAACGACCAGTAGATATTTTTTGCGAATTAACGCAACTTGCCCCGCTAATTAGCCTTTTACCGAGTTGGGCTTTTGACATTTCCAAAGAAAACACCGCTACAGGTATATTTTTCTTTGCTATCTTACTAGCCATGCTTAAGGCAAGAGCTGTTTTTCCCATTGCTGGTCTTGCACCTATGATAATAAAATCACTGTTTTGAAAACCGCCAGTAATTTTATTTAAATCTGTATAGCCTGTATCAATACCCGATACACCATTTTGATTATGTTCGTACTGGTATTCTATTTCCTGCATACATTCAATCATTAAATCAGTAGGTTCAATAATATCGCCCTTATAAACATTTTCTTTTGAAATATCAAATATTAATTTCTCTGCTTTACTTACTGTACTGTCTATATTTTCAGCATTATAAGCTATGTTTTTTATCTGCTCTCCCGCTTGAATATATTTCCTTCTTATGGCGGTATCTTTTACCATATCAGCATAATATTTTATATTGCTTGCTGAAGGTACACAGTTTACTAAGCTTGTTATGCATGCAATCCCGCCAGCTTCTTCGAGTTTATTCGTTTTGTCTAAGTACTCAATAACTGTTAAATTATCTATAGGTTTATTGGTTTTAAATAACGTCAACATTGCTTTATAAATAATCTTATGACTAGGTCTATAGAAATCATCTACTCTTAAATTTATATCATCAATAACATTCATATTTTTATCAGCAATTAAAATCGCCCCTAATACGGCTTGTTCAGCTTCAATATTAAATGGTATCTTATCACTCAATTTTTTCACGACCTTTAATTTTATTATTATTGCTTAAAATCGTTTTTAAGCCTTTTTTATCTGATACATATATCATTAATCAAAAACATGATAAAATCTTTATAGTGGCTCAATCTCGAACTGTCAGACATATTTCAATTTATAAAACGTCTGCCATTTTTTAAAAATCATTCTCCAACATATTTTCATAAACTGGCTTTATTTTTGGCTCATTTACATCATTGTTTTTATTTTTAACTGTGGCAATATCAGCATCATTTAACGGGTAAAAACTTAACCAGCTTGACTCTATTGCTTTATCAACAATAGCTTTTTTTATTTCTATATCTCCGCCACTCAATTTATCAAGTTTATTTAGAAGACGTTTAGTTATACCACTCGTGTTTATATCCTTTTTTTGGGCTTTTCTCATATCGTAAAAATCTATCAATGATTGTCTTAATTCTTCATCATCAGAATAAAACTCTATATCACATATAAAATCTTTCTTAGAATAAGCCTTTTTGTTAGAAGCTGACTTCTTTTGTTTTTCCTCTTTTTCTTTTTTAGTTTTTGAATTAGTAATATATATATTATTACTATCTTTATTACTATATTTATTACTTGGGTGGCATTTTGCCCCTACCCCTAGTGGCATTTCGCCCCTACCCTCGTAGCATTTCGCCCCTAGTGTTATATTTTCACTAGTGGCATTTTGCCCCTTGTCTAAAAACGGAACTAATGAATAAACATGGTTAGTATTTATAAAATACTTACTACGAGTTTTATAATTCCCTTTTTCTTTGTTTATATATTTATATTTCTCTAGCTTATTTAATAATCTTTTAGCTGTTGACAAATCAATGTACAAGCGTTCAGAAATATATCTAGCACTACCGCCAAAAAATCCCTCTTTTTCATAAAAACTATATATCAAGGCGAACGCTTCCGCTTCGTTGCCGTTTAACTTTAAATATTGATGTATCCAGTCGTAAATAATTATATATTTGTCATCAGATACAATATTTTCAATTTTGCCACCTCCCGCCATAATATCGCCCCCTTTCTACTGGTCTATATATTGCTGTAAAACTTGATAATTTATATGGTATTCGCTAGGATTTCTGTTCGTGCCTTGCTTCTTTGTAATCAAATTTCTATCAATGAGAACACTTAAACAACGCAAAACTGTATGCTTAGTTGTATTGGTCCGTTTACAAAGATAATTTAATCCTTTTTTATATACTGCATCTGCTTCGCATTCCTGATATAATAGAGAAAACAATATTAATTCATTTGCTTTCAATTTCAATTTCAAGAATGAATGATATATTTTTATATAGTCAAACTGTGGAATTTCTCCATTGTTTAACTGTGTAAAATTTTCATAGATTGGCGGTATTGATTTATTGTTCATTGTTTCATCTCCTTGTTTTGTTGTAGCGTTTCATCAGCTACTACAGAATAAAGTTAAAGCCCCAATAATGGGGCTATTTTTTACACTATATCAATCAGTAGGATTTATTTTTTGTTCATAAAAATGGCGGTTTATCTTGCCTTTTAGCGTGATTTTGCCCATTGCTTCTACTTCTTTATTCATTTCTCTAATGAGTTCATAAGCTTTGGATATAGATATATTGCAATCTTCGGCAATCTCTTTGGCGGTTATAAATCGACTTTTTACAGTTTCCATATTTTAAATTCATTCCTTTCATGATAAAATTTACTTGCTTTTAAATTTTTTATGCTCCTTGTCTTAGTGCAAGGGGCTTTTTTTATATTCATATTTAGCTATTAAAGTTTCTAAGTCTTTGACAATAATATGAAAAGATGAGCCAGTTATAATGTTATCTGTATTATTACTAAAGTCTAAATACATATCTTTTAAGCTCTTTAATTCATTTATGAGCCTGTCAAAACTCGTAGCTTTGATTTTAAGCGTTGTTAAGTTATCCATATATATATCCTCCTAAAATTTAATAAACAGCCCGTCAGCGTCAATATGAATATTTTTGGCGGTTATATTGTTTCATCTCATTATATTTTGCTTTAAAATTTTTAACACTTTCTATTCTCTGTTGAAGTCTTTGAAATTTATCATCAATAGAATGTTTATTCAATGGGAAAAAATCCGCCATATCAATTACAATATCGTCTTGTACATAAAACATTTATTTAATCGCTCCCTTATTTTAGGATTTTTAGCACTTCACTAAATGCTAATTTTATAAGTTTTAATTTATTTTCTTTTGTAAACTCATGTAGTTCGTTAAAAAATTCTTTTGCGTTTAATGCATTATCTTCTTGTGCAAATGCTACAATCTTTTTATCAGTATCATAGATTAATATTTTTATCATATAAATTATCTCTTTTCTAAAATGTGTTTATGTTTAAGTTGATGAAGTTGATGAAGTTGATGATTAATTTAATCTATTTCACCGAAAATTCTATTGTCGATTTCATCAACATCGTCATATGATAACCCATCACTGTCATTTTCTAGCTGTTTAGCTATTATTAAATCTCTAAAAGCTTTATATCTTAATAATTCGGCTCGTTTTTCATGCAATAAAGCATTTTGTTCATCGTATTCTATAAAAAAGTTATGACGTTGAATTTTTAAATTTTTAAGCTCATTCGATATTATGTCTAACTGATTTTTTAAATTAGCGTTTAATTGATTGGTATTGGTTTTTATTTCTTGCTCCATAGTATTGAAGGCGTCAATAAAATCTAACTTCCACTTTAAAGCTTTTTCACCCTTAAAACTCATGACAAGCAGACTAAATCCGTCCCTATCCATTAGATACATAGTGTTATTTTTGCCTGTTTCATCTTTATAATTCGACTTAAAAAAATGCTTAGAAAGCCTTTGCTTATTAGCTGAACGCAGAAGTGCGTTGAGTAAACGTAAAACATCACAATGACGTTTGTCAAAATGCTCTGCAAGTTGTATACTAGATACGACAACTTGATTTTTGAACATACGAACTAAATTATTTTGATTATCCATGTTTTTAACTTCCTTTCGATAGCTCCTAGACATTCTAGGGGCTTTTTTATTTTACTTTTTTGGCGGTTTATCCTTATCTTTTAACTAGCTATTGATAAAGCTCCCCATATTTGGATTATCTTAAGTCTATCCTTGCAAGTGCTATATATTTCTTTATATGGTCTTTGGCTCGCTATACCTTCATGAATACATTTATCCGCCATGCTGATAATAAATAGAATGTTGTTTAAATGTTCCATGTCTGTATTATTTCGGTCATATGTGGCGGTTATCGAGTTTATGAGCTTATGAAATATCGTGTAGTAGTTTTGAGCGTGTGTACTGCCTTGAGCCTTTGCATACTCTATAAACTCTTTTATAGTGTCATTAAGAAATTTAGTTTTTACTTTGCTTAAATCTCTTAATTCTTGCCATTGTTTAGTCTTTTTCTGCATCTGTATTTGTTCCATTTCATTAAATTGCTTTACATACATAGCAGTAAATAATATACCTTTATCGCCTGTCATTTTATTAGCGATAAATTCACACCCCATTTTACTGATAAGATAACAAGGATATATTTTATTATTTCCTCTAACTTTATAATTAGACTTGATAAAGAAATCTTGAAAACGCAATTTTGCGTTTTCAGAAATAATAGCTATATATCTGCTAATATCACGTATTAAATCAGCATGACGCTTATCAATCATTTTCGCCACTTGACGGCTATCAAAATAACCAATATTATTTTTAACTAAAATTAAATTATTCATTTATTCGCCCTCTCCTTTCTATCCCTATGTAACAAAACGTTACATGGGGTTTTTTATTTGTCTTATAGCGATTATTCCTCATCTTGTATTAACTCTATTGGCTCAACCTCTAAAGCTTTTGCAATTTTGCCTAGTGTTTTAGGCTGTAATGGTATTTTCCCAGCTAATACCTTTGTAATTGTACTGTTGCTAATATGTGCTAAATCTTTTAATTCTTTAAGATTTATACATTTTTTAGCCATTGCTAAATCAAATTTTTTACGGTCAATTATCATATATATATCACCTCTTTTACGTTAAAAAACTAATATAAATAAAAAAATAACGTTTTTACAGTAATATTATAATCCTATAATTTCGTTTTTTCAAGTAATTTTTTCTTTATTTTTACGTCAAAAAAGTATATAATAACATTAAGAGGTGATATATATGTTCTCTGAGAATTTAAAAAAATATAGATTAAATCAGAAATTAAGTAAGGCAGAATTAGCTAGAAAATTAAATCTACAATATACAACATACGATAATTATGAACGTGGTACAGGTGAACCAAAGTTAAATAAATTAATAGAAATAGCCAATATATTAAACGTATCAATAGATGATTTAGTAGGACGAACACCAACAAATGAAGATGAGCGACTAAAAAAGGAAATTAATGACTTATTAAATATTCAAGAATTTAAATTAAAATCTATTGATAAAAATAGTATTTTATTCGATATGTACCCTTATAATGCTACAATGATAGTTAATAAATCTGCTATGATTGATTATTTTCTTAGATTAGAAAATAATTTATCTAATAAGAAAAAAAATATATTTGCTTATCTTATACAAGAATTATATTTCTATGCTACTTTATCAAATTATGGTGAAGAAATAGCTATACACTATAATGAAAAACTTAAACAATTTCAAGTTAAATTGATAAAAAATAATTTAAATAAACCTAATTCGCAAGCTTTTACTAGACGTATTGAAAAAGTGGATAAAAATATATTACAAGATGATGATAATTTTAATGATGATTTTTAATATAAATAGATACATCGGGCAAGTACCTATTTATGCATCAAATAATTGATTGCTTTGCTCGGGCAATTGATTATTAAAATATGTATTTGATTTTATGAATACCTGGTCAGTTAAATAAAAAAACCGCCACCAATAAAGATATCGGGGCGATATTTTGAATTTGAATTATTGATTATGGTATTACACTGTGAAGGTCATAATATAACCACAGGTACAATCATAAGCACCAATAAAAGAAAACGGCTTAAAACAGCTCATATTTTGTCATGATTTGATAAAGTATTGGCGGTTTATTAAGTTTACCCTTTTTTATGATGATAAAACCACAAACCTAATCTAGGTATATGGTTTAATTTAAAACTGTCAATTTGGCGGTTTTAAATTGAAAAGTATTGTCTTTGTAATTGGTTGCTAATTGGTAGATAATTAGAAGGTTATTAGAACACAAAAACCTATAAACCGTACTATTAAAGGCTTTAATTGGTAGGTAATCGGTAGGTTATTAGTAGAAATAAGCTAAGAGTCAGTTTATTTTAGCTAAATGTTGTGATTATCTAGGTCTGTGGTACTGTTTTGATACTTTAGATACTCGACGACATTTTGTCGTTGAATTTTTATGATTAGGGAGTTGCAAAGCTTGCCATATTTTAAACTAGTCGAATTCGACCAGTTAAACTAAAACCGCCACAATATAAAAACTCATGGCGGTATTCAATGCCAAATATTTTGTTGTAGCGTTTCATCAGTGTGAGTGGATTTAAAGAATAAAACCCAAAATCAAACCTAATGCAAAACCTAAATTAAAACCTAAATAAAACCCAAGAACTCAATAATAATGCGAACTCTTACGACCTCAATAAAAAAAATATAAACCTAAATCAAAACCCAACTCAAAACCTAAAACAAAACCCTAATAAGAGTAATAGAGATATAGAGAATAATATATATTTTTTATATACACATATCACAGCTCAAAATTGAAGGCTGAGAATTGGGCTTGTCAAAACTTGATATTGATAAATTTTGAAAATCTAAAATTGGATTGTCAGTAATGTTGAAGATTGTTGAAAGTCTAACCAGCTCAAAAATGAGTCCGTTGGATTGAAGTATCATAATTCGAGGATTTACAAGGTTTAAAATTAAAGGAACTCGGTAAAAGCTAGGTCGTCTATTAGTTAATTACAAGCGTTTTTTTACCTACTTAGGTAAAATTATACAGACTATATTTTTAAATCGCTTATACTGGCGGTTAGATTATTAAATTGAGGTGAATTAAATGGAAAATACTACAAATGAACTCGTAACAGATACTAAGGTTAAGATTATCACAAGTAAAAACAGTCCCGAACTGGCTAAAAAAATAAAAGAGGCGTCAGCTTATTTCTTAAGAGTAAACGACCAATTATATAAGGACTTAGCAAATAAATAAAAATTGATTAGCGTTTCATCACAGTGAGCAGAATAAAATTTTTATATCGAGGTGAGTTTATTGAAGGAAAAAATTTATCTATCCAGGGATTATTTTTCTGATTTGCTGGTACGTATGGCACATCATAGCACCGCCATTGAAGGTAATACATTAACACAAGGGGAAACAAAAAGCATTTTGATTGATAATTATATTCCTCGTGCTATGAATATGCGAGAACTTAATGAGGTTCTTAATTATAAAACTTATATCAATCAAATGATTGAGGATTTAAAACATGATTCACAGATAAATAATGAGTTTATCAAGTCTATTCATGCTATCTTATGTAATAATGCTATTGACGGCGTAGCAGGTAGATTTAAAACTATACCTAATTTAGTAATTGGTGCTGATTTTACACCGACACCGCCTTATTTAGTACCTAGTGCTTTAGAGGATTGGCGAGCTAATTTACAATATCAAATAGAATTAGCGAAAAATACTGATGAAATAATTGAAAGTATCTTGCGTCAGCACATTCAATTTGAGCATATTCACCCATTTTCCGACGGTAATGGTCGAGTTGGTAGGGCTTTAATAGTGTATAGCTGTCTACAAGCTCATATTTTGCCTATTGTTATACCAGTAACTGATAAACAAAGATATATTAGTTGTTTAAATACTGAAAACATGGCGGATTTTATGGCTTTTGCTAATGAATTGCAGGCTAATGAATTGTTAAGATTGCAGGCACTAGCCAATGATAACGAACATGATTTATATATTGAAATAGATTAAATAAAAATAGCCTCCTGCTATGCTATGAACACAACAAGAGGCTACTTCTTCTTACCGTTCCAGCTTTTAACTAGAATGATATTCTCATAATCCGCAATTAAATTATATCATTCTTTTTAAAGTCGGTAAATGGTAGGCTTATTAAGTATACGATTTTTTAGCTTGAAAGGAATGTTTTTTTTATGCCTGTTTACAAAAACGAACAACGTGGAACATGGTTCACGACTTTTTATTATACTGATTGGACTGGTACACGCAAGAAAAAGAAGAAAGAAGGCTTTACAACTAAACGAGAAGCCCAAGCCTTTGAGCGTGAATTTCTCGAACGTATGGCGGGAACTTGCGACATGAAATTTAGTTCGCTAGTAGCTATATACTTAGATGACTGCAAAAATAATATCAAGCCGTCAACATATTATACCAAGACTGTGATTTTAGATAAGTACATCACATCTTACTTTAAGGATATACCTATAAACAAAATCACACCCGCCAATATAAGACAATGGCAATCTGTAGTTAAGGACCAAAATCAAGATAAATCAGACCAGTATTTAAAAAGTATTAATACTCAACTATCAGCCATTTTTAATTTTGCTATGAAATACTATAGCCTTAATAAAAACCCTGTGAAACTATGTGATAGTATTGGCAGTAGTAAAAGACGTGAATTGAATTTCTTCACACTAGACGAATTTAAGCGATTTATAAAAGTTGTAGATGACGATATACTTTATACCGTATTTGAAGTTCTATTTTGGACTGGTATAAGACGTGGCGAGCTGTTAGCCCTTCGCCCTTGTGATTTTGATTTTGAAAACAACCTTTTATACATCACTAGAAATTTAGTTTACATCAAAAATTCTAAACCAGTAATTACCACGCCAAAAACTGAAAAGAGTATTCGTACTATCGTACTACCGCCATTTTTAACAAAGATAGTCAAAGATTATATTGATAAAGATTTCATAGATGATAAGGATATACTATTTGAGATTACACCTACATTGTTATTCAGACGATTAAAAAAATATGTAGAGTTGGCTAACCTGCATCAAATACGAATACACGATTTTAGACACTCCCACGCTTCACTATTGATTGAGCATGGATATTCGCCATTAATGATTGCCGAACGTCTAGGACATGAAAAAGTTGACACTACACTTAAGATTTATTCTCATTTGTACCCTAATAAACAAAATGAATTAGCTGAACAGCTACAAAAAATACATCAAAATTTATAAAAATAAATATTATAGTACGTTTTTAGTACGCTTGATATAAAATAAAAAGCCGTAAACCCTTATAAATAAAGGTCTACGGCTATTATTTTTACCTAAATAAAATTATTTAAGTTCTACAGTTGCGCCAGCTTCTTCTAATTTAGCTTTTA
>OGZD01002338.1_pt1 | contig 11878 bp, 7 predicted proteins | sample 1576701 | NCBI WGS metagenome assembly OGZD01 (sample SAMEA3541487, study PRJEB24748) | human gut metagenome | biome: human gut; feature: human-associated habitat; material: faeces | place: China | collected 2012
GATAAAGTTTTTGTAGTTCTTCGGTAATCATAGTCGTATATTTTCGAGCAAAGATAGGGATAAAAACTAAAAAATAAGAGAACTGATTTAAGTAATATTCATCCGAATACATTATCTTTGTTTCAGTTAAACTGACCTGATTTCATGAGAAAAAACATATTGGTACTACTATGCGTAGCATTTATCATACAGTTTACCGGCCTTCTCCCCCTTCAAGCCGGACATTATTACTATAAACAAATCTCCCTGAAAGACGGACTACCTTCCACCGTGCGCTGTATCCTGACGGATGAACAAGGCTTTGTATGGATTGGAACCCGTTCCGGGCTGGGACGATACGACGGGCATGAACTCAAAAAATATGTTCATCAGGCCGATGATCCTCATTCCATTCCACATAATTTTATCTATCAGATGATAGAAGACGAACAAAACAATATCTGGATTCTGACGGACAAAGGAGTGGCGCGCTATCGACGGCAGAGTGATGACTTCTTCATACCAACGAATGAGTCGGGAAATAACATTATCGTTTATTCAGTTTGCCTGACAAAAGGAGGCGTCTTGTTCGGTTCAAAAAATAAAATCTTTTTCTATAATTATCAGGATGCTTCCTTACGCCTCTTGCAATCATTTGAGCGGGAACCGAATTACAATGTCACCCTGCTGACCCTTTGGGATGAACATACCCTGCTCTGTTGTAGCCGGTGGCAGGGCTTACTACTACTCGACTTAAAAACCGGAAAATATAACCCTCCCCCTTTCGATTGCGGAAAAGAAATCATGAATATATTCATCGATTCACAGAAAAGGATATGGGTGGCACCTTACAACGGAGGCTTGAATTGCCTGACCCGCGACGGAAAACTGCTAGCCACCTATACCACCCGCAATTCTTCTCTGAGCAACAATGTTGTATTAAGCCTCGCCGAACGGGAAGGGCAGATATGGATTGGAACAGACGGAGGAGGCATCAATATCCTTGACCCGGAAACGGGACAATTTTCCCTATTGGAACACATCCCCGGAAGAGATAACTATTCACTTCCTGCCAATTCGATCTTATGTCTTTATAACGACCGGAATAATAATATGTGGGCAGGCAGCATCCGAAACGGATTAATCAGCATCCGGGAAGTTTCTATGAAAACATATAAAGATGTATTGCCCGGCAACGACCGCGGATTAAGCAACTCCACTGTTTTGAGCCTTTTTCAGGAATCCGAAAACCGGATCTGGATAGGTACGGACGGAGGAGGCATAAACAGCTTTAACCCGTTTACGGAGAAATTCGCCCATTACCCTTCGACTTGGGAAGACAAAGTAGCCTCTATCTGTCCGTTTACTCCCGGTAAATTATTAATTTCCCTTTTCTCGCAGGGAGTATTCATTTTCAATCCGGCAACAGGAGAAAAACATCCCTTCACCATTGTAGATAATGAAACGAACACCCGTCTCTGTAACCGGGGAAAAGCCGTGAATTTACTACAAAACACGCCTCACAGCATATTATTCCTGGGAGATCATGTTTATAAATACAATCTGAAAGAACAGACTTTCAATATTGCTACCGAGCAGGAAGGGCAAGATATCATCGGTACCCTTTTACCTATTGGCAATTATCAGGATTATACTTATATAAACGATACAAAACACATCTACGAACTGGATAACCGTACAAACCGGTTGAAAGCATTGTACTCTTGCCGGAAAGATACTGTTATCAACTCCGTTTCACGAGATAAAGAAGGACACTTCTGGATCGGGAGCAATTACGGATTGATACATTATCATCCCGGAACCAAGACAAAGACTCTGATACCGACTTCCCTGTTCGGCGAAATTACTCTACTCGTATGCGACCAGCAGGGAAAAGTATGGATAGGAGCCGACAGTATGCTCTTTGCCTGGTTGATCAAAGAAAAGAAGTTTGTCCTATTCGGAGAGTCGGATGGAGCTATTCTAAACGAATATCTTTCCAAGCCTCAATTATTAACTTTCCAGTATTAACGGCATGACGGTGATTTCTCCCGTAATCCAACTCTTTTTCTCGAGCGAATCACGGCCGTACCACCTCCGAACTTCCACAACTCCAATTGTCAAATGTCATTATCAACGGAGAATCCGTCAACGATAAGTTAAGCGGTAATCCGAAAGGTATCTCCGCTCCTTGGAACAGCAATATTACTATCCGAATCATTTCGAAAGAGGAAGACATTTTCCGCCAAAAAGTATATAAATACCAGATAGAAGGGTTGAATGACCAACAAATCGAATCCTACAACCCTGAACTGGCTATACGCTCACTGCCACCGGGCAGTTATAAAATCATGGCTTCCTGTACGGCCAAAGACGGTAGTTGGATTCCTAACCAAGAAGTACTGGAGTTAACGATTCTTCCTCCCTGGTATCGTACATGGTGGTTCATCCTCAGTTGCGCAGTTTTCGTTGTCGCCGTTATTATAGAGACTTTCCGAAGAACCTTGAAACGCAAAGAGGAAAAGCTCAAATGGGCAATGAAAGAGCACGAGCAACAAGTGTATGAAGAAAAAGTACGCTTCCTTATCAATATCAGCCACGAGCTTCGTACACCGTTGACACTGATACACGCTCCACTTAGCAGAATATTGAAATCACTCTCCTCCGAAGATCATCAATACCTTCCCCTGAAAGCTATTTACAGACAGTCACAACGTATGAAGAACCTGATTAACATGGTGCTTGATGTGCGTAAAATGGAAGTCGGAGAAAGTAAAATGCAGATACAGCCTCATCCGCTCAATAAATGGATTGAGGACGTATCACAAGACTTTATCAGTGAAGGTGAAGCCAAGAATGTGCGAATCCGTTATGAGCTCGACCCACGGATTGAAACTGTCAGTTTCGATAAGGACAAGTGCGAGACTATTTTAAGCAACCTGCTTATCAACGCGCTCAAACATAGTCCTGAAAATACAGAAATTACAATTACCTCCGAATTACTTTCAGAAGAAAGCAGAATACGTATTTCCATAATCGACCAGGGAAACGGATTGCAGCAAGTAGACACCCGGAAACTCTTTACCCGTTTCTATCAAGGGACAGGAGAACAAAGCGGAACGGGAATCGGATTATCTTATTCCAAGATTCTGGTTGAGCTGCATGGTGGTTCTATCGGTGCCCGCAACAATCAGGAAGCAGGTGCAACTTTCTTCTTTGAACTGCCACTGAAGCAAAAGACCGAAGAAATTATCTGCCAGCCTAAGGCATATCTGAACGAACTGATAGGCGACAATGACAATGAACAGATTCCTGATGAGGACAATTTCGACACGACCCCTTACAGTATTCTGGTAGTGGACGACAATTCCGACCTGACGGACTTCCTGAAAAAATCATTAGGAGAATATTTCAAGCGGATCGTAATTGCTGCAGACGGTGTAGAAGCCCTTCAACTTATCAAGAGCCATACTCCGGATATCATCGTCAGTGATGTAATGATGCCGCGAATGAACGGATATGAATTGTGTAAAAACATCAAAGAGGATATTACTATCAGCCACATCCCTATCATCCTGCTGACGGCAAGAGATGATAAACAAAGCCAGCTGAGCGGTTACAAAAACGGAGCGGACGCCTATCTCACCAAGCCTTTTGAAATAGAAATGTTAATGGAACTCATCCGCAACCGGTTGAAAAACCGCGAACATACCAAGAAAAGGTATCTGAATGCCGGCTTGATTCCTGCCCCGGAAGAGAGCACGTTCAGTCAGGCGGACGAAACATTCTTACTCAAAATGAATAAGATTATCCAGGAAAATCTGGATAACAGTAATCTGGATGTCGCTCTGGTCTGCAAAGAAATCGGCATGAGCCGGGCTTCGCTCTATAACAAGCTAAAAGCTCTTACCGATATGGGGGCCAATGATTATATTAACAAATTCAGAATGGAGAAAGCGATCACATTAATGACTGGCACGGAACTGTCATTTACGGAAATCGCCGAGAAAGTCGGGTTTACTACTTCACGCTATTTCAGTACGGCTTTCAAACAATATACAGGCGAAACGCCGACACAGTATAAGGAAAAGCGGAAACAGGAAAAGAAAAACGAATAGCCATCCGACAACTAAAAAACGGTGAACACTGTGCAGCAACGAACTGCCTGATGTTCACCGTTTGTTCTATATATTGAGCCTTGTCTACTCTCAACCGTTGACTTTTTTATAGTCTTCCAGGAATTTTTTCAGTCCCGAATCCGTCAACGGATGATTCAACAATCCCTTAATGGCACTCAACGGGCAAGTAGCAACATCCGCCCCCACTTCCACACATTCGATAATGTGCTTCGTATTACGGATAGAAGCTGCCAGCACTTGCGTCTTGTAATCATACGTGCGGTACATACGTACAATATCCCCAACAAGTCCTATCCCATCTTCACAAATATCATCCAGACGGCCGACGAAAGGAGATACATAAGTTGCCCCGGCTTTAGCCGCCAGCAACGCCTGTCCCACCGAAAAGACCAGCGTACAGTTCGTGCGTATTCCTTTCTCCGTGAAATACTTGATGGCTTTGATACCGTCGGCAATACAAGGCACTTTCACTACGATATGCGGATTAAGCGCCGCCAGCTCCTCGCCTTCGCGAATCATCCCTTCATAATCGGTCGCTATCACCTCGGCACTCACATCACCGTTGACGATATTACATATCTTGACATAATGGTCACGCTGGTTCTGTGTTCCCTTGATACCTTCTTTCGCCATGAGCGAAGGGTTGGTAGTCACTCCGTCAAGTACACCGAGGTCATGTGCCTCCTTAATCTGCTCCAAATTGGCTGTGTCAATAAAAAACTTCATACTCTTATTTTTTTAATGGTTAACTATCTAATAGTCAAAGATAAGAAATTATTTCCATTCACAACCGTATCAAGCGATCGTTATTGACGGATCAAGATAAACATCCTGGATAGCATTCAATAATTCTACCCCTTTATTCATCGGTTTCTGGAAAGCCTTACGTCCGCTAATCAGTCCCATACCTCCGGCACGCTTATTCACTACGGCAGTAATGACGGCATCACGCAAATCGGAAGTTCCGTGAGATTCCCCACCGGAATTAATCAGTCCTACACGCCCCATGTAGCCATTAGCAACCTGATAACGGCAAAGGTCAATCGGGTGGTCAGTCGCCAGTTCGGTGTACATACGTTCGTCCACCTTGCCGAAGCCGATAGCTTTAAAGCCGCCGTTATTCGTCGGAAGTTTCTGCTTCACAATATCCGCCTTAATGGTCACACCCAGGCGGTCAGCCTGTCCGGTCAGGTCGGCAGCAGAGTGATAATCTATTGCTCCTTTTTTGAAATCATTGTTACGCAGATAGCACCACAGAATGGTTGCCATACCCAGTTCGTGCGCATATTCAAACGCCTCGGCAATCTCTACCAACTGACGGCGACTCTGTTCCGAACCGAAATAGATAGTAGCTCCGACAGCTACTGCCCCCATGTTCCATGCCTCCTTCACGGTGCCAAACAACACTTGGTCGAAGCTGTTCGGATAAGAAAGCAGTTCATTATGATTCAACTTCACAACGAAAGGTATCTTATGGGCATACTTACGCGCTACGGAACCCAGGATTCCGAAAGTGGAAGCCACGGCGTTGCAGCCGCCTTCAATAGCCAGTTTCACGATATTCTCCGGGTCGAAATAGATCGGGTTCGGAGCAAAAGAAGCCCCGGCGGTATGCTCGATATCCTGATCGACAGGAAGAATGGACACATATCCGGTATTTGCCAATCGGCCATGCCCCAAGAGAAACTGAAGGCTATTCAATACCTTTATATTACGATCTGAATCCAACCAGATTTTATCTATTGTATCGGGAGAGGGAATGTGAATCAGCGATTTATCGATGGTTTTACAGGTGTGATCCAAATAATAACAGGATTTATCTCCTAATAATTCTATAACTTTATTCATAACTTCATTTTTTTAATGTATAACTTTATTCTATTTTTTCTTTCCCTGGTTGGCTACTGCCTCCATTAATTTTCTGATTTCTTCGGGATTACCCAGAAAGTAGTCATTGGCTACATTAAGATTCTCGTCGAACTCAAACACATAAGGCACGGCAGTAGGCAGGTTCAGTTTTATAATATCTTCATCCGAAATATGTTTCAGATGTTTGATAATCCCCCTCAAACTATTACCGTGAGCTACCACCAGTAAAGTATGGGCAGTTTTCAATGCAGGAAATATATTTGATTCCCAATAAGGCATAATACGTTCAATGGTATCCTTCAATGATTCGGTACGGGGCAGTTCAGCATCGGGTACCTCGTGATATCGATAGTCGAAACGTGGATTTCTAAGGTCATTCTCTGCAAGCGGATTAGGAGCAATGTCATAGCTGCGGCGCCATACAAGCACTTGTTCCTCCCCATACTTCCCGGCGGTTTCCGCTTTATTCAGCCCTTGTAACTCTCCATAATGCTTCTCATTCAGGCGCCAGTTCTTTTCCACGGGAATCCAGTCGAGATTCATCTTATCAAGCACGCAGTTCAGAGTTTTCACTGCACGTTTCAGATAGGAAGTATAGGCTTTATCGAAATTGAAGCCATATTCTCTCAGCGTCTCCCCTGCCTTCTCGGCTTCGGCAACTCCTTTTTCCGTAAGGTCTACATCCGTCCAGCCGGTGAAACGATTTTCCTTGTTCCATACACTCTCTCCGTGACGAAGTAATACTATTTTTTTCATTCTTAATGATCTCCTTTCTTTTTATATCTACGCATTATATATAGAACATTTTATTTCTCCACAAAGTTCACGAAAGAATAAGGAGTTATCAATACCTAAAAATGGTGGTTTATTAGCAGGAATCCGACAAAAATGACTACTTTTACATATTAAACAAATTTTTAACCTTCAGAACAAACTGTAAAATGCCTGAAACAGACACACACAGAGAAGACATCTTCCTACGGAAATTAATGAATAAAGCCAACATCGGCTGGTGGGAGGCAGATGTAAAAACAGAGTGTTACAAATGCTCCGGCTTCATAGCCCAACTTCTCGGTCTCGACGAGGAGGGTATTATTAGTTTCAATGATTTCAACAAGCGGATTCTGAGGGAAGACCAGCAAACACCACTTCCCACTCTTTCGATGAATTACAGCAGACGATTGAAGAAGTATATCTGCTCGATACTCCTAAAGGGGGTGTATGGATACGCAGCAAGATATGTTACCAGGAAACAGACGAGGCAGGAAACACCAAGATATATGGCATAGCCGAAACACAAGACGGACCACATATGGCGTCCGCTTACCAGGCATTGCAGAACAGTGAACGCATTCTGCATAATATCTATAAAAATATCCCCGTAGGCATCGAATTATACAATAAAGACGGGCTCCTGATCGACCTTAACAAGAAGGAACTGGAAATGTTTCATATAGCCAGCAAAGAAGATGTCTTGGGAGTTAATCTGTTCGAGAATCCCCTGCTTCCGGAAGAGATCAAACAGAAACTCAGAAATAATGAAGACGCCGACTTTACATTCTGCTATGAATTTTCCAAGATAAACGGATACTACCAGTCACAAAGTTCGGGAGGCAGTATAGATTTAACAACCAAAGTAACTACGCTGTACGACCATAATCATGAGCCGATCAATTACTTGGTGATTAACGTAGACAAGACCGAAAATACCATTGCTTATAATAAGATTCAGGAGTTCAAAAATTTCTTCGACCTGGTAGGCGACTATGCCAAAGTTGGTTATGCCCATTTCGACGCTTTGAGCCGGGACGGTTATGCCCTAAGCAGCTGGTACAGGAATATAGGAGAGGAAGAAGGTACCCCACTACCGGAAATCATCGGCATACACTCCCACTTCCACCCCGAAGACCGGGCTGTAATGCTTGATTTTCTGGATAAGGTCATTAAAGGGGAAAGTAGTAAATTATGTCGTGATATGCGTATTCGCAGAGCTGACGGAAACTATACGTGGACACGTGTGAATGTGTTGGTCCGGAATTATCTGCCACAGGATAATATCATCGAAATGTTGTGCATCAACTTTGATATCACCCAACTGAAAGAAACGGAACGAATGCTCATTCAAGCTAAAGAGAAAGCAGAAGAATCCGACCGGCTAAAGTCTGCCTTCCTTGCCAATATGAGCCACGAGATACGTACACCGCTCAATGCGATTGTCGGTTTTTCGAGTATGCTGCAAGAGGCGGACAATCCGGAAGAGAAACTGCAGTATGTCACCATCATCGAAGAGAACAACAAACGCCTGCTACAACTTATTTCCGATATTCTCGACTTGTCAAAAATCGAAGCTGGAACTTTTGACTTTACCTTCGAGAAAGTGAATGCCAAACGGTTATGCAATGAATTATACCAAGCAATGCAGATGCGAACCTCCCCGCAGGTGGAACTCCGCCTGTCTCCCGATCTGCCCGATTTGCAACTCACCAGCGATAAAAGTAGGCTTTACCAAGTATTATCAAACTTCGTAGTCAATGCGTTAAAATTTACCTCCGAAGGGAGTATAACCATCAGTTACCAAATAAAAGGAAAAGAAGCAAAATTCTCCGTAGAGGATACGGGTATAGGAATCGAACCGGAAAAGCAAACGGCTGTATTCAACCGTTTTGTCAAACTCAATAATTTTATTCCCGGCACCGGTCTCGGTCTTTCTATCTGCCAGAGTATCATCACACAACTCGGAGGAAAGATCGGAGTAGACTCGGAACCCGGAAAGGGTTCCTGTTTCTGGTTTACACATCTACTCGGCTAACCCGGAAAGCAGGTTCACAATTTACTTCCAGAACCCCGTTACAATACATTCAGGGCAAGGATTATTCTCACCATGACGAGAAAAAATTCTCATAGTAATGAGAAAAAGTTCTCACTGTGATGAGAATTTTTTCTCATCACAGTGAGAATGGTTTGAGAAAAACCTTAGTCAATAACTTATATAAATGAATAGAATAATCAATTCATAAAAGAAGATTAGAAACCAAACTTGAACGGTGTGCCATCTAATTTCTTTTCAGGAAAATGCGGTCTGTTATCGTGCCCGGAAGCTCCGATTCATAATGTGTCACCATAATCATCGTTTTATCTTTACGTTGGCAGAAGGCTTCAATCACCTTCTTCACCCGGCGACGGTTGTAAGTATCAAGTCCGTGAAGCGGTTCATCCAAAATCAACAGTTCCGGATCTTTGACGAAAGCACGTGCCAGCAGAGCCAGCCGTTGCTCGCCACTGGAAAGTTGCAGGAATGCTTTATCTTTCAATGCTGCGATACCGAATACATCCATCCACCATTCACAAATATCCATCTGCTCCGGTTGCGGCCGTCTGTACAACCCGATACTATCATGTAAACCGCTTGCTACAATCTCAATAGCCGGCAGGTTTTTAAGGTAAGCACGATGCATCTCCGGACTGACGTAGCCAATGTGTTTCTTAATTTCCCAGATACTCTCCCCGGTTCCTCTTTTTCGTCCGAACAAGCTGATATCACAGGCATACGATTGGGGATTATCCGCACAAACAAGACTCAACAAGGTTGATTTACCTGCACCGTTTTCTCCACTCAATGCCCATTTCTCCCCACGATGCACAGTCCAATCGAGTTCTTTCAGAATAGTACGGTCACCATAGCGGATACTGACTTTGTTTAGTTTTACCACTTCATCGGCATCGTAATTATTGCCGTTGTAAGGCAAATCAATAATACGTTGTTGTAAATCGTCAAAAGGAACGACCGTATCTCTTGAACGGAAAGCATCCAAATAGACTTCACGTTCCATTTTCGGAAAGACTTCCATTTTGTCAACGGGAATGACATGGGTAATGAAGGAAGGAATATCATCCAACATGGAAAGCACCAGAATTATCTGTACCGACGACATCTTCGTCAGACGATCGAGCAAAGAGAAAAGCAATTCGCGTGTAGGAGCATCCAGTCCGATAAACGGGTTATCCATAATCAGAACACGGGGAGCAGTCAGCAGGGTCTTTGTGAGCTGGAATTTGCGTAATTCCCCACTGGAAAGAAGGATAATCTTCTTATCCAGAAGAGGCTCGATACGGAAAAGGTCGAATAATTCGTTTTTCAGTTGCTCGTCCTTGATCTCGCCCAGCATTTCGCGGACATCGGGAGCCTCATCCTGGTCATGGGCATTCCAACGTTGCTGATAGTAGTAACTGGCGTCGGCAGCTCCATAGGTATCACGAAAAGCGATGTATTTTACATTATCATAAACGGTCTGAGTAGCAGAAGGAGAAAAATCATATTGCAGCGCTCCTTCACGCAGCGGATATTTACCGATCAGCGTATCTACAAAAAGGCTTTTACCACTACCGTTCGGTCCTACAATGGCTATATGTTCGTCTGCCCCGATAGTTGCCGTGACGGGTTTGGCTAAACGCACAAGCGGGTTGCGTGCTACGCCCCCCGCCATGCTGAATGTATTTTGGCTCATATTCTTCTATTTTTATCTATTTATACATAATCAGTGCAGACTGGCCGGGAACAATTACTTCCGGTCCGGTTTGCGTCCCAAGTCCGCGAACATCTATCACACCGTCCTTACATACTACCGTATATTTGCCGGCAGGTACTTCCAGACGTGCGGGAGTAGTACGGGAGTTGAAAGCAACGATAATATCTTCCCAACGGTCACCGTTCGCATGCTCCTTCAAAAGGAACGCAATCAGATTGTTCCCCTCGACAGGCAGGAATTCCAAATGTCTCCGAACCATTTCCGCGTCTCCCATACGGAAGGCGGGATGAGATTTACGCAAGTCAATCAAACGCTTATAATAGGTGAAAACATCCTCATTCGTAGTTTTGCGCCGCCAATCAATAGCGTTTACCGCATCCGGACTCTTGTAGCTGTTGTCCACTCCTTTCTTATCACGCATCACTTCCTCGCCAGCATAAATAAAAGGAATACCTTGTGAAGTAAAGACCACCGTTTGCGCCAATTTATCCAGACGGACCAACTGTTCGGGAGTAATTCCCGGCATACTTGCCTTTATTCGGTCAACAAGGCATAATCCGTCATGACAGGAAACATAACTAATCATCTGTGTAGGTTGCTTCGCCCAAGGTTGCCGGCTATAATTCACCGAATCACAGCGCACTTGCGGATGTTCAATCGCACCCACAATACCAAACTTTACACTCGCCTCTCCTCCCGGAACACCGGCAAGAAACGCACCTTTATCTTTTTCCCATACAGGTCCGCAAAGCCCATCACGCAGTTCATCCGAAAAGACAGCGATATCCGGCATACGGGCAACATTTCCTTTCATGGCTAACGAATCCGCCGGATATTGAGGAGCTTCAGCAGCCCAGCCTTCTCCATAAATGCAAATGGTAGGATCAATCTTGTTGACAGCTTTCCTGATTTCGTTCATCGTCTCGATGTCGTGTATTCCCATGAGGTCAAAGCGGAAGCCGTCAATATGATATTCATTAATCCAATAAAGGACAGATTCTATCATAAATTTACGCATCATAGGACGTTCACTTGCAGTCTCATTGCCGCATCCCGAGCCATTTGCCAGAGAACCATCTTCTTTCCGGCGATAAAAGTAACCGGGAGCGGTACGTTCAAAGTTACTCTCTATCGTATTGAACGTATGGTTGTACACTACGTCCATTATCACCCGGATACCTGCCTGATGTAGTGCCTGTACCATTTGTTTGAACTCCTTCACACGAACCGCAGGCTGATAAGGGTCGGTCGAATAAGAACCATCCGGCACGTTATAATTCAGCGGATCATATCCCCAGTTATATTGTTTTTCTTCCAGCTTCGTCTCGTCTACGGAAGCATAATCATAAGAAGGAAGCAGATGTA
>OGZD01002351.1_pt1 | contig 11812 bp, 10 predicted proteins | sample 1576701 | NCBI WGS metagenome assembly OGZD01 (sample SAMEA3541487, study PRJEB24748) | human gut metagenome | biome: human gut; feature: human-associated habitat; material: faeces | place: China | collected 2012
CTTCTTTGGAAGCCAGGGAGATCTGCTCAGAAATATCGCATGCAGGGAATAATTTTTCGGCTGCGGATACATTGTAGTTTTCAACCATAACGAGCTTCATGTATGGTGCAACTTCCGGATCATCTTTGATGAGATCCTGGAGTGTGAGCAGAAGATGAATGATATCCTTTGCGATCACATAAGCAGGAGCTGCTTTTGCACCAAAGATAAAGGTTACAGGCTGAGATGGTTTTTTGCCACCCTTGATCTCCAGATATTTGCTGATGATGTACAGAGCATTTAACTGCTGACGTTTGTACTCATGGAGACGTTTGATCTGGATATCATAGATGCTGTTCTCATTAATTTCAACACCTGTGTTAGAGAGGATAAATTCTTTACAGGTTTTCTTAGCTTCTGTTTTGATCTCAAGAAGCTTGTTCAGAACTGCCTCATCATCCTTATATTTCAGGAGATTTTCCAGAGCAGTTGCATTTGTTTTAAACTCATCACCGATCAGAGAGGTAATATAGTCTGTCAGCGGATGATTGCAGTGCATTAACCAGCGGCGGAATGTGATACCGTTAGTTTTGTTGTTGAATTTCTCCGGATAAATATCATAGAAAGCTTTCAGCTCGCTTGTTTTCAGGATTTCTGTATGCAGGGCAGCAACACCGTTGATGGAGAATCCATAGTGGATATCCATATGTGCCATGTGAACCAGGTTGTTCTTGTCGATGATGGCTACATTTTCCTGAGGATATTTTGCTTTGATCTTTTCATCCAGCTTTTCGATGATTGGTACAAGGTGAGGAACTACATCAAGAAGGTAGTCCATTGGCCATTTTTCCAGAGCCTCTGCAAGGATAGTATGGTTTGTGTAAGCGCATACTTTGGATACAATCTCAGCAGCCTCATCAAAGTCAATTCCACGCTCTGTCAGGAGACGGATCAGTTCAGGAATGACCATACTTGGGTGAGTATCGTTGATCTGGATCACTGCGTAGTCTGCAAGGTCATGCAGGTTGCAGCCTTTCTTTGTTGCTTCGTCCAGGATGAACTGAGCGGCATTGGATACCATGAAATACTGCTGGAAGATACGGAGTTTACGTCCGTCATCATCGCTGTCATCCGGATACAGGAACAGTGTCAGGTTGTGAAGGATGTCCTTTTTGTTAAAGGAAATTCCATCGTGAACCATGGATTCATCTGCCAGATCAATGTCAAATAAGTGCAGATGAATGGATTTGTTATTGTAGCCTGCAACGTCGATATCGTACAGGGAAGATTTCAGTGAGAATCCGCGGAACGGTACAGTATAGGAAACACCTGCAGGTGTGAGCCAGCTGTGTTCTTCAATCCATGGGTTCGGAGTTTCCTTCTGAAGTCTGTTCTCAAAGAGCTGTTTGAAAAGACCCAGATGATAATTCAGACCAATACCTTCGCCCGGAAGACCGAGAGTTGCGATGGAATCCAGGAAGCATGCTGCCAGACGTCCAAGACCACCGTTTCCAAGAGATGGTTCCGGTTCAACTTCTTCGATGTCAGCGATGGCTTTTCCATTCTCTTTTAAGAATGCAGCAACATCATCATAGATTCCCAGATTGATCAGGTTGTTGGATAATAATTTACCGATCAGGAATTCTGCGGAAATGTAATAGATTTTCTTCTTTCCATCCTGATAGCCTTTTTCAAAGAGCTGGTTTTTGGTATAAATCAATAATGCATTGTAAATTTCTTCGTTTGTGCACTGGCGTGCATTTTTCTTATACAGGTCATAGATGAGCTTTTCTAAATTTTCCATCGTAATCTCCCTTTCTGAAATGAATATGTGTTTTTTATGAGTTAGATTGCTTATTTTTTAGTTTTGAATAGTGTATTGTTTTTTGTTTATATCAGGAAGAGAAGTTCTCTTGCTGACATCTATAACTATATCAGCAGTCAATTCAAAAAAATACAACAAAATTGCGATTTTATGACAGGTTTCTGCGAAACTTGTGAGGGGACATTCCAGTTGCCTGCTGGAATTTCTTAATGAAGTAGCTGGTGTTGTTGAAACCTACTTCCAGTGCGATCTCTGTGACAGAGGAGTCGGAATGCAGAAGCAGAGGCTTGGCTTTCTCGATGCGCAGGTCATTGATGTAGGCGATCAGAGTCTTGCCGGTATATTGCTTAAACAGTTTCATAAAGTAGTATTCGCTGTAATTGGAGAGCGCAGTGAGCTCTGCCGCGGTCAGTGACTGTGAATAATTGAGGTTGATGTAGTCCAGGATCTTTTTAATAGAAGCAAGACTTTTGTTCTCTTCCTTATCTGCGGGAGTGATGTAATTTCCCATGAGCATTTCGTAGAAAAAGCTGAAGAACAGAGCCTTTAATTTTACGAAATAATATGGCTTTTTTTCTTTATGGCAGGAATGGATCCTGTCAAAAAGCAGGCAGATATTCCCATAATTGTCATCAGATCTGGAAATAATATGGGTAAATTCCGCCTGATTATCCATCAACAGGGAAATGACACGTTCCTGACATAAATCTCCCGCCGGGCCTGACAGGAAATTCAGGTCAAAAACAATACTACGGAAATAAAGGATATTCTTCAGATCTGTTTTTATGCCATGGAGAACTCCACGGTTCACAATGATCAGGTCACCGGCCTTGACGCGGAGGATCTCTTTATTCAGACGGACCAGTCCGCTGCCGGATTCAATATAAATCAGTTCCATCTCGTCATGCCAGTGGTTGTAGAGAGAATGGAATATCTCGCAGTTGTCTGTATAGGTTTCTATGGGAAGCTCAAAGGAGCCGTGAGAGCTTCGTTCTTTCAGGGTATCATCTACTTCGATTGTGGGAGTAACTGGCATGGAAAGCGCCTCCTTTTTTCAGAGATTTTTTATCTGTAGTAAGACAATGGAATCAAAAGTATTATTATGGTCGATCCACTGATAGGAGCCATTATACTTCTGGCAGATATCTTCAATAATAGAAAGCCCATATCCATGAGCTCCCGGTTCTGATTTCGTAGTCTTATGTGTAAAAGTCTGCATCGGGTTCTTGGTATTGTGCATATACACAGTCAGAAATCCGTTGGAAATGTTTGCAGACAGCCGGATTGCAGGATCAGGATTGCCGGAAGCGCTACAAGCTTCGATAGCGTTGTCCAGAAGATTAAAAAATATACTGCTCAGGTCAGTCGTATTAATGGAAATTTTTTCCGGTAAAAGGATCTCGTAGGATATATGGATATGTTCCTGTTCTGCACGAAGCCGTTTCCCTTCCAGGATTGCCTGTAACAGGTTATTCTGACAGTAAGGATGAAAACGCTTTTTCTGAAAAGTCTGATTCAGATTTCTGATTGCAGTATCAGCCTGTTCATATTTTCCCTGCTCCAGAAGTATCTGGAAATCCAGAAGTTCCTGTACAGTTTTGGTCTGAAAATCCCGAGTATCCTGTCTGCGAATCTGAAGACTGTAATCCTGTTCCTGTTTTAACTGTTTCTGTTTTTGAAGAAAAGCCAGTTCCATTTCAGCATTGGATTTCTTTAACATATCAGAAAGAACGCAGTATAAAAGGATACAGATCAGGATCATAAACACTGCCAGGATCAGAAACATATGATCGATATTTTCTGTATAAATTGTAGACAGAAAATATAGCAGCTGGAATACAAAGAGGAAGAGAAATAAAGGAATCAATTTAATGTTCTTTTTCATGACTGCAATCCTCCTCTGGTTGTTTTTCTTGTGGTCTGCAATTAATCCGGGACAGAACAGAAGCGGTATATGTTTCTGCTTCCTCATATTTTTTCATATCCATCAAATACATGACAGACATGATGTGATTCTCAATATCATGATTCCATTTCCGAAGACTGGCATATTCATTACTTAACTGAACGGAATCATTTATCTGCTTTTTCATTAACTCAATTTCCATTTTTTTCTGTAAATATTCTCTGTGCTGCTGGGCTAAAGAACGGACTGCATGCAGAAACAGCAGATAACTGCCGATGCATATGATCCAGTAAATGATGCTCAGAGCCAGAACTGCTTCGGGCTTTTTCTGAAGGGAAATTATAACATTGAGAAAAACCGGAGCGACCAGTGGCAGTAACAGTTGTAAAAAGGTGAGTATTTTCAAATAATCTATACACTGTCGCAGGATTTCTGATATTTTCCAGAGAAGAAACAGGCCAAGCAGGATGTTGGAGAGTTCGATAACGAAATATTCTGCAGGTGAACAGCTGGATATCAGGTTGTGCGGAGTATAGGTATCGGTCGGTATAAAAAGATTATGAAGTGCAATGAAAACACTGGTACATAAAATTTCCGGACAGATTATCAGCAGTTGAAAAATAAAATAAACGGCTAATTTTTTCATAAAAGATGCCTGGAATAAAAAAAGTGTTACAAGAAATGTTGTAAGCTGAAATACGATTGTAATTCCATTATGCTGTGATTCACGTTTGATCCAAAATAACAGTGCCATAAATATTGACAGACACAAAAACAGCGGGAGTGAGATCTTGTGTTTGCTTGGCAGGATCCTGCAGCAAAAGTAAAGCAGTCCAAAACACAGATAAAGGCTGGATAGAATACACAAGAATAGATTGATCATATGACTGTCCATTTACTGCACCTCCCTGTGACCGGCAAGCATCATGAAAGCAAACGCGTCCTTAAACTGCTGGTAATAAGATCTGCTGACAGGGATCTCTGTATTATCAGAAAGTATAATGCCCTTATGACTGTAAGTACGTACAGCATGAAGATTAACGGCAAAGCTGTTATGGCAGAGACAGAAATCTGGTTTCATTCTTTCTGTAAGAGCTGTCAGTCTTTCTTTTGTTGTATATGTTCCTGTTCTGGTATAGATCGTGGTCTGCCTCAGATTTCGTTCCAGATAAAGAATATCGAAGCAGAGCACCTGATAATTGCGTGAATTTCCGGAGAAATACAGATATCGTGTATGCAATTTCTGAAGCTTCTGGCACGCTGCTCTCAGAGCCAGAGGAAGATACTTTTCCATCTGCTGTTTATGGATAAAGTAGGCATGTTCTGTCTCATATACTGCGGTAGCATATTGCAGATACTGGCTGATAAAAATAATCTGAGTGTCAGGGCTGATATGGTTGATCTTTTCTGCAAGTGAGATGCCATTTACGGTGTCAGAACCAAGATCAATATCTGTCAGTACAATGGAATAAGGGCATCCGTTTTCAGCAGTAGCCCGGAGAAATTCATCACCGGATGCGAAATGCGTTATTTCAAAAGCTCCCGGAGGATACTTTTGCAGAATAGTATGTATTATTTCATAATGTGAAGGGTTGTCTTCGCAGATTGCAAGTTTCAAAATGGGATTAAGCTCCTTTGGATTAAAGTGGTTGTAGTTTCTTATGTCAGTGATAATATCTGTCGGATATGCCAGATGGATAAAATGAACTGTATTTCCAATAATCATACTATAAAAAATAACGGGATGCAATTTGTCTGTGAGGAAGATTGGAAAAAATTGGTTAAATATGTAGTGAAATATAGTTGTTTGTGTGAATGCATGCGATTTCGGGAGTCTGTGTGATACAATCAGGATATGGAAACAAAGAAGCGATTTTAAAGATTTTGTGCGTGAAAAATTATTAATTCCTGGTACTTTCAAGCGCTGAATATAGAATATATGTGAAAGCGGTATTGTTTCCATGGGAGAAGAAAAATATTATAAGAATGACTGTCTGAATATCATGATGGACATATATAAAGTGATTGGAAGTATCAGGAAACTTCTGGTAATAATACAAATGACGAAGGAATAGACAGAGAGTGGGAATGGGGTAGCTTACAAGAGCTTCCCATTCCTGCTTTTCTTTTTTCGTATAGATAATCGGTAAGATGTTCTCCGTAAAGGACAATCAGCCCCTTTATTATTTCTCAGAGTATTTTTTACTACCAGTAATTCAAAAAAATCCAGGGGATTGACAGCCATACAATAATCAGCTAAATTTTTGTATAGACATCAGACTTTGTTGTGATAAAGTTTTACTATGAACATAAAAGATGGAAGAGTTACCTGGAAATAAAGCAGGAGTTTTCGAAGAAAAAAATAATTCTGTGGGAAGGTAATATATGGAAGACAATTTTGAAAAATTAAATCTGCTTCTGGAGCAGGAACTGTGTGAGTTTGTGGATATTCCGGACGGTTTTACCGGACAGACGGAGAGTGGAGAGCTACGTCTGATCTATTTGATGAATGATGCGGTGGAGAGTTTTCTGGTTCTGAAAAATGCCAGGATGACGGGAAATTATGTCAGGGATTATGAAGGAGAGTTTGAGGGCTCTGTAGAGAAAGCGGACTGGGATTTATGTGAAGCAGAGTATATTCTGGTGATTCATCAGGGGCAGAATGTGTTTACTGTATTCTTTGAAGATATTTTGCTGGAAACACAGTTGTATAATTATGGAGAGCTGGGACATTTCTGGGTGAAGGGCTATGAAAATCTCAGGGTAATGGAGTATCAGATTGCCATATTGCGTGATAAATATGAGTATCTGGGGGAAAAATATTGCACTGAGTATGAAGGAAAGCTGGCAATGCTGCGTGATTTTCCGCCGTTAAACTATCTTTTTTATCCGGCAGTACCGGAGAAGTATATTGTTCCGGTGGACAACCCATGGGAGGTAACGGCGGAAGCGCTGGCAGTTATGCAGGAACTGGCAACGGAAGCAGGAGATGAAAAACTGGGAAAAATGCTCAGGCGTTATGAAAAAAATCCGGATATATCAAATGCCAAAAAGATAGCCGGAATGCTTTGCAGGAGCAGTCATTTACCGGTGATTACTCTGTTGGGAGAAAAAATCAGGGAAGCAACATCAGTCTATCCGGACAGAGATTTTGGCAGAAAACAGAATAAATATCTACATGAATTGATGGAAAAAGCTGAACGAAGAAAAGAAGAATTGGAAGCAGAGAATGTTCAGACTCTGATCTACAGAGAAGAACCTTTCATTTATGACTGTGATTCCATATCGTTTCAGGTATATCTTATGATTGTGAGAAAAGGTGTATGGAAGCAGAAAATAATGGTTGAGAAAATATAAAGTAGTCCGAACAGGAATAAAGAAGGGATTATAATAATGGATAAATTATTAGACTTAACAAGAGACTTTGATGCAGCGAAAGCTGCTTTTGAAGCATATCTGGATGAATATGACAGAGCGGATGATAAGATTCATCTGAAAATCGTACATACTTATGGAGTGGTTGATGCTGCAGAAGACATTGCCCGCCGTATGGGATTAACAGAGGAAGATGTACAACTGGCAAAGGTAATCGGATTGCTCCATGATATTGGCAGATTTGAACAGATCAGGAGATTTGACAGCTTTGAACCGGGAACTATGGAGCATGCAGCATATGGAGCACAGCTTCTGTTCGGACCGGAGAAAATGATCCGCAGATTTGTGAAGGATGACAGGTTTGACAGTCTGATCTGCACTGCGATTGAGAAGCACAGTGACTTCAAACTGGAAGGAATTACGGATGAGAGAACTCTGCTTCATGCAAAGTTAATCCGGGATGCAGATAAGCTGGATAATTACAGGGTAAAGCTGGAAGAGTCCATGGAAACACTTCTGGGAGTGGATGAGAAGGGTGTAGGCGAAGGAGTGATCGCACCAAAGGTATGGGAGTCCTGTATGGCAAAGGAATCTGTATTATCTTCAGACAGAGTTTCAAAAGTGGACTACTGGATTTCCTATATTGCTCAGTATTATGACATCAATTTCCCGGAAACCTATGAGATCATGCGTGAACATGATTATGTGAAAAGAATCATGGACAGAGTTCCTTATGCATTGCCGGAAACACAGGAAAAGATGGATATTCTGGCAGCAGAGATGGAGGAATATATGGATGAGAGAATTCGAAACAAAAAATAAAAATTGCGAAAAGCAATAAACAGTGGGTGGGGACATATGAAAAGACAAGAGTGAACAAAATGGATATGGATAAAACAGAGAAGAATCAGGAGAAATTCACCTGCGGAGAATTCGAATATCAGGTCATAAGAAGTGCCAGAAAAACCATGACTCTGGAGGTTCGCAGGGATGGAAACGTAATCGTTCGCGCACCTCTCCGTACAGGTCTGCCGAGGATCAAAAGATTTGTAAACCAGAAGCAGGAGTGGGTTCTGGGATGTCTGGAACGGACAAAAGAATACCGGGAACAGAAGCCGCTGAGCGCAGATCTGAGCGAATCGAAACGAAATGTCTATATACGAAAAGCAAAAGAAACGATTACCAAAAGAGTTTCTTATTTTGCCAGACTCATGGGCGTTTCTTACCGCAATATCACCATCAGAGAACAGAAAACAAGATGGGGAAGCTGTAGCAGTGAGAAGAATCTGAACTTTAATTGGAAACTGATACTGGCACCTCCGGAAGTGCTGGATTATGTAGTGGTACATGAACTCTGCCATCTGAAGGAAATGAATCATTCGAAGGCATTCTGGGACGAGGTCGGGAAAGTAATGCCGGAGTATGAGACGTACAAGTTGTGGCTGAAAGAAAACGGATGGAAGTTATAAATATATCTTTGGGTGTTGATATTTTATAACTCTTGAAAAAAATACTTTGATGTGAATTTAAGGGGATAAATGTTAATGAAAATGATAGCTGATCTGCACATTCATTCCAGATTTTCCATGGCGACAAGCAAAGAGGGCACGCCTGAAAATCTGGATTTCTGGGCGAGAAAGAAAGGAATTTCACTGATTGGAACAGGTGATTTCACGCATCCGGTATGGAGAGAAGAACTGAAGGAGAGACTTGTTTCAGAGGGAAACGGCCTGTATCGCCTCAAAGATGCATATGTAAAAGAAGAAAGCCGGAAGTTCCCGGGAGAAGGAACACGTTTTGTTGTCTCCGGGGAAATCAGTTCTATTTATAAGAAAAATGGAAAGACCAGAAAAGTACACAATGTAATCCTGCTTCCCAGTCTGGAGGCAGCAGATGCCATGGCACAGCGTCTGGAAAAAATCGGAAATATTCACTCAGATGGTCGTCCGATTCTTGGTCTGGACAGTCATGATCTTCTGGAAATGATGCTGGATGTATGCCCGGAAGGAATTCTGATTCCGGCTCATATCTGGACACCGCATTTCTCTGTATTAGGTGCGAAATCAGGATTTGATTCTGTAGAGGAATGTTTTGAGGAACTGGCACCGTATATACATGCACTGGAAACAGGGCTTTCCTCTGACCCGGCTATGAACTGGAGAATTTCCAAACTGGACCGCTATCAGCTTGTATCCAATTCAGATGCACATTCCCCATCTAAGCTGGGGCGCGAGGCGAATCTGTTGGATATTGACTGTTCCTATGAAGGACTTTATCGGGCAATCCAGACTGGCGAAGGGCTGGAAGGAACAGTAGAATTTTTTCCTGAAGAGGGGAAATATCATTTCGATGGTCACAGAAAATGCGGTGTATCATTAAGCCCGGTGGAAGCAGAACGGCTTGGAGGAATCTGCCCTGTCTGCGGAAAGAAGCTAACCATGGGTGTAGATCACAGAGTAGAACAGCTTGCAGACAGAGCGGAAGGTTTTGTGAAAAAAGATGGTAAGAAATATGAAAGCCTTGTACCTCTGCCGGAAGTGATCTCTGCATGTATGGGCTATTCCACTGCAAGTAAGAAAGTGCAGGGGTGTTTTGAACAGATGATTCAGACACTGGGGACAGAATTCGACATTCTGCGAAATGTACCGTCAGAAGATATTAAATCCTGTGCAGGAGAACGGATTGCGGAAGGAATTGAAAATGTAAGAACCGGAAATGTGAAGAGAATTCCGGGGTATGATGGGGAATATGGAAAGATTGAATTGTTTGATGAAAATTAAACATAGAATGATGAAATTATAAAACGGCCTATAAGAGAATGATTAGCGAGGAAATAGTGTATGAAGAAAATAGGGATTATTTCAGATACCCATGGCCTGCTCAGGCCGGAAATACTGGAAATTTTAAAGGGTTGCGACTGTATTATCCACGCAGGTGACGTAAACAAACCGGAAATTCTGGATACACTGCGTATGATGGGTTCTATTTATGTAGTCCGAGGAAATAACGATAAGGACTGGGCAGAAGGAATGGCGAAAACCTTACACTTTACCATAGAAGGGGTAAAATTTTTCATGACTCACAATAAAAAAGATGTGGACTGGGACTTAAAAGATACACAGATAGTCATCTTCGGACACACCCATAAATATTTCGAAAAAATAATAGACAGCCGCCTATGGCTTAACCCGGGAAGCTGCGGCCCCAGACGCTTCGACCAGGAGATTACCATGGCAGTAATGACAGTCGATAATGGAACTTATCAGTGGGAAAAGGTTGCCATGATTCCTGAAAAGTAAACAGAAGACAAAGTAGATTGGTCAGGAGGGAAGAAAAAATACACAGTAATGAAAGTGGTGATAATATGCACAAGTGGAATGAGATTACAGATGAGAATTCGCTGAAGGAATTTATGGAAAGAGTGTCGTTTTTCCATGATAGCTGTATCAAAGAGATGCATTATCTGAGCGGAGCATATGTTAATGAAAACCTGGATATGTATCCTGTAAACGATCGCAGGATTCTGAGAGTAATAATACAACGGCAGTATGAAGAAGATTCAATGATTGAAATGGAATTTCAGGGATTAAAATACTTAAAGTTATTTCCGGCAGACGAACGCTATTCATGCGAAATACTCGATTCCAATATAATTCTGAAAGAGGATTGTATCATCTGGAGCGACTGCGAAGATAAAACAGAGCTGGAAGATGGAGACACAGGAACTTTGGTATGTGCATCTAAACTTCGATGGCGTTCGATTTTCGGATATATGGGAGAGAAGAATTATTGGTAGGTGTGCCCTTTCCCACATTTCTTTTGACCCAAGGGGTGTGTAACAGCACAGTCTCTACTTCAATAATCCTTTGGATAAAGCCTTTATAATTTATGTAAAGTATATCGTATTTATTCTTTTTCGTAAAGAAGTCTGGATGGAAGCACTGCTTACCACAGTATAATATATAGAAGAAAAAGTTTTTGCAGAAAAGAATCAGGATTCTGTAAAAACTTTTTTTTTACGCAGAAACAACCTTGCAATTTGTGATGAATACGCTATAATAAAAAAACGTAATGAACCAAGATTGGTTAGACCAATATAAAGGAGTTGAATATTTGAAAAATAAAAAAGAACGAGACTGGAAGTTTATCATCGGTATGATTGTTCTGCTCGCCATTTTTGCTGTAATGGGAGGTGCTTTCTGGAATATGGTAGGAAAGCAGGCACAGATGGTCAGGGAGGAAGAGCAGAAAGAGGAAGCAAATGCTATTTCTGCAATCTATATCGAGACAGGAGAATTTCTGAAGACCGGAGTTTTTGTGGATCTGAACAATGGAACTATTTTCAGCGCAGACATACCGGCAGAGGGCATTTACAATAAAAAAGGAAAATTAATTTCCGATGATGTATTGGAAAATGGGGATAAAGTAAAGATATACGGCGATGGGATCATGCTGGAATCTTTCCCAGGACAGTATCCGGGCGTGACAAAGATCCAGAGGACCGGTCGTGCATCTCTTGAGGAAACTCAGGAGTATGAGGATCAGGTAACTGGAATGATGAAGCCTGTAGCCGTTCAGTAAGGATTAGAGGAGACTGAAAATGAAATACGTAAGACAATTCTGGATTATTTTACTGATATCCGCAATGGGAGAGGCATTACATGTTCTGATCCCGCTTCCTGTACCTGCAAGTGTGTACGGACTGGTGATCATGCTGATCGCACTGG
>OGZD01002352.1_pt1 | contig 11811 bp, 10 predicted proteins | sample 1576701 | NCBI WGS metagenome assembly OGZD01 (sample SAMEA3541487, study PRJEB24748) | human gut metagenome | biome: human gut; feature: human-associated habitat; material: faeces | place: China | collected 2012
CGGACCCCCTCCCCACATCCCCCTAAACTTTTTGGCTGGTGGGGAGGCGGCGCGGAAGGAGTTCCGTTGTACGTCCCTCTTAATTCGTTGATTAACGAAATATGATGTATGATGAATCTTGTCAATAAGAGGAAAGGTCAGAGGGGAGGAGAAAAATGGGATGTGAGGGTATCTTTTTGAAAAGACAAAGAAAAACGGGTTAATCCTTTTTAAGGGATCAACCCGTGGCAAGTCTGGAAAGGGAAGGTGTTTGTGGATCGGATAGGCTGTTCCCGGCTTTGGGGCAAGGCCTTCTTCATATTTCAGAGCCGGTCAAAGGCGTTACGCTCGGGAAAAACTCTGAGCGGGGATTCGATATATGGAAAAGTCTTTTGGGGAAGGGAGGGATGGAGGGAAGGGGGGGAAGCATGGGTGCTCTCCCCCCTTCCCTCAGAAGCGTTTCCCTTCCCCAAGAGTTTCATGAGTTCAGCTTGTCCCGTTCCCTTCGCCCCAGAACAGGCGGATAACCTCCTCCGAAGCCGGGCGGCCGAACTTCGCGCCGATAACGAACGCCGCGAAGGCGACGATGGACGTGGGCACGATGGCGTGGATGCCGCCCATGCCGGGCTTGAGGATGCTGAGGGCGAAGAAGCAGGCGACTCCCGCCACGATGGAGGCGACCGCGCCGGAGGCGTTGGCTTCCTTCCAGTAGAGGCCGAGGATGATCGGCCAAAGGAAAACGGCCTCAAGCCCGCCGAACGCGAAGAGGTTGATCCAGACCAGCAGATCCGGCGGTTCGATGGCGGCGGCAAAAACGATGAGTCCGATGACGGCGGTACAGACGAGGCTCATGGTTTGCAGGCGTGCGGGCGTCATGCGCGACGCGTCGCCTTTCAGCCCGTAATGGATGTACAGATCCTTGATGATCGCGGCGGAGGCGAGCAGGAGCATGGAGTCCACCGTGGACATGATTGCCGCCAGCGGCCCGGCGATGAACACGCCAGCCCAGAAGGGTGAAAGCAGCTTCATGATCAGCGTGGGCATGGCCAGATCCCCTGCGGGCAGATCGGGGATGACGGCGCGGCCGAGCGTCCCGGCAAGGTGCACGCACAGGAGGAGGAACCCGATGATGAGCGTACCCATGATCATGGCGTCGTGCATGGACCGCGAATCTTTGTAGCCCATGCATTTTTGCGAGGTCTGCGGCAGGCCGAGGATGCCGAGGCCCACGAGTACCCAGAAGGACAGGATCATGGGCTGCGGGACCGCATCGCCGGGGCCGGTGGGCGTGATCAGGCCGGGATCGATGGCTTTGAGGGTGGCGACGCACCGTTCCATGCCGCCGCCCGCGTTGACCACGGCGACGAGCACCACGACGGAGGCGAAAACCATGACCATGCCCTGGATGGCGTCCGTGAGCACCACGGCCCGGAAGCCGCCCACGGCGGTGTACAGGATGACCGTGAGCCCGAACAGCGCCAACCCGACGATGTAGGGATAGCCGGTCACGGCCTGAAAGAGCCGCGCCCCTCCGATGAACTGGGCCAGCATGGCCGCCATGAAGAAGACCAGCAGGGCCAGCGAGCAGAGGACGACCACGGCGTCGCTGCGGTAGCGGGCGCGCAGGAAGTCGGTCAGGGTCACGGATCGGGTTTTGCGGGCCATAATGGCGAAGCGCTTGCCGAGCACGCCGAGCGTGAGGAAGGTCGTGGGGACCTGGATCATGGCCAACAGGACCCAGCTCAGGCCGAGCTTGTAGGCCACCCCGGGGCCGCCCACGAAGCTGCTCGCGCTGGTGTAGCTGGCGATGATGGACATGGCGAGCACGAAGCCGCCCATGGAGCGGCCGCCGATGAAATATTCCTCGATGAACCCGTGGGAGTCCGAGGTCTTTTGGGACTGTTTCCGGGCCCACAGCGCGGCGAGGAAGGACAAGGACAGGTAGATGACGACCGGGACGATGGTGTTGAGCTCGGCCATCAGAATGCCTCCGGGTGGCGTTCGTCGGTGACTTCAAGGCCTTCCCGCTTGGGCGCGCCGCCTTCCTCATCAAGGGGGATGTCCTTGAAGAACCGGCGGACCATGAACCACAGGAGCGCCGACAGCAGCGGATAGCCCGCGATGCAGCTCAGGAAGAACCATGCGGGGAGTCCGAAGATGTAGTCATACCCTTCCGGGTCGCCGCCGCCGAGCCCGTAGGCGCACGCGTACCACCAGACGAAGTACAGGCCGTAGGCCCCCAGCGTCAGCAGGGCTTCGCGGTTGGCCTGCGCGTAGCGCCAATCCTGCTTGAAAGGTTTGTTCATGACGTTTCAGTGGGTTAGAGTGGAGAACTGGATAGGGAGGCAGGCCGCACGGCGGAAAAACGGTTCGCGCTTGCGAGCGCGCTCACCATTCCCGCGTGTGACATGGGAATGGTGAGCGAGTGAACTGCCGGAAAGAGTTGTAACTTTTGAGGGGCGGCGGCGCAACCGCCTTTCGGTGGGGCAGGGACGCTAGGGCAGGATGCTGAGCCGTTCGAGCGCCGCTTCGGCGATGCCCCGGGCCCGCACGCCGGAGGCGTCCGGCCCTTGGATGTTCACGGCGAATGGCCAGCGGTTGTGCGGGGTTTCCACGCCGCCGACGAACCAGCCTATGATGCCCCTGTCGGCGTCGTCCGAGCCTGAGCCTGTCTTGCCCATGAAGCGCACGCTGTTCCCGGAGGACAGCGTGATGTCCCGCTTGACGACGGCGATGTCCTCGGCGGCGAAGGGCAGGGAGCCGTTGAAGAGGGCGCGCAGGAGGCCGACCTGTTCGCGCGGGGAAATCTTGAGCGAGGACTGAAGCCAGAACCGGGTCAGCCCCCCGGAAATGTCGCGGTTGCCGTAGCCGATACGGTCCAGCCCCCGCTGCATCCGTTCCTCTCCGATGCCCGTTGCGACGCGCTGGAAATACCAGACCACCGAATGGCGCATGGCCGAGGCCAGCGTCTGGTCATGGTTCCACGCGGCGATGGAAGAGGGCTTGCCGTTCCATTTCATGAGGGTGCGGGCGTCGTCGCGGTCCAGAACTCCGCTGTCCAGCCCGATGAGCGCATGGAAAACCTTGAAGGTGGAGCAGGGAGGAAGGCGGGTTTCGCTCAGGGCTTTGTTGAAGACCGTATAGCGGTCGGCCCCTTCGTCATACATGATGAATGTGCCGTCAAAGCCTTGGAAGATATCCGCCAAATCGGTTCGCTCGACGGTTTCCGAAGCCCGCGCCACGGAGGCGAGCAGGACAAGCGCGAAGAGGGTGCCTATGATGTGTTTTTTCATGTCGCCTTCATAAAAAGGAATCCCTCCGCCGAAGGTTTCGGTGGAGGGGAAAGGGCCTTCAGGACAACGAGGCCCCGGCTGTTTTGGTGATCACGGCTTGATGTAGGCGAAGTCTTCGCGTTGGAGGCGGACGATTTCCACGACGCCGGCGGGCACGACTTCGACGCAGGGGAGCAGGTCTTCCTTGGTGATGGGGACCTTCTTCATGGCGTTGGCGCATACGCGGAAGGAAACCCCGGCCTGAGCCAGTTTCTCGATGGCTTCGGTTTGCGCGTTGTCTTTCCGGGCGAGGAAGCTGGCCGCCCCGCCGTTGGCGAGCAGGACGACGGTGCAGGGTTCGCCGTTCAGCGCGGCGAGATAGTTGTTGATATTGCCGAGAGCCATGACGAAGCGGGATTCATCAGGCAGATCCACATGCACGAGCAGGTCGTAAAACATGATAGTCTCCTTTGACAGGGTGGCCTGTCCTGTTTTTAATGATGCCTGTAGGCAGAAGTACGGAATATTCACCTATAAGGCAATATGGAATAAATAGTATCAAACGAAAGCAGGTTGTCTCATCATAAAGATTCGTTCCTCCGGCGTGCGGGGGGCGGGAACAAGGAGCATGTTTCATGTCCAATCCGATTCATTCCACATCCGCAAAGTCCGTCCTGCCCATGCTGGCCATGCGCGGCCTGGCGACGGGGCTTTGCGCCGGGTGCGTGGTCGGGCTTCTCCGGTTGTCCCACGATCGGGCCGCGGCGCGTGTGGCGCTTTGGCTGGAAGAGTGGCGCGAGGTATGGTGGACGGTACCGATCTGGTTCGGCGTACTGGTTGCGCTGGCCGTGATCCTCAGGCGCATCGTCAGGGAGGAGCCGTTCATCAGCGGCTCGGGTATTCCGCAGACGGAGTTGGCGCTGGCCGGGCGTCTTTCCTTTACATGGTGGCGTGTATTGCTCGCAAAATTTTTAGGGAGCTGGCTGGCGTTGTTCGGCGGGCTTGCCCTTGGCCGGGAAGGCCCGAGCATCCAGATGGGCGGGGCCGTGGGCGCGGGGTTTCATGCGCTTTGGAGGCCGGCGGCTCCCCATGCCCTGACCGGAAGCCCCTATGTTGTGGCCGGGGCCGTGGCGGGCCTTGCCGCCGCCTTTGGGGCACCCGCCGCCGGGGTGCTGTTCGCCTTCGAGGAAATGAAGTCCCGGCGGGATACCTCGCTGATTGTGGCGGCGTGTGCGTCGGCCATCGGCGCGCACCTCATGATCCGCATTGTCTTCGGCATGGGGCGCATCCTTCCGTTTGCGGGGTTCGAAGCTCCTCCGCTGTCCTCTTTCTGGATCGTGGCGCTGGAAGGCGCCGTCTTTGGGGTGCTCGGCGTGGGATACAACAAGACCCTGCTGTGGCTTCACGATAGGGAAGCCGGACAGACGCTGATCCCGGATCGCTGGAGGGCCTTGCCGCCGCTGCTGCTCGCCGGATGCCTCGCGCTGTTCGCGCCTCTGCTGATCGGCGGGGGCGAGAGCCTGATCATCTTTGTGGGCGAGCACGATGTGGCCCTGAAGACGCTTATCCTTTTGCTCGCGTTCAAGTACCTGTTCGCCCAGTACAGCACCGTCGCGTCCATCCCGGGCGGCCTCCTTATGCCTATTCTGTGCCTCGGCGCGCTGTGGGGGAGGCTCTGGGCGGAACTGCCCGTCTCGGCGTTGGCCGCGCACGGGCTGGCGTCCGGTTCGGTGCAGCCGTATGTGCTGTTCGGCATGGTGAGCTATTTTGCGGCAACGGTGCGCGCGCCGCTGACGGGCATTGTCCTCGTTACGGAGATGTCGGGCACGTACACCTGCCTTCCGGGCAGTTTGCTCGCGGGGCTGATCGCCTGTAAGGTAGCCAACCTCCTGCACTGTCCCCCTGTTTATGATTCCCTCAAGGAACGTATCCGGCTATAAGGGACACCCCTTTGCTCTTTTCGTTATTCCGCTTATGGTGCCCTTTCCCTGTTTTTAAGGAGTGTTCCGTGCGGTTCTCTTGCTTTGCCCAGAAATCATCCGAAGGCCCGGAGGAAGGTGTCGAACACCTTCTCTGGAACGGCCAATCCATCGCTTTTACCATCCGTCGCGGATCGCTCCGGCGCAAGCGCACGCTTATCCGGGTGACCCGCGCGGGGAAGGTGGAAGTCATCCTTCCCCCGTTCCTGCTTCGAAAAGAGGCTTTCGCCGCCATTCAGTCGCGAGGGGGGTGGATTTTAGATCGTTTACGTGAAATACAGAGTTGTCCACAGCCGTCTCCGTTGTATTACACAGATGGTGAGGAGCATCTTTTTTTAGGGACCTACTGCCGGCTTCAACTCGTTGTATGCGGCGTCAAAAAAAATTTTTTGTCCTCCGATGAAAAAATTGGACAGTCCGTTGTTACTGGAAGATCACAACTTATTCAGTTAAGAGTGGATTCGGACGATCCCGAGACGGTACACAAACAGCTTTTCTTGTGGTATAAGACACAAATACAAAAGCATATAGCGTATAGGTTAGCAGCGTTATGCCCCCGTATCCCTTGGCTTACGGCGGTTCCCACGTGGCGTGTGCGCACGATGCGGCGTCGCTGGGGGAGCTGCACGGGAAGCGGGGTGATTACGCTCAATACGCATCTCATCAAAGCGCCCCCGCAGTGCCTCGATTATGTTTTACTTCATGAAATAGCTCACTTGCAGGAACATAACCACAGCCAGCGGTATTACGCCGTCCTTGAGCGGCTGTTGCCCAACTGGAAGGCCGTCCGGAGGGAGCTTGAAGCTTGGTCGCCGCTCGTGCTCAACTGATGCCGGGCTCCCTAGGAAAGCCGGCTGGAGCGGTCACATCTGGGAAAGGAGCTCGGGGTAATCGAGGATGACCTTTTCCGGGACGAGGCCGTGTTGTTGGACGGGGACGAAACGGACACGTTCTTCCACCGTACAGGCTTTTCCGGTCTGGAAGAGCAGTTCGCCGCATTCGGGAAAACGCCGTTTCAGGCGGGCCCTGATGACGGGAGAGGCTTCCGAGCCCTGTGTGGCGTAGACCACGAAGCGATAGGTGGCAAGCCACTCCTTCCCTTGCTTGTGCAGGCCGGAAAGGTGCATGTCGTCGCAATGGATTTCGGGAAGCGTCCAGGTCATGAGCAGTTCGAAGCGCTTCTGGAGCAAAGGAAGATCGGGCCGCCGATCCGGCCTGAGGAAAAGCCCGGCAAGCCCGGCGAGCAGGAAACACACGGAGAGCGGGAGCAGGATTTTCCAGCGCGTGCTGGCATTTCGGGCACAGCGTCGGAGCCCTTCAGGCCCGGAAGGGCCAAGTTGCGACAGGAGGGGGCTGATTTCGGCAGGGGTATTGGAAGGCACGGTTTTCCTCGGCGGCTACAGTGGCGATCGGTTCTTTGTTGCAGAATCCTTGGTAGGCGTCCATTACTTGAAGAGGGGAAAATTGTTAAATAGTATATTAGATATAGTTTTTCTGTTGATCTTTGTCAGCGCATGTGCTTTTGTGGGCACATTCGCATAGGGACGCAACTTCGGGAACACGTTCCGGGACATACGGAATGGGTGCTGTTTCCGTAATCGGCTGGATGCCGGAGGGGCAACACGCTGGATGGGCTTCGGCGTAGGACAGCGCCGGGCCATGAGGGGAGTGTGGGAATACCGCGCTCGGGGGACCCTCTACACCAAAGATGGATATTGACATGAGACATCAGGAACGCAATGTTTCCGAGTTTGATGAAATCATAACCTATCCGCCGTCTGCCGCTCCTTCCGGGGAGAAACAGGTAATGAGCTGCGTTCAAGCTTTCACGGCGGCACTCGGTTTCGCTATGTCCGCGGGATGGGACTGGCTTCCGTCGATGCACACATTGTGGCTTCGCGATTACATTGAGGCGGTCAGTATGCCGACGCCGTTCGGTTTCTTCGGCACGCTGTCGGGAAGTATTTTCTTTAAAATGGTCATGCTGCTCGCGCTTTGTCCCGTCATGGAGCGTCTCTTTCTGGCGTTTCCGCTGGATCGAGTGGCCTTTCGCCGGAAGCCCTTTCCCAACGCCGGCTATGCGTTGCTCCCTCCGGCCTTAAGAGAGCGCATTTATTTAAGTACGCCTCTCATCCTCGCTCAACTCTGCGCCATCCTGCTGCTGTTGGTATTGACGTTTTCCTTGCCGCCTTGTCTGGATGGCCTCATGCCGTGGCTGCTCGGAACGGTTTCGGCTTTGTTCGGCCTGATCTGGTTTGTGCTTGTGACCCTGCTGCCCGGAGTTTGGAGCGGCATCTCCTATGGCCTGGCAATCACGTTCAGCATCCTTATTTCCCTGCTTTTGGATACGGCCCCGGCAGAGTCGCTGGCCCGTTTCAGGATGCTGTTTCCCATTCTGGCGATCCCGTTGATATTCTTCGCCATGCCGCCTTCAGACGACATCCGGAGGCGTATCCGGCGCCACCACCGCCAACGCCTGTTCTCGACTCGGGTCAAGGGCGTCCTCTTGCGCGGGCTTTTGCTGCGCCGCCTTTCCTATCTGGATATTCTCTCCAAGCAGGGAAGCGTCTATCTGGTTCTGTGCGTGTTCCCAATTATGTATGGTGTTCATATTTTACTTGATTTTTCAATTGGTTGCCCGATGGTGTCCTTCAACTTGATGCTCGAACCGCCGTTGGAGCGACATGCCTTTCTCATCATGTCCGGAGAAATTTCCGGGGCGTTTCTCGCTTCGTCATTGATCGCCTTCTTCCCGAGCCACTCCTTGCTGGTCCCTATGCTCGGCCTGTCTCTGTTCGGATGCGGCTCCCTGCTGACCTCGGTTTTCCCTTCTCAGCCGCTGAATTCCGTAGCCTTTTATATCATGCAGTTGTCTTCCGGCTGCTGCGCCGCGTTCGGCTTGTTTGTCCTGCACCAATTCTTCCAGAGGAGCGGTTTCTTGTTCCGCACGTTATCCAAGGCACTTTTCCTGCTGACGCTGTTTGGTTCCATGGGCGGGTATTTGCTGTGGAAGTTTGCGGACAATATCCACAACAGCTATCTCAGTTCACATGCGCTGTTCATGCATTTGCTGACCATCGGTGCCATTCTCGGTTTGTTCTTCGTGTACTTGATCCGGCGTCCGTTGCGGCACTTGATGGTCACGACGCCGAGGCGGTCGCTGGAAGAGGCGTTTGTGCCGATCATTCAGGAAGATCCGTTTGAACAGCTGACGCCCCGCGAACGCGAAGTCGCCGAACTGGTGCAGACCGGCATGAAAAATCTGGAAATCAGCGTGAAGCTCAACATCACCGAGACGACGCTGCGTGTCCACCTGCGCCGCATTTACCGGAAGCTCGGTATTCAGGGACGCTCGAACCTGCGCGACTTCAACTCTCTGTAGGCACGCACCGCCCACTGAAGACGCTCCCTTGGCTCTCGGGGAACGCCTTCCGTTTCCGTTCCTTCCCGAGAGTTCCATTGAAGATACAAAAAAACGGTTCCGCATCGGGCTCGTCCCGCCGCGGAACCGTTTTTGATGGGAATATACCTTCTCCTAAAGAAAGAGGGACGTTCAGGCATTACCGCCGCCGGGATGAACCCCTTCAGCGCGGCCTCCCCAAGCATCCATCCTACTCCCCCACTTATTTCCACACCTCTTGGCGTTCGGCGTAGATGGCTTCAAAGCGCTTGAGCTGATCCTGCTCTACGGGCGTTCGGGCAAGCAGGCGGGCCTGCTTGAGCCAGCTTTCGGTCTTGCGCTTGTCGTTCTGATACAGAGAGCTGTAGGCGAGATGCAGGTAGGCGTCGAATACTTTCCCGGCCTCGCCGAGCGAACGTCCATAGTAGTAATGCACTTCCGCGTCCTGCGGGAGCCTGCGGAGGACCTGCTGATAGTATTTGTGGGCGGAAGCCTTGTCGCCGCTGCCGTCCAGCAGCCGGGCGTAGAAGAACTGGGCCATGATGTCGTTGGGGTCCAGCTCCAGCGCCCGGAGCAGTGTTCTTCCGGCCCGGGCATCGCCCTTGTTGTAATAGAACCGCCCTGCCTCGCGTACGACGAGAGCGTCGCCGGGCGCACAGGCCAGCGCCTTGGAGAAGGCCGCGTCAGCGTCCTTGATCTGATTGCGGCGCTCGGCGAGGATGCCTTGCCCCATGTAGGCGAGGCAATCGGGCTTTTTGCCTTCAAGCTGTTTGGCGAAGAACCGGGCCGCCGCGTCGGGATCGCCATAGCGGGCCCAGATCAGCGTCTTGACGCGGTTGAAGCGCGTGTCGTCGTCCTTACGGTTGCGTACGGCGGCGGGAAGCCCCTGGATGCGGGCGTGGATCTCGTTGATGCGGCCCCCCACGTCGGGGTGGGTGGACAGGTATTCGGGAATGTCAATGCCCGAGGCCCACTGCTTGCGGCGGATCTTCTCGAACGCGCCTTGCAGACCCTGCGGACGATAGCCCGCCGAGGTGAGGTATTGCAGGCCGATCTGGTCGGCTTCGGTTTCATCCATGCGGCTGTAGTTGAGCATGGCGGCCTGCCCGGCGGCCACGCTGCCCGCGAAGATGGCCCCGCTGCCTTGCCCGCCGCCCAGGAGGGCGGCCGCCAGCGCGCCGACGAGGCTGCCGATGGTGACGGCCTGCGCCCGCTCCATGCGGGTGGCGATGTGGCGCTGGGTGACGTGGGCCAGTTCGTGGCCGAGTACGCCCGCGAGTTCGGACTCGTGGTCAAGCTGCATGATGAGCCCGGTGTGGACGAAGACGGAACCGCCCGGCACGGCGAAGGCGTTCATGCTGTTGTGCAGCAGCACGTTGGCGGTGAAAGGGAAGGGCTGCGGGGGGAAGGTTTTGGAGAGGCGGTCCACAATGGACTGGATGTAGCCCTTGATTTCGGGGTCTTCCACAAGCGGCATACGGGAGCGGACGAGCACGTCGAACTTGCGTCCGAGTTCTTTTTCGTCCTTGACGCCGAAACTGCCGAAAAGCGCGGCCTGCACCGGGATCGCGCCCTGCAGGAACAGGGCGAATGAGAGGATCACGGCGACGAGGCCGCGCCAGAGGCGGCCGGGAGCGTTCCCGGCCGCACCGTAGCGTGCGTTCAGATGATATCCCATACAGGGCCTTCGGGGGTGTCCCGGACTTCCACGCCAAGGGCCGCGAGCTCGTCGCGGGCCGCGTCGGAACGGGCGAAGTCCTTGGCTGCGCGGGCTTCCTGCCGTTCGCGGAGGAGCCCGGCTACCTTGTTCATGTCCAATCCCCTGCGGCGGGCGCGGATTTCACGCAGGGAAGCGAGGAAGCCTTCCGGCTTTTGCGCGAACAGGCCGAGCAGGGTGTCCCATTTCGCGGTGGCGTCACGGAAGGCCTTGAGGATGTCGCGGCCGCCCTCGCTGTTGCGGAGCTTTTTGTCTTCGAGCACGCGCCCGGCGATGCGGACCATGTTGAAGAGGTGCCCCATGGCGGCGGCGGTGTTCACGTCGTCTTCCAGCGCGTCCATGAAGGACTGATCCTGCTGTTTCAGCTCTTCCACCAGCTCGGCGGGAGCCGCGCCGGGCTTCCAGTTCTCGCGGGCCAGCGCCTTGTCCACTTCGCGCAGGCATTCGTAGACGCGCTTCTGGCTGCGCTCGCTCTCGTCCATGTTGTCGAGCGAGAAGTCGATGGGGCTGCGGTAGTGCTTCCCGGCGAGGAAGTAGCGCAGGGTTTCGGCAAGGTAGCTTTCGAGGATGTCGCGGATGGTCTTGAAGTTGCCGAGCGACTTGGACATCTTTTCGGAATCGACCTGCACGAAGCCGTTGTGCATCCAGATATTGGCGAGGGGCTTGCCGAGCGCGGCCTCGGTCTGGGCGATTTCGTTTTCGTGGTGGGGGAAGATGAGGTCAAGCCCGCCGCCGTGGATGTCCAGCGGCAGGGGGATGTACTTCTCGCTCATGGCCGAGCACTCGATGTGCCAGCCGGGGCGTCCCTTGCCCCACGGGCTTTCCCAGTAGGGTTCGCCGGGCTTGGCGCTTTTCCAGAGGGCGAAGTCCAGCGGGTCTTCCTTTTCGTCGCCGGGCACGACGCGCGCGCCGGAACGCAGGTCGTCGGGCGTGCGGCCGGACAGCTTGCCGTAGCCGGGGAAGGAGCGCACGCGGAAATACACGTCGCCGGAAGGCGTGGCGTAGGCTTTGCCGTCGGCGATGAGGCGCTCGGTGAGGTTGAGCATTTCCTGAATGTGCTCGGTGGCCCTGGGCTCGATGTCGGCGCGGATCACGCCGAGGCGGTCCATGTCCTCATGGTAGGCCTTGATGTAGGTTTCCGCGATTTCGGTGCTGGAAACGCCCTCGTCGTTGGCGCGCTTGATGATCTTGTCGTCCACGTCGGTAAAATTGCGGACGAAGGTGACTTCATAGCCTTTATAGCGGAGCAGGCGCACCAGGATGTCGAACGCCACCGCGGAACGGGCATGTCCGATGTGCGACAGGGCGTAGGCCGTGATGCCGCAGGCGTAGACGCCCACCAGCCCCTTGCGGACGGGCGTGAACGTTTCCTTTTTTCGGGACATGGTATTGTAGAACTGCATGGAGGCTCCTTTGGACGCGGGGAAAGGGGGAGCCGGGGAGGGCGCTTTTCGTCAAAAGCGC